>ERZ1026844.902-NODE-902-length-19479-cov-4.165568_pt1 | contig 19479 bp, 18 predicted proteins | sample MGYA00380152_ERZ1026844 | MGnify/ENA primary metagenome ERZ1026844 (study PRJEB33269, sample SAMEA4719788) | human gut metagenome | biome: human-associated habitat; feature: organic feature; material: feces | place: Cameroon | collected 2013-10 ... | reverse complement strand
AAACAGACCCACCCGAACCTGATCGTCTGCGGCACCCACGACGGGTATTTCCAGGACGCTGCCCCCGTGGTAGAGGCTGTGAAAGCTGCGCAGGCGGACGTGGTGTTTGTCTGCCTGGGCGCCCCCAAGCAGGAGCGGTGGATGGCCGAGTACGGTCCGGCCACCGGAGCCCACCTGCTGGTGGGCCTGGGGGGCGTCCTGGACGTCTACGCCGGGAACGTGAAGCGGGCCCCGGCCGTGTGGCAGAAGCTGGGGCTGGAGTGGTGCTATCGGCTCCTGCATCAGCCCAGCCGGATCGGCCGCATGGCGAAGCTGCCCCTGTTCCTGGTGGAGGCGGCACGGGAAAAGCGAAAGAAGGGCTGAGCCATGCCAAAAGGAAGACTCATCGTCATCGAGGGGACCGACGGGTCCGGGAAGTCCACCCAGTTTGCCCGGCTCTGCCAACGGGCAGAGGCGGCGGGCATCCCGTTCCAGCGCCTGGTTTTTCCCCAGTACCAGGAGGAATCCTCGGCGCTGGTGCGGATGTATCTGGGGGGCGAGTTCGGCAAGCACCCGGAGGACGTGAACGCCTACGCCGCCTCCAGCTTTTACGCCGTGGACCGCTATGCGTCCTGGAAAAAAGTTTGGCAGCGCTGGTACGAGCGCGGGGGCCTGGTGCTGACGGACCGATACACCACCTCCAACGCCGTCCACCAGGGCAGCAAGCTGCCCGACGAGGAAAAGGGCCCCTTTTTCCGCTGGCTGGCGGACTTTGAATACCGCCGGCTGGGCCTGCCGGAGCCGGACCTCGTGCTCTATCTGGATATGCCGACCGACCAGGCCATGACCATGCTGCGCCAGCGGGAGGCCGCCACCCACACCAAGGGGGACATCCACGAGACGGACGGGGCGTATCTGGCCGCCTGCCGCCAGGCCGCCCGTCAGGCGGCGGACCTGTACGGCTGGCACACCATCCCCTGCCTGGACGAGCACGGCCGGCTGCGGGACATCGACACCATCCACGAAGCACTTTGGCAGGCGGCGCTGCCCCTGCTGACCCAAGAAGGAGAAAACGATGGGAACACAAGTTTCTGAAGTGAAAAAGATCTTACGCCAGCAGATGCGCGAAGCCATGGCGGAGATGACGGAGCAGGAGAAAGCCTGGTCCGACCAAGAGTTGGTCTCTGCCTTCCTGGCTCACCCCAAGCTGGACGAGGCCAACACCGTGATGCTCTATTACGGCGTGGGCCAGGAGATCGCGACGGCAGACCTCATCCAGACCCTGCTGGACCAGGGCAAGACCGTCTGCCTGCCCAAATGTCTGCCGGAGCACCAGATGGAGGCCCGGATCATTCAGAGCCTGGACGAGCTGGAGCCGGATGCCTACGGCATCCCCGCCCCGAAGGACGCCTGCCCCGTGCTGGAGCGGGAGAAGATCGACCTGATCTTGGTCCCCGGCCTGTGCTTTGACAGCAAGGGCAATCGCCTGGGCCAGGGCGGCGGCTATTACGACCGCTATCTGGAGGACTTTGACGGGAACACCATCGGCCTGTGCCGGGAGGATTTCTTCCAGATCAACCTGCCGCGGGAGCCGCTGGATGCCTTTGTCCGGGTGGTGCTGACGGAGGAGGGCCAGGTCTGGCCCATGACCCAGCCCCTGGACTGACCCCAGGACGCTCACAACGCTCCCCGGCTCTCAAACGGGCCGGGTCCCCAGGAGGTAATATATGGAACGAGACACCAGAAGACGGCGGGAGGAGCCGGACCGCTATCCCCCCCGCCGGAGAAAGAACAAACGCTCCCCGGTCTCCAGCTCGATGATGTATATCGTGCTGGTGTGCGCTGTGTCCGTGGTGCTGGCCGCTGTGTGCTGGTCTTTGGGCAACGACGTGCTGGCCCTGAACAAGGAGAGCACCAGCGCCACCATCACCGTCAACGACGAGAGCGACTTCGGCAGCGTGGCCGACCAGCTCAAGGGCAACGACATCATCAAACACAAGGGACTCTTTAAGCTCTTTGCCTCCCTCACCGGCGGCAAGGACAAGATCGCCCAGGGGACCTATGAGGTCAACTCGGACATGGACTACCGGGCCTTGCTCAACAGCATGTCCAGCAACTCCGCCAGCCGGAAAGAAATTTCCGTGACCATCACGGAAGGCCAGACGGTGAAGCAGATCTTTGAGCTGCTGGAAAAAGAGGGCGTGTCCACCGTGGAAAAGCTGGAGGACATGGCCGCCAACCACGACTATGCCTTCTCCTTCCTGCAGGACATCCCCCTGGGGGATCCCACCCGCCTGGAGGGCTACCTCTTCCCCGATACCTATAAGTTCTACATGGGCGAGGACCCCAAGTACGTCATCAACAAGATGCTGGTGAACTTCGACAGCAAGGTCGATGACGCCGTCCGCCAGAAGATCAGCGAGACCGGCTACTCCATCCGCGATATCCTGACCATCGCCTCCATGATCGAAAAGGAGACCGACGGCACCGACCGGACCACCATCGCCTCTGTCATCTACAACCGTCTGAACAACCCCGGCGCATCCACCGCGGGCTACTTGCAGATCGACGCCACCATCCAGTACGTCCTGCCGGAGGGCAAGATCGTCCAGGAGAGCGACTACCAGGGCGTGGACAGCCCCTACAACACCTATAAGAACAAGGGCCTGCCCCCCGGACCCATCGCCAACCCCGGTATGGAGTCCATCACTGCCGCGCTGAATCCCCAGAGCACCAACTACTACTACTATGCCCTGGGCGACGATCACCTGCACCACTTCTTCTCCAGCTACGCCGAGCATCAGGCCTTCCTGAACAGCTGAGAGGTGGACGAGACATGCAGCAGAAAAAATTAGAACTCCTGGCCCCCGCCGGGGACTGGGAACGCTTGGAGATGGCGCTGGCCTACGGGGCCGACGCCGTGTACCTGGCGGGCAACACGTTCGGCATGCGCTCCTTTGCGGGGAACTTTTCCCCGGAGGAGCTGCGCCGGGCGGCAAAGCTCTGCCGGGAGCGAGGCGTGGACCTGCACGTGACGTGCAACACCATGCCCCGCAACGACGAGATGGCCCGCCTGCCCCAGTGGTTGGAGCTGCTGGAGGAGGCGGGGGTGACGGCGGTCATTCTGGCCGACGTGGGCGTGCTGGCCTTGGCCAAGCGCTACGCTCCCTCCGTCAAGATCCACATCAGCACCCAGGCCAGCATCGTCAATTACCAGACGGCCGCGGCCTGGCATGACTTGGGGGCGGACCGGGTGATCTTAGCCCGCGAGCTGAGCCTGGACGAGATCGCAGAGATCCGCGCCAAGACCCCGAAAGACCTGGAGATCGAGACCTTTGGCCACGGGGCCATGTGCGTGTCCTACTCCGGCCGCTGTCTGCTCTCCAACTACATGACGGGCCGGGACGCCAACCGGGGCGCCTGCGCTCAGCCCTGCCGGTATCAATACGCCCTGGTCGAGGAAAAGCGGCCGGGAGAATACTTCCCCGTCTACGAGGACGAGAAGGGGACGTACATCATGAACTCCCGCGACATGTGCATGATCGACCACCTGCCCGACCTCATCCGGGCGGGCGTGGATTCCATCAAGATCGAGGGGCGGGCCAAGTCCGCCTATTACGCCGCCATCGTCACCGGGGCCTACCGCCACTGCATCGACGCCGTGCAGGCGGGCAAGCCCCTGGACCCCATCTGGCGCAACGAGGTGGAGAAGGTCAGCCACCGGCACTATTCCACCGGCTTTTTCTATGGCCAGCCCGGTCAGTTCACCTCCGACGCCCGGTATATCCGGGACTGGCAGGTGGTGGCAGTGGTCGAGTCCTGCACCGAAACCGGCCTTGCTACGGCCTCCCTGCGGAATAAATTTTCCATGGGGGACGAGATCGAGCTGGTCGGCCCGGACACCCGCCCGGTGGCCTTCCAGGCTCCGCTCATGATGGACGAGAACGGCTACCCCCTCCCCGCACCAAGACACCCGCAGATGAAGTTTCAGATCCAGCTGCCGTGCTATGCACCGCCGCTGTCGTTCCTGCGGGCCTGCCGGGAGAACTCCTGAGTGTTACTTTGACGCATTGATTCATTGGATGAAAACGCAAACACCCCCGCTGGCTTTTGCCAGCGGGGGTGTTTGCAGGATGGAAATTATCTTGCAGAATTTGTCGAATTGTGGTAGCATAGTGTCAAGTTATGCTGCGTCGGTGGGAAACACTGGCGTTTGGCGGTTCATCCCTCATCATTTCGGAGGGTGTACTTCTGCTTCGCCTTCCGTCTCTTGAGAAGGAGGTGAATGCCGTGTCCTGGACGATCACTGAGATCTGTGCTGTCATTATGGCAGGCTGCGCCGTGTTTGGTGCCCTGTTCGACATCTACAAGTTCCATCATCGCCATGACGATGAAAAGAAGAAGTAAGCCGCCCGGTTCGGACCCTCGCGGTTTACATTCTAATGCGTAGGGATCAACCGTCAGCCAGTTGTCCCTCTTCGCGTATAGTATAACCCAGGAGCCACAGCGTGTCAAGCTGTGGCTCCGCTTTTTTGTGAGTGCTACTTGACAGGTTTGTTATAATGAGACCAGATCATCGGAGAGGCCTGAGAGGAGGGACCATCATGCGGACAAGCTGGAAGAAACGATTGCTGGTGTTTGCGATGCTGGCGGCGATGCTCGCAGCGCATGCGGGTTCCTTCGCGGTGTTGGAGGTCTATCCGAACCACCACCACACCGGGGAACACTGCGTGATCTGTCTGCTGACGGAGCAGGCGGTGCAGACGCTGCATCATGGCGGCCCGGATCAGGCGGTTAGACTTCTGCTGCTGAGTACGGCCTTTCTGGTGTTGCTCCTCCGGCCTCGGAAACAGCAGCGGGAGAAGGAGACGTTGGTCTCTCTGAACGTAAAACTGACGGATTGAGAAAACAGGCAGACGCACAGGGCATAGCTCTGGGCGCTTTCGTGCTACCCAAAAATCCAAATCAGTTGACGTTCGGAGGTTTTATGGATACCAGACAATTTCATAAGAGATGCTTTGCGTTGCTTCTGGTCTGCGCTCTGGCGCTGGGGTGCCTTCCCCGTGCGCAGGCGGCCAGCCGCAGCGCCATCGAGTCCCTGCAAAGCCAGCAGGCCAGCTTGACCGTGCAAAAGGCAGAGCTGCAAAAGAAGCTGGACGGCATTCGCTCTTCCCAGGGCCAGGCCCTGAACAAGAAGAATCTGGTGGAGCAGCAGCTGAATGTGCTGAAGCAACAGATCCAGGTCTCTGAAAACCTGCTGGCCCAGTATGCCCGGCAGATCACGGAGAAGGAGGCCGAGCTGGAGCAAGCCAAGGCCAAGGAAGCCGAGTATCAGGCAGAGTTTGAGCAGCGGGTGCGGGCCATGGAGGAGCGGGGCAACGTGTCCTACTGGTCTGTCCTGTTCCAGGCCAGCGATTTTTCGGACCTGCTGGACCGGATCGACATGATCGGGGAGATCATGGACGCCGACGATCAGGTCTTGGACCAGCTGGCCGAAGCGCGGCAGGCCGTGGTCCAGGCCAAGGCCGATCTGGAGGCCAGCCGCCAGGGGCAGCAGGAGACGCTGGCCCAGCAGCAGAGCCAGCAGGCCCAGCTTCAGGCGCAGCAGGCGGAGGTGGATCAGCTCATCCAGGAGATCGCCACCCAGGGCGATGTGTACGCCAAGCAGATCGAGAAGCTGGAGGCCACCCAGGATGACGTGGCCCAGCAGATCGCCGAGGCCGAAGCCATCTATCAAAAGCAGCTGGCTGCCGAGAAAGCTGCTGCAGAAAAGGCGGCAGCAGAAAAAGCGGCCGCGGAGAAAGCTGCCGCAGAGCAGGCGGCCAAAGCGGCCCAGGCAGCCGCGCAGAAAGCAGCCCAGCAGCAGAAGCAGCAAAGCAGCGGTTCTTCTGCCTCCGGTAGCAGCAGTTCCTCCGGCAGCCAGAGCAGCCAGACAACGGCGAGTGCTTCCGGGTTCCTCTGGCCCATCGCCAGCTCCCACCGGGTCACATCGCCCTTCGGCTGGCGTACCCACCCCATCACCGGGCGGCGGAACCTGCACGGGGGCATCGACATTGCCGCGCCCAACGGCACGCCGATCATGGTCTCGAAGGCCGGGGTGGTGGTGATCTCGCAGTATGGCTCGTCCTACGGCAACTATGTGGTGATCTCCCACCCGGACGGCACCCGGACGCTGTACGCCCACATGTCCCAGCGAAACGTCTCAGCCGGAGACACCGTGCGCCAGGGGCAGACCGTGGGTTTGGTCGGCTCCACCGGCAGCTCCACCGGCAACCACCTGCATTTTGAGACGTGGACCGGCAGCAGCTCCAGCAGCCGGGTGAACCCGATGCAGTTTTTCTAAATCAAGACACGAGCAAGAAAGCAGCGCTTTCCCAAACGAGACGGGAAAGCGCTGCTGTTTTACATTTGTTATGGGGCAGGACCGTCCAGCAGAGCCTGCCAGGCGTCGGCGGAGAGGGCGCTGCTGAGGCGGAGAGAATAGGTATAGGTGCCGTCGGTCCAGAGGGCCAGGGTGTAGCTCTGGCCCTGGCCTTTCAGGGTGGCGTTGTTTTCCGGGACCACTTGCGTGTCTTCGTAGAGGGTATCGTCACCGGAGTTGTCCGCCGTGCCGAGGGACTGGCGGTAGGTGGCGGTTTGACCGTCGGGGCCGGTGTAGGTGATCTCTGCCGTGCCTTCGTCATACGCGGTATAGGCCGTGTTGACAGGGTCGAAGGGGAGGGCAGCTGGTTCTGTCACCGGGAAGCCGATGGCATCCGACAAAGCCGCCAGAGTGTCCACCTGATGGAAGGGCGTGCCGGTGAGCTGGGGCGGCGTGGTATCGTTGTCGCTACCCCGGAATTGGGGCACGGCGAGAACGGCGGCCACGACCACCACCAGGCAGGCGGCCAGGGAAGCCCAGCGCCGCCAGGTCTGCTTTTGGGGGCGGAAGGGCACGATTTTCTGCTCCGGCTGAGGGGAGAGGTCGGCCTGCTGGACATTCGTCAGGATACGCTCACGGGCTTCCGGGGTGAGGTTCACTTGTTCCATGAGTTCACGATAGGGGTTCTTCTCCGGCTTATCCAAGGGCGCCCACCTCCTCCAACAAGGGCTTGAGCTTTTCCCGCCCCCGCTTGAGGCGGGAGCGTACCGTAGATTCTTTCTGGTCCAGGATCTGGGCGATCTGGGCGGTGGAGTAGCCCTCGTAGTAAAACAGGTGGATGGCTTCGCGGTAGGGGACGGGGAGGGCTTTCACAGCGTCCCAGACGTAGGAGAGGTCCTCCCGCTCCTGGGCCACCAGGGTCTCCTCCAACTGGTCAGCCTGCCGGTAGCCTTGGGCGCGGAGCAGATTCTTGCTGAGGTTCCCCGCCACCCGGAGCAGCCAGGCTTTTTCATGGGCCGGGCTCTCCAGAACGGGGGCTGTGCGGAGGTATTGGATGAGCGTGTCCTGCAAGATGTCCTCGGCGTCGCTCTGGTTGTGCAGGTAGGAGTAGGCCAGTCGCAGGATGCTCTCGCCGTGCCGGTCCAGCAGGGCAGTCGCCCGTTCATTCACTTTGGCCCGGCTGGGCTGGAGGGGCGGAGCCGGTTCTTCGGTGGAGAAAAACACGCGGCGAAGTGCCTCTTTCAGGACCGAGAACCAGCCGGTTCCCGATCGGACGCGGGGACAGCAGAGTGCGGACACGATGCAATACCTCCTTTTCCTGGGCTTACTTGCCGGTGCTGATCTGGATGGTGCTGCCGTCCAGGGTGATGCTGCCGTTCTGGTAGTCCATCAGGGTTTTGAAGAAGTCCAGGGAGACATAGGTGGTGCCGTTGGAGACGTAGGGGACAGCACCGAAGGAGATGGGGGCGCTCATGCCGACCATGTCCTTGTGGTTGGTGGTGATAAAGTAGACGTCATCACCGGGCCGGACCACGGTGTAGATGTCCTTGTTCTCCAGCTTGGCCTCGCCGTCCTTCCAGGTGACGGTAAAGCCCAGCTTCTCGCCCAGGGCGCGGAGGGGGACCATGACGCGGGAGTTGATGTTGGTCTTCTGGCCGTCGACCTGGATGGTCTGCTGATAGCCCGTGGTGGGGGCGGGGGAGATAACCATGGGCCCGTCGCTGTCGCCAACAGGGCAGTTGGCGGCCAGGGCGGGCACGGACATGAGGCCCACCAGCATCAGGGAAGCAAAAGCAGTCATAGATTTTTTCATCGTTCTTCGTCCTTTCTGTTCTCTTTGTGAGAAGGTGTGTATTGGGAGCGGCTTTCTTGCCGTTCTGTCTTAAATACACCTGGGCAGGACGAAATGTTGCAGGGTTCTCAAAAAAATTGAAAAATTTTTTGAGCGTTACTGCTTGGGCGGCAGGATCTCCAGGATGTGTCCGTCGGGGTCTTTGATAAAGTAGATGCCGCCGTTCAGCTCGTCGAAGATGAGGCCCAGCGCCCGGTGCTTGGCTTTCAAGGCGTCAAAGTCCTGGGCGCGGAGGGCGAGGTGGGGGGTGTCGTCGCCGAGGTGATACGGCTCGGTGCGGTTCGTTTCCCGGCACAGCTCCAGCTGGAAGTCGGTGGTGCCGTCCCCCAGGAAGAGGAGCTGCCAGCCCCGGTCGGGCATGTCCAGGGAGCGGACGGGCGTGAGGCCCAGGGCGTCCCGGTAGAAGGCGGCGCTCCGGTCCAGGTCCAGCACGTGGATGCAGGTGTGGTCGATGGTGGTCATAGGAATTTACCTCCTGTTTTTCTGGTTGCTTCCATTTTAGCACAGCTGCGGGGGAGGAACAACGGGAGAATTTTCGCCAACTTGTCCAAACCCTCTAGGCAAATCCGAGAAAATGGGGTATGATAGAATTACTTTATACAAAACAAACGCCGCCGGGGACCGCCCGGCGGTACGCCATACAACCAGAAACTGAAAAAACGACGGAGGAAACCCCACATGAAACTCACCTTTTTCGGGGCGGCCAAGGCCGTCACGGGCAGCTGCCACTGCGTGGAAGTCCGCGGCAAGAAGATCCTCATCGACTGCGGCTTGCAGCAGGGCAAGGACGAGCGAGACAACACCGTGCTGGATTTTGCGCCCAATTACATCGACTATGTGATCGTCACCCACGCGCACATCGACCACTCCGGCCGCATCCCCCTGCTCATCAAGCAGGGCTTTCAGGGGCAGATCTTTGCCACCCGCCTGACCGGCGAGCTGATGTCCATCATGCTCCAGGACTCGGCCCACATCCAGGAGATGGATGCCCAGTGGAAGAACCAGAAGGGCAAGCGGGCCGGCCGGCCCCCGGTGGAGCCGCTGTACACCGTGGCCGACGCCGCGCAGGTGCCGGAGCACCTGGTGACGGTGGAGTACGGCCAGATCATTGAGCTGTGCGAGGGCGTGAAGATCCGCTTCGTGGACGCAGGCCACCTGCTCGGCTCGGCCAGCGTGGAGATGTGGCTGGAAGAGGACGGTGTGGAGAAAAAGATCGTCTTCTCCGGTGACATCGGCAACCACAACCAGCCCATCATCCGGGACCCCAGCCTGATCGACGGGGCCGATTACGTCGTCATGGAGAGCACCTACGGCGACCGGAACCACGACCCTGTGGTCTCCTACACGGCGGAGCTGGCCAAGATCATCGACGACACCTTCTCCAAGGGCGGCAACGTCATCATCCCGTCCTTTGCCGTGGGCCGGACCCAAGAGCTTTTGTATTTTATGCGGGAGATGAAGAAGGAGGGGCTTGTCAAGAGCAACCCTGACTTCACCGTCTGCGTCGACTCCCCCCTGGCCAACGAGGCCACGAAGATCTTCTCCGGCGACCTGCGGGGCTATCTGGACGACGATGCGCTGGAAGTGGTGAAGGACGGCGAGCGCCTCTTCACCTTCCCAGGCCTCACCATGACTGAGAGCAGCGAGGAGTCCAAGATGCTGAACATGGACAAAAGCTCTAAGGTCATCATCTCCGCCTCCGGTATGTGCGATGCCGGGCGGATCCGCCACCACCTGAAGCACAACCTGTGGCGCGAGGAGTGCGCCATCGTCTTTGTGGGCTACCAGGGCGAGGGGACCTTGGGCCGCCACCTGCTGGAGGGGGCCAAGCAGGTCCGCCTGTTCGGCGAGGACATCGCCGTGAACGCCTCCATCTATAATTTCAAGGGCCTTTCTTCCCACGCCGACCGGGATCACCTGATCGAGTGGATCGAGCACATCCAGGAGCCTACCCCCCAGCAGATCTTCGTTGTCCACGGCGACGCGCCCGTGACGGAGATCTTTGCCAACACCCTGCGGGAGAAGGGCCTGCCCGCCCACGCACCGCTCTACGAAGAGGTCTTCGACCTGAGCAAGAACGTGATGCTGGCCGCCGGCGTGGAGCTGCTGCCGAAGAAGACCAGCTATGCCTCCAACGGCCACCCTGCCAGCGCTTACCACGAGGTGGAGCTGGCGGCGATGGACCTCTTCTCCATCATCCGCGCCAGCAAGGGCAGCAGCAACAAGGATCTGAAAAAGATGGCTGCCCAGATCCGCACCCTGACCGAAAAATTCAAAGCCTGACCAGAGCCGCTGCTCTGACAAGATCACCGGGCCGCCCGACAAACGGGCGGCCTGTGTTCTCTGGTTTTCTGACCCCAATGACCCCATTGTAAGGAGGAACCCTGTTTGTGAAACGACTTTGGAAGCGCATCCTGGCCGTGATGATCGTCGCGGCCCTGTGTCTGGCCCCGGCGGCCCAGGCGCTGACCACCGACCAGCTGAAGGACCTGCTGGGCAAATATTACATCAACGACATCCCCCAGGCGGCCCTGGACGCGGAGACCATAGAAGAGGTCATCCAGGCCCTGGGCGACCCCTACACCATGTACCTCACGCCCGAAGAATACGCCGCCTTCCAGGCCAGCATGTCCGACCAGGAGGTGGTGGGCATCGGCATCAGCGCCGTGGCCTGTGACGACGGCCTTTCTATCGTGGGCGTGTACGACGGCGCCCCGGCCCAGAAGCTGGGCTTGGTTGGCGGCGACACCATCATCAGCGTCGAAGGGAAGAGCGCCGCCGGGCAGACGGCGGAGGTCATCACCGGCTGGCTCAAGGGCGAGGCGGGGAGCAAGGTCACCTTCGTCGTTCGCCACGCCGACGGAACAGAAGAGACGTACACCGCCACCCGCGCCAAGGTCGTCATCCCCTCCACCACGACGGAGATGCTGGAGGACGGCACCACCGGCTACATCGTCTGCAACACCTTCGGGGCCGAGACCCTGGGGCACTTCACCGAGGGCACCCAGGCCTATGACGACGCCAACCTCTGGGTCGTCGATCTGCGGCAGAACGGCGGCGGCGACGTCTACGCCGTGACTCAGACTCTGGGTGTGTTCCTGGGGGAGGGGACCATGGTCTACCTGCGGGACGGCGAGGGGGCTTACTTCCGCTACGTCTCCCAGCAGGACCGCACGACGCTCTATCCCACCATCGTTCTGACGAGCGGGGGCACCGCCTCCTCGGCGGAGATCTTCTCCCTGGCGATGAAGGATAAAAACGGCGGCCTGGTCATTGGCTCCAACACCTTCGGCAAGGGCGTGGCCCAGGTCGTCCTGACCGGGGCGCAGGAGCCGGAGGCTCTGACCGACGGGGACGCCTTACGCATCACGGCCTACCAGTATTATGGCGTGAGCGGCAACACGGCCCAGAACATCGGGGTCATTCCGGACCTTTTGGTCGATACGAATCACGCCGACGAGATCGCCTCCCTCTTCTCTGTCAACGAACCCTGGCAGAGCACCGAGGGGTGGCTCCGGGTGCATCTGGGGGGCTGGCGGTGGTACATCGACCTCTCCAAAGCCATGGGGGAGGAGATGGCACCGTATTTTGCCGAGATGCTCTCCGCCCTGCCCCCGGCGGTGGATATTTTTGTAGGCGATGGTGAAGGCTGGGTGAAGTCCACCCCCGCCCAGATCGCGGCCGACACCCAGGTCAAAGGCTACGCCCCCCGCGTCTTTTCCGACGTGGCAGGGACGAAGTATGAACTGGCGGCGAACACCCTCTGCACCTACGGCATGCTCCGGGGCTACGCCGACGGGACCTTCCATCCGGACAACGGCCTGACCCGCGCCGAGCTGTGTGCCCTGCTGACCCAGACGATGCGCCTGCGCCTGCCGGAGACGGGGGCGACCTTCTCCGATGTCGCGAAGGACAGCTGGTACGCCCCTTACATCCAGGCCGCCCAGGCCGCGGGCTATGTCAGCGGCGTGGGCAACGGGAGATTCGACCCCCAGGGCAAGGTGACGCAGGAGCAGATGATGACGGTGCTGGGCCGGCTCGCGGCGGACCTGAACCTCAATTTCCTGGGTGCCTCGAACGCCGTTCCGGAGGATACGGGCATCAGCAGCAAGTACAGCACCTGGGCGCAGCCCTGGGTGTGGCTGCTGGAAAAGAGCCAGAAGAACATCCTGGGCCAGCCCCTCTCCATGCTCTATGCGTCCTCAGACAGCATCGACCCCAAGGCCCCCGCCACCCGCGGGCAGACCGCGCAGATCCTCTACACGCTCTTTACGGCGGTGGAGCTGCTGAAGTACTGACAAGGGGGAAGAGAAGATGAAAAAAATCTTGTTATTGGGCACCGGCGGCACCATTGCCTCGGCCGACGCCGGAGACGGCCTGACCCCCGGCATGGATGGGGTGGATTTCCTGCGCTATGTCCCGGCCATCCAGGACCTGTGTCAGGTGGACTGCCTGCAAGTGTGCAACATCGACTCCACCAACATGACGCCTCGCCGCTGGATGCAGCTGGCCCAGGCGGTGGAGAAACATTACGACGCCTATGATGGCTTTGTCATCAGCCACGGCACGGATACCATGGCTTACACCGCGGCTGCCCTGAGCTGTCTCATCCAGGGCAGCTCCAAGCCCATTGTTTTGACGGGCAGCCAAAAGCCCATCCAGATGGAGATCACCGACTCAAAGACCAACTTACTGGACAGCTTCGCCGTGGCCTGCGACGGGCGCATCCCCGGCGTGACGGTGGTTTTCGGCGGGGCGGTCATCGCGGGGACGCGAGCCAGAAAGACCTACTCCAAGAGCTACGGGGCCTTTTCCAGCATCAACTACCCTGTTTTAGGGGTGGTGCAGGAGGGGCGTTTGCTCCCGTATCTCCGTCCCCAGGCGGAGACGCAGCTTGCGTTTTACCATGATTTGGAGACCAATGTCTCCCTGGTGAAGCTCATCCCCGGTCTCTCCCCGGACTACCTGGCCTTTGCTCTGGAACACAGCCGGGGCGTGCTCATCGAGAGCTTCGGTGTGGGCGGCGTCCCCGACGGGGAGGCGGGGGGCTATTATGACCTCATCCGACGGGCGGAGGCCCAGGGCAAGACCGTGGTCCTCACCACCCAGGTCCAGAACGAGGGCAGTGACCTGGGCATTTATCAGGTGGGCCACAGCTTGAAAGCAGACTTGGGCGTGATGGAGACCTATGACATGACCCTGGAGATGGCCGTGGCCAAGCTCATGTGGGCCTTGGCCCAGACGAAGGACCCGGCGGAGGTGACGAGATACTTCTACACCCCCGTGGCGAACGATATTCTGCGGGTGCCGGGAGAAAGCCTGTGATAGATAAAACTTGTAGATGTCAAACAGGGCGCCAAACACGGTGCAGCCTGCCATAATGACAGCACAGAAAAAGCGTCCCCCTGCCAGTTTAGGCAGGGGGACGTTGTGCTGCTTGGGATCATTTGTCGCCGTGGGTCTTTTTGTGGGTGGAGGGCAGGTGGTCGGTTTTGGGGTCGAACTTGCGGATGACGCGGGCGGGGACGCCGGCGACGATGGTATAGGGGGGCACGTCTTTCGTGACGACCGACCCGGCCCCCACGATGGCTCCGTCCCCGATGGTGACGCCGGGGACGATGGTGACGCTGGAGCCGATCCAGACGTTTTTGCCCGTGACGATGGGGGCGGGGTAGGTGGTGGAGCGATGTTCCGGGTTAAAGTCGTGGTTCATGGTGGTCAGGACCACGTTGTTGCCCAAAAACGTCCCGTCCCCCAGGGTGATGCCGCCCTGGTCCTGGAAGTGGCAGCCGGTGTTGATGAAGACGCCCTTGCCCACGGTGGTGTTTTTGCCGCAGTTGGTGTAGAAGGGGGGGAAGAGACGGAAGCTCTTGTCCACGGGCTTGCCGATGATCTTGGAGAAGATCTCCCGGACCTCCTCGCCGGTGTGGTACTTGTTGTTCAGCTCGCAGGTCAGGCGCATGGTGACTTCGTTGATCTCCCGCATGAAGCGGTGCATGTCGCCGCCGCCCTGGACGGGCTCGCCGGAATTCATTCGGGCCAGATATTCTTGCAGATCCATAGTTACCTCCTTCAGGTCGGGTGTGGCGGCGTCTCCCGAAGGAAGCGTCGTTGGAACAATGCCAGGGGTCGGGGAAGTGCGTGAGAAATGCGGGAAAAGGGGCGTCAGTCCAGGCTTTCGGGGCCGAAGCCGTGGGGGAGCAGCGCCCGCAGGGGGAACTTCACGAACTGATGGTCTTTCCGGGCCACCAGGACCTCCAGGTCCGGGGCGAACTCATACAGCATCTGGCGGCAGGCCCCGCAGGGCCAGCAGTAGTCCGTGCTGTTGCCCACCACGGCCAGCCGGGTGAATTTCCGGCAGCCCTCGCTGATGGCCTTCACCAGCGCGGTGCGCTCGGCGCAGATCGTGGAGCCGAAGGCGGAGTTTTCCACGTTGCAGCCGGTGTAGACCACCCCATCCGCCCCTTCCAGGGCGGCCCCCACGGGAAAGTGGGAGTAGGGGACGTAGGAGCGCTCGAGCATGGTGAAGGCCTGCTCCACCAGTTCCTGATCAGTCATGGGATAACACCTCTTTTATTGGATGTGGATGTGGTTGTTGATGTGATCGGCACAGTAGCAGTAGTAACCGTTGCACTTGGAGCAGTAGCGGAACTCCATCTGCGGGTCGGTCAGGTCCGTCTTGCCGCAGACGGCGCACTTGTGCAGGGGCGTTTTGGTCTGCGTCTTGGCGTCGTGGAAGTTCACGACCTTGGGGCCGCTTCTTCCGTTGGGACGGCTGAAATTCGGGTTTTTATGCCGGGCCTGGTTGGCGGTGTGCTGGGCGCGGCCCTTCCAGTAAGATACCTGCCCGCCGATATCCGAGGCGAAGAAGAGCAGATAGTTCAGGATGGCCACGATGGGGATGAGGGCATAGAGGAAATGCCCAGCCAGGAGCAGGCGGAGGATCTGATAGGCGAAGAACGCCGCGTCGAACCAGGCCAGCCACTTGACCTTCATGGGAATGATGAAGAAGAACAGGACCTGCAGGTTCGGGAAGAGGGTGGCAAAGGCGAAGAACATGGACATATTCACATAGAACATGGACGCCGTGCCCACCAGGAAGCCCACGGCGATATTTAAGATCACGCCGAAGAGATAGAAGATGGTGAACTTATTGGCCCCCCACTCATTCTCCAGGGCGTTGCCGATGAAGTAGTAGAAATACAGGGTGACAAGAAAGAAGAAAATGTTATGGCTGCTGGCAGGAACAAAAATGAACGTGACCAGCCGCCAGACCTGCCCTTGCAGGATGGCGCTGGCGCTGAAGCCCAGCAGTCCTGTGCCCATGGCATAGCCACTTTTACTGAACATGTCGAGCAGATAGACCAGCACGTTGCCGATGACGATGTAGCGCATCAGGCCGGGGATCCCCAGGCGGGGGTGCCTGGCGCAGAAACGATCCAGCCATTGTTGCATGGCACGCAATGAAACGACCTCCTTATATTGGTTGGGATGGGTAGGATAGAATATGGTTCTATTTTACCCGCTTTCGCGAGGGAAGTCTACACAAAACTGTGAACATTTCCCCGGCTTTTGAAAAAGTAAAAAAATTTTGAAAAACGGCTTGCCTTTTCCGAAAGATGGTGTATAATGTAACGTACTGTTTTGGCCCTACTGAATTGGTGGGGAGATCAACTGCATAGAGCGCATTATCGAGAGTGGGCGAGAGAGTTAGCTTGATGACCCCACACCAACCTGCCCCAGGGCCTTCGCCCCGGCAAGGTGGTTCTGCTAACAGCGATAAGGAGGCGCCGCGTCTTGCGACAAAGGCTTCCTGCGGGAAGTCTTTTTTTGTAAGCTGCGGCTTACCGACAGCGTCTCTCAGGCAGAGTTAGAAAAGGAACACAAGACCCATGAGTATTGTAAAAGACATGGCTCTGGCCGAGTCCGGCCGGAGAAAGATCCAGTGGGTGCGGGACTTTATGCCCGCCCTGGCCCAGATCGAGGCCCGCTTTGAGAAAGAGCAGCCCTTCCGTGGGCTGCGCGTGGCGGTGTCCGTCCATCTGGAGGCCAAGACCGCGAACTTAGGCTGCGTCCTCAGCAAGGGCGGAGCGCAGGTGAGCCTGACCGGCTCCAACCCCCTCTCCACCCAGGACGACGTGGCCGCCGGCCTGGCCAGCCTGGGCGTGGAGACCTTTGGCATCCACGGCGCTTCTGCCGAGGAGTATGAGGCGCACCTCATCGAGACGCTCAAGTGCCGCCCCCACATCGTCATTGACGACGGCGGGGACCTCATCGACCTGCTGGGCGGCAAATGTAAGGAGTACGCCGGCGACCTCATCGGCGGCTGCGAGGAGACCACCACCGGCATCCTCCGCCTGAAAGCCCGCGAGAAGGACGGCATCCTGCCCTGCCCCATGGTGGCCGTGAACGACGCTAAGGCCAAGCACTACTATGACAACAAGTACGGCACCGGTCAGTCCGTCTGGGACGGCATCATGCACACCACCAACCTGGTCGTGGCGGGCAAGACCGTCGTGGTCGCCGGGTATGGCTGGTGCGGCAAGGGCGTGGCCATGCGGGCCGCCGGGATGGGGGCCAACGTGATCGTCACCGAGGTCGACCCCTTCAAGGCCCTGGACGCCACCATGAACGGCTTCCGGGTGATGACCATGGACCAGGCCGCGCCCTTGGGCGACGTGTTTGTCACCGTCACCGGCTGCAAGGACGTGATCGTGGGCCGCCATTTCCAGGCCATGAAGCACAACGCCCTGCTGGCCAACGCCGGGCACTTCGACTGCGAGGTCAACGTGGCCGCGCTGCGGGAGCTGGCCGAGAGCAGCCAGCTGCGCCGGGAGAACATCGTCGGCTACACCCTGCCCAATGGCAAGACCCTGAACGTATTGGCCGAGGGCCGCCTGGTGAATCTCGCCGCCGGCAACGGCCACCCGGCGGAGATCATGGACATGTCCTTCGCCGTCCAGGCCCTGGCGGCCGAGTGGCTGACGAAGCAGACCGGGCTGGAAAAGAAGGTCTACGCCGTGCCCGATGCCATCGACGACGAGATCGGCCGGGCCAAGCTCGCCGCTCTGGGGCTGTCGATCGACAGCCTGACCGAGGAGCAGGAGAAGTATCTCACGAGCTGGTCCGTGTAAGCTTGTTGGTAACTGCTTTACATTATATTACTATTCTTTATCTATCTAAGGAGGAACCCTTCCCATGAGCCACAGATTTTTTACTTCTGAGTCCGTTACCGAGGGACATCCCGATAAGATCTGCGATCAGATCTCTGACGCTGTGCTGGACGCCATCCTAGCCAAGGACCCCCTGGGCCGCGTCGCCTGCGAGACCACCGCCTCCACCGGCCTCATCCACATCATGGGTGAGATCAGCACCAAGTGCTATGTGGACATCCCCAAGATCGCCCGCGAGGTCATTCGCGGCATCGGCTATGACCGCGCCAAGTACGGCTTCGACTGCGACACCTGCGGCATCATCACCAACATTGATGAGCAGAGCGCCGACATCGCCCTGGGCGTGGACAAGTCCTTCGAGGCCAAGGCCGAGGGCGAGAGCGAACTGGACAACGGCGCCGGCGACCAGGGCATGATGTTCGGCTACGCCTGCGACGAGACCCCTGAGCTGATGCCCTTGGCCATCTCCCTGGCCCACAAGATGGCCAAGCGCCTGACCCAGGTCCGCAAGGAGGGCAAGGTCGACTACCTGCGCCCCGACGGCAAGACCCAGGTCACGGTCGAGTATGACGAGAACAACCAGCCCGTCCGCGTGGACACCGTGGTCCTGTCCACCCAGCACAGCCCCAAGGTCGAGCTGGACCAGATCCGCAAGGACATGATCGAGCTGGTCATCAAGCCCACCGTCCCGGCAAACCTCATGGACGAGAACACCAAGGTCTATGTCAACCCCACCGGCCGCTTCGTCATCGGCGGTCCTCAGGGCGACACGGGCCTGACCGGCCGGAAGATCATCGTCGACACCTACGGCGGCTCTGCCCCCCACGGCGGCGGCGCCTTCTCCGGCAAGGACCCCACCAAGGTGGACCGCTCCGCCGCTTACGCTGCCCGCTGGGTGGCGAAGACCGTCGTGGCCGCCGGCCTGGCCAAGCGCTGCCAGGTGCAGCTGGCTTACGCCATCGGCGTGGCCCAGCCCGTCTCCATCCTGGTGGAGACCTTCGGCACCGGCACTGTGGCCGACTCCGTGCTGGAGGAGGCCGTCCGCAAGACCTTTGACCTGCGCCCCACCGCCATCATCCGCGACCTGGACCTGCAAAAGCCCATCTACCAGAAGCTGGCCGCCTACGGCCACATGGGCCGTGAGGACCTGGGCGTGAAGTGGGAGCAGACCGACCGCGCCGCCCAGCTCAAGGCCGCCTGCCACTGAGCTTGCGGCAGGATCGTACATCATCCGGAAAGAAGGAGGATCTTGTATGCCGGAAATCTCGGTGATCGTACCGGTCTACCGGGCGGAGAGCTTTCTCCGCAAGTGTACCGACTCCATCTTAAACCAGACCTTTCAGGATCTGGAGCTTTTACTGATCGACGACGGCTCCCCGGATCACAGCGGGGCGCTGTGTGACCAGATCGCCAAGGAGGACCCCCGCGTGCGGGTCTTCCACAAGGACAACGGCGGGGTCAGCTCCGCCCGGAACCTGGGCATGACCCAGGCCAACGGCCAATATTTTGCCTTTGCCGACTCCGACGACTGGCTGCCCCCGGACGCCCTGGAGACCCTCTACACCGCCCTGACGGCCGCCGGCGCGGACACCGCCGGCGGCGGCCACTGGCGGGTGGAGCAGGACGGCCGCCGGGAGGCGGAGTCGGGCGCTCTGCCCCAGGGCGTCTATGGTTGCGAGGAGATCCGGAAGGGCATCGTGGACCGCCTGCTGGGCCAGCGGCTGGGGAAACCGGGGGAGGTGCTCAACGGCTTTGTCTGGCGCTTCCTGTTTTCCCGGTCGGTCATCCAGAACCACGGGATGCATTTCCTGGGGGCCTATCTGGAGGACGAGCTGTTTCTGCTGGAATACTTCTGCTATGCCAACAAGCTGGCCATGACGGACAAGGCGGTCTACCACTACTTGCAGAACCCGGCCTCCGTCACCCGCCGGTATCTGCCCGACTATATGCAGACCTTCCACACCTTTATGAAGGCCAAGGAAGCGCTGGCCCAGCGGCTCGAACTGGGCCGGGACCAGCCCCTGTGGCGGGAAAACTCCTGCTGGGCGGGGCTGCTCATCGCCATCGGCAACGAGTACGCCGATTTCAATCTGGTAATTGCAACACCGGTTGGA
>ERZ1026844.900-NODE-900-length-19563-cov-8.822176_pt1 | contig 19563 bp, 20 predicted proteins | sample MGYA00380152_ERZ1026844 | MGnify/ENA primary metagenome ERZ1026844 (study PRJEB33269, sample SAMEA4719788) | human gut metagenome | biome: human-associated habitat; feature: organic feature; material: feces | place: Cameroon | collected 2013-10 ... | reverse complement strand
CTTTGTTCCTTATTCAATCTACAAATGAATATGGATAAGAACATAGAATTAATTATATTCTTTGTTGACAAAAATTCTATTGTATGTATAATAAAATTAACGATAAACATTAAATAATTAATGAAAGGAGATATGTACATGGATAAAAAGTCAGCAGAATTGTTAAAAAAAATGTGCTCTATTTTGGAAATTGTTAGGTGGAGTTGTTTGATTTCTGAGGTGTTGTTAATAGGACTATTCCTTATTTTCGTATCCGATAAGGGGATTTATAATACGATTTTTGGAAGTATAAGAATCGACTATCTTCAGTTAACATTTAAAAATGATTTAGCATTAAATAAAGATAAGATGTCAGGATGGCTTCCGTTATTATTTTTAGGTATAGCTTTTTTTGTATTCATAATATATAAGTCTGTGAAGACGGTAGAAGAAATTTGTTCTTTTACCATAAATCATAGCCCATTTGATAAAAGAGTTTCTAACTACATCACAAGACTTGCCAAATATATTGTTGCTGGTGGTATTGTGTTTAATATTCTTGATGTTTGTCGCATTATTTATTTTAAACAAATAATCAACTTTGACGTACTACTAAACACTGATTATGTTACACAAATTGATTTTGCCTTTCACCCTAAAATTAGTTTCTTGATAGTTGCAGTACTGATCTATTTATTGTCTTTTATATTTAGATATGGAGAAGAACTTCAGAAATTAAGTGATGAGACGTTGTAAATTATGGGAAGAATAGTATTGAGATTAGATCGAGTAATGGCCGATCGAAAGATGAGTTTGAAGGAATTATCGGAAAAAGTGGGTGTGAGTAATGTCAATCTATCAAAAATGAAATCAGGAAAGATTTCTGCGATACGCTTCTCTACCTTAGAAGCTATTTGTGAAGTGTTAGATTGTCAACCGGGCGATATTTTGGAATATGTAAAAGATTAAATATTAGTAATTATCCCAGATTATTGACGGTTATCCCATGAAAGTGATAAAATTCATGTGTTCCAAGCATTAACAAACCAAACCTAGCTGTTGCTTCGTGGCGATAGCAGTTTAGCAATAAGGAGATTATAATAAAATGAGCATATTAATTACATTTAGAAACATGCTAGCTGTTTCTATTTTAATTGTATTGATTGCAACGCTAATTTGTCTTTATAAAGGATTAAAAGATAAAAACTATGCAAAGGCAAAAATATTAGGAATGATTTATATATTTTTAAATGTCTTACGACTCCTGTTAGAACATTTTAATGTGTTTTAATTTAAGTCTTTCAATAATAAATAACGAACCATAAGAAACAAGGTAATGTTATTGTGAATCGAAGAAAAAACTGATACATGAAAGAATCACTAATGTGTGGAGACCAACTATGTACAAATCAGTAAAAAGAATTGGAATTCTTTTACCATTATGTTTGTTCTTTTCCGCTTGTGGGAAAAAAGAGCAGACGCCCATTGAGATTACACTACTCCATGGTTGGGGTGGCACATTACAGACGCACTGTGTGATGCAGGAGATTTATCAGGAATTTCAAGATGAAAATCCTGACATTATGTTTACCTGTATAGCTTCTTCCGACAGTTCTATTGCAGTAGACAATGCCAATGAACTGTTGGCTGTTGGAAAAACTCCAGATATTGTAAGCACGAATGGTCTTTCCTATTATGTAAGCAATGCGATAGAATTAAACGAGGCACTGGATTTGATGCCTTATATTGAAAAAGATTCAGATTTTGCTGAAATGATTCATTCACAAGTGTTAGAAATATGGGCAACAGAAGATGGTCATATCTATACATTGCCAGATGCCTTGGAAGTTATGGGTTATTGGTATAATGCAGAACTTTTAGGGAAAGCCGGGTACGGAGAAAATGGAAAAGCACTACCCGATACGTGGGATGCGTTTTTTACAATGTGTGATGATATAGCGAAGATTCTGACAAAGGAAGAGGCTGTAGTGCGGTTGGAAGAAGCACAGATTTCTGAAAACTTTTTTTATGCAAGGTTAAGAGGAGACAGCGAATTAGAAGAGTTAGAACATCCAACGCTGAAAGAGTGTGTAAGCAGTCCGGCTTTTGAACATTCCGTGGAAGCAATAGAAAAACTATATTCCTATTCTGCAAATACAGACAATCTGGAAACTGCAAGAGAGAATTTTGTAAATGGAAAAACGGCGTTGTACTTTAATGGAATCTGGGAAAGTCAAGTGCTTTCGAAAAGTCCTGGCGAATTTGAATTTGCATGTTATCCCACAGATTCTGGTAAATCTTTGGTATATGTTTCACCATCATCGGGATATCTGATAGCAAAGCATGAAGATGAGAGGAAAAATGAAGCCTGCATACGTTTCTTGAAATATATATTAAGCTCAGAAATTCAGGAAAAACTGGCTGTGAAAAGTAATCAGGCTCCGGAAAATCCGATGCTTGACAATAAAAAATTATATGAGGAAAATCCTCTTTTGGGAAAGGCGTTGGAAAAAGCCAATGCCGCGGATATTCAGATTATTTCTCTTAGCACAGAGTGGGGGTCTCAGGCTGCAAATATTTTAAATACATTTTTGGATGGAAACAGTATAGATTTAGAAAAAACAGAGATACTAAAAGATAAACTACTTGAATTATCTGTAGAAAACTAAAAAGCAAGAAAAAAGCTGTGTGATTTTTACTTTGCCTCTGCAATAGTAAAGATTACACAGCTTTTTTGCGTACCAGTTAAAAAAACACAATATTATAAGAGAATCCTTTATTCAGAGAAAAAGGGGATTATGATAGGCTAAATATACAGAAAACCAAACAGGATAAAGGAGGATGATGCAGATATGAAAACAAAAAAAGCATTAGTTTTACTTATGGCAGGAACTATGATGATATTCAGCCTGGTAGCGTGTGGAGGTGGAACTGATAAGTCCAGTAGTTCGGACAACGTATCCACAGATATGACAGAAGAAAAAAATGAAGAACTGGAAACAGTAACCTTTGTACACGGTTATTACCATGATGCTTCTGAATGGGCAGCGGCAGGAGAAATGCGTGCTATCTATAATGAGTTCGCAGAAGCTCATAAGGATGAGTACAATTTCGTAGTGAAAGCAGATGAAGGTGGAGCGGAAGGTATCTATCATACAGCAATTAACAGTATCGGCGCAGGGGAGTTTTACGATATTGCTGATTTTGGTGGATGGGATATTACCGGAGTTGCCTCGGCGGCAGATATGATTCTGGATCTGAAAGCGTATCTGGATGAGGATGCAGATTTTAAAGCTGGTGTGGGCGTGTGCTACGATCAGAATCTGACGGAAGATGGAGCAATTTATTCAGTACGTGAGCAGATAGAAGGGGTGGGTTTCTGGTATAATACAGACCTGTTTGAACAGGCTGGAGCTGCAGTGCCCGGTGAATGGAAAAACTGGGCTGACTTTGAAACAGCAGTGAATAAACTGGTAGAAGCAGGGATCACGCCCTTTGGTCTGAATGCGGGATGGCCCACCAATATTTTGACAGCAGCATATCTTCAGAGAAACGAAGAATCAAGAGCATTTTATGCAGAAGGAAAAGAAGCTGCGTCTATGGACACTGTAGTATTTCAGGATACACTGAGTTTTATTCAGAAGAACCTACAGAAGATTGACGCAGCAAATTTTGGTCCTGGCGGAGATGATGACGAACAGTATCGTACAGATTTCTTTGATGGAAAGACAGCAATGCTGTTTAATGGAGTTTGGGATGCAGGCGGAAGTGTAGACTGTGGAGCTGGTGCGGAGAATATTAAGCCTGCGGTATTCCCGACAGATGAGGATGGAAAAAAAGCGGCGCTTCTGTCAGGTGGTTGCGGATATGTAGTATCCAATAAACTGAGTGAGACACAGACAAAGGCTTGTATTGATTTTATCAAGTACATGACAAGCAAGGAAGTCGCAGAGAGAATTATCAAAGCAGGTATCGGAATGGCTCCGAGCAGTGCGGTAGATTACGATGCGATTTACAGTGAAGTAGAAACAGATGATGCGAAACTTTTGGTTGAAGCATGTAAATTGTGCCAGAGTGCGGATTATAAGGCGCTTGGACTTGGGAACAATTTTGGTGACCTTGAAGGAGAAATCCAGAACAAATATGCGCAGTTGAAAAACGGCTCTTCTGTTGAAGACGCAATAAAAGAACTGGATAATTTTATTGAAGCGACAGAATAGAATAGAAAAAGTAAAGGGAGAGATAAAAGGCTCTCCCTTTTTTTAAAGGAGCAGATATGAAAGAAGGAAAAAAGAAACCAAAATTCCTTTCCAGAAAAAATGGCTTTATCCTGGCATTTCTTCTGCCTGGAATTTTACTTTTTGCAGTAATTTACGGATATCCGTTAATCAGTGTTATTGCGACTTCCTTTACAAAATGGAATTATAAAAACTTCACATCACCGGAGTTTCTGGGGTGGGATAATTTGTTCGATAATTACATCAATCTGTTTACGAAAGATGCAAATTTTAAGATGGCACTGATCAATTCCTTGAAATGGGTAGCGTTAACGTTGGTGATTCAGATACCCTTTACAGTAGTTGTGGCACTGATTCTTGCAGAAAAACCACGGGGATGGAAATTTATAAGAAATGTATTTATTATTCCCAATATTATTTCTACGGCAGCGATTGGATTGATATTTTTGAATCTTTATAGTCCAGCGCGTGGAATTGTGACACAGATTGTGAATGCTTTTGCCCCGGGATCGGATATCAGTGTACTGGCAGATGAAAAACTGGCATTTTGGGGCGTGACATTTTCGTTTATATTATTTGGAGGCTCATCATGTTTATTACTTTTAACACAAATTTTTTCAATTGATGCCTCTATTTTTGAAGCAGCCAGAATTGATGGAGCAAGTTCATCTCAAATTGCAACACGCATTACATTACCTTTAATGAGACCAATGTTAGGAACGGTATCAGTTATGGCAGCAAATTATGGATTGCTTTTATACAATGAAATTGCATTAATTACAAGTGGAGGCCCTGGAAATTCAACGTATAGCTTAAGTTACTATATTTATAAAACTGCGCTGGGAAGTACGAAGCTGAATTTTGCACGGGGCAATACGGCCGGAGTAGTCCAGCTCGTTTTAGGAGTAATTTTGGTTGGCTGTATAAATCGCATGTTCAGAACGGAAGAGGCAGATTAGGAGGAAGGAAATTGAAAAAGATTTTGGGAATGTTTTTTAAGCATCTGATACTGGCAGTTGTGCTGGTAATTTCCATATATCCCATCCTGTGGGTCTTTATCAATTCATTCAAAGAGACACCAGGGGGGCTGGCGCTTCCTGAACATTGGGTATTGGATGGATACATTTCGATTTTTACAAAGCTGAAGGTACATGTTTATTTTGCAAACAGCTTGATTATTACACTGGCATCGACATTTATCAGTGTACTAATTGTTTCGCTGTCTGCGTATGTGAGTGCAAGAATGCAGTTTAAATTCCGAAGTCTAATAAACATGATGTATACAACAACACTGTTTATTCCATCTATCTCAATCAGCTTTCCGATTTATCGTTTGTTAGGAGGACTTGGACTACGTGATACACGCATGGGTGTCATTTTAGTATATTCAGGACTGGGGATAGCAGTTACATATTTCATATTAAGTAGTTATTTTCTCAGTATTCCAAAGGAAATGGAGGAAGCTGCAAGAATGGATGGATGTGGCTATTTTGGGACATTTTTTCGAATCGTGTTTCCCATAGCCAGACCTGGCATTGCAACAGCTGCAATCATGGCATTTTTGAACAACTGGAATGAATATTATTTTGCCTCGCTGTTACTGAAATCGAAGGAAAAAATGACGATTACAGCACTTTTGGGACAGTTTACGACAGCATATTCCAAGAATCTGAATGGTATGTTCTCGGCAATCATTGTTACGATTCTGCCGACGATCATTGTATTTTTCTGTCTGTCAAATGTGTTTATAAAATCTCTTACGGCAGGTGCGGTAAAAGGATAACGGAGGAAGAGGATGAAAACAAGAGAAGAAAAGACAAGATGGTTTATGGAAGAGCGATTTGGAATGTTTATACATTTTGGATTATATGCGATTCCCGCACGCGGAGAATGGGTAATGAGTGATGAAGAGATTACGCAAAAAGAATATGAGAAATATTTTGAAGAATGGAATCCGGATCATTGCGATATGAAGGAATGGGCGCGCCTGGCCAGGCGTGCAGGCATGAAATATGCGGTGTTGACGACAAAACATCATGAGGGCTTCTGTCTTTTTGACAGTGAATATACGAATTATACAAGTGTTAAAGCATGTGGACGCGATCTGGTACGGGAATTTACAGAGGCCTTTCGTGCAGAGGGACTGAAGGTGGGATTGTATTATTCCCTGTTAGATTGGCATCATCCGGATTATCCGGCGTATGGCGATATGTATCATCCGGATCGAAACAATGAGATGTATAAGAATAGAGAACATTATTTTGAAAACTATCTTACCTATCTTCATAATCAGGTTCGAGAATTGATGACAAATTATGGTAAAATAGATTTGTTGTGGTTTGATTTCTCTTATGAGGGACATGTAGGCGAGGACTGGCATGGAAAAGAATTGTTAGAAATGATTCACGAAATACAGCCGGATATTCTCATCAATGGACGATTGGAGGGAAGCGGTGAGCATTACGGAAGTGCGCTTTCAGATGCTCCCAGTATTTATGCCGGAGATTTTGCGTGTCCGGAAATGATAATACCACCGGAGGGACTTCGGACGCCTTCAGGAAAAGCAGTTCCATGGGAGGCTTGCATGACGCTCAATAATAACTGGGGATATACACCGACAGATCTGCATTATAAATCTGCAGGGCAGATTATTCGAAAGCTAATTGAATGTACAAGCAAAAATGGGAATCTGATTGTAAACATTTCGCCTACTGCGCGGGGAGATGTTCCCCGGGAACAGGTGGAAATTTTGAATCAAGTAGGAAAATGGATGTATGAAAATGCGGAAAGCATTTACGGATGCGGTGCGGCCGGATTACCAAAGCCGGAATGGGGCTGGTTCACAAGAAAAGGAAAGCGTGTGTTTGCCCATATAACAGAAAGCAGTACGGGGGCAATTCTTTTGGAAGGTCTGGGCGGACAGATAAGGAAGGCCAGATGTTTAAAAGATGGTTCGGAACTTTTACTTTCCACGCCATTGATGGCCCAGGAATATCAAAGTTGTGCATTTCTGAATTTTCAGAGACCGGAGTATTTCTATTATGCGATTCAGGATGATACAGCAACCGTGATAGAATTGGAACTGACGGAGGAATAAGCGTGAAAATGAAGTGGTATATTGGAATTGACGGAGGAGGGACAAAGACAGAATTTCTTTTGCGTGGGGAAGACGGAACGGTTTTAGGAAGAGTAAGAAAAGGAAGTGCGGATTATCGTGAAATTGGTCTGGATGGCGTAGGAGAAATGGTATGCAAGGGCATTCAGGAACTACTTGCAGAGTATGGAAAGCAGCCGGAAGATGTCTGCTGCGCATGTATGGGAATGCCGAATTTTTCTGAAATACCGGGAAATGATGCTTATATAAGAACTCGGATTGAAAAGCAGTGGACAAAATTTCCCATCTATCTGGTCAACGATGTACTGGTTGGGTGGGCTGGAGCATTGGAATTGAAACCGGGTATTCATCTGGTTGCGGGAACAGGGACAATTGCAATAGCAGTAAAAAGTACATATCAATATATAAGATGTGGAGGTTGGCATAACAGGTTTTCGGATGAAGGTTCCGGATACTGGCTCGGAATAGAAACCATGCGGCTTTTTACAAAAGAAGCAGATGGAAGAAAAACAAGGGCAGCACTATATGATCTGATAAAAGCAGAGTTTGAAATCGCAGAGGATACAGAAGTTATGAAAGTAGTGGATATCTGGGAAAAAGAATATCTGCCTTATCGGGATCGGACGGCATCGTTACAGTTGATATTGAAAAAAGCGGCAGAGCAGGGAGATTCCGGTGCAAGAGAACTGTATCGGAAAGCTGGTGAAGAACTGGCGGAATTGGTACGGAGTTTGTATAGCAAAATACCTTTGTCGTCATTTCCGGTTTTGGTATCTACATCAGGTGGTATATTTCAGGCATCGGAGTTGATATGGGATAGTCTGAAAAAATATACGGCAGATTTGTCTATCTGCTGGAAAGAACCGGTCTATGATCCGGCAGAAGGAGCAGCAATTTTGGCGCAGCGATTTTGGAAAGAGAGGAAAAAATGAAAAAAATTACTTTTATCGGAGCGGGAAGCTTTGATTTTACGAGAGAACTTGTGCGGGATATTCTGACTTATCCGGCATTTCAAGATGCCAGAATTTGTTTGATGGATATTGATGAGGAGCGCCTTTCATGGAGCAAGCGAGCTTGTGAGAAGCTGAAAGCTGCAGGAAATTATCCTGCAGAGATAGAAGCGACAACAGACAGAGAGAAAGCACTGGAAGGAGCAGATGGTGTAGTAATTACCGTATTGACCGCAGGACCTGAGATTTTCAGAACAGATATAGAAATACCGGCTCGTTATGGGGTAGATATTTGCGTGGGTGATACACGTGGTCCAGCAGGAATATTTAGATTTCTGCGAACAGCACCAGTGCTGCTGGAGATTTGCCGGGACATTGAAAGAATTTGTCCAGAGGCTTATGTATTAAACTATACGAACCCAATGGCTTTAAATTGCAGATATCTGCAGGAGATGACCAGTTTAAAGATTACAGGGCTCTGCCATAGTGTACAACATACAGCCAAAATGCTGGCAGATTGGATTGGTGCAGACATTTGTGACATTGATTATACGTGTGCAGGGATTAATCATCAGGCATTTTATCTTAGATATGAGTGGAAAGGGAAGGATGCGTATCCGCTGATTCGAAAAGCTGTTGAAAGTAAAGAAGTCTACAATGAGGAACAGGTAAGAAATCAATTATTTCTCCATCTGGGATATTATCCCACAGAGAGTTCCGGGCATAATTCGGAATACTATCCATGGTTTCGTAAAAGGCTGGATCTACTGGAAAAATATTGCACACATTCAACGGGGTGGAATCCGGGTGAGCATGCATATATTTTAAAAGAGTATTTTCGACGAAGTGATGAGTGGAAAAAGGATATTCAGGAATGGCTTGGTAAAGAGGAAATAGATCTGAGTCGTGGGCAAGAATATGCAGCATGCATTTTCAATGCATTGTTTGGAGATTATACACCCTTTAATTTTAATGGAAATGTGCGTAATCTTGGATACATTGAGAATTTGCCATACGGCTGCTGTGTTGAGGTACCGGTGACAGTATCTGAAAAAGGTTTTGAAGTTCATAGAGTTGGAAAACTTCCTGACCAGATTGCAGTTATGATGCATACATCAGCCAGTAGTGAAGAACTAGCGGTAAAAGGATGTATTTTGGGAGACAGACAAGCAGTTTATCATGCGTGCCTTTTCGATCCATTGACAGCTTCTGTCTTAAGTATGGATGAGATTCAGAAGATGGTAGATGAAATGTTTGAAGCAAACAAAGAGTACCTTCCGCAGTTTGATTGAGGCATCTCACAGAATATGTTATGATAAATCATAACATACAGACGGGAGCTCTGCACATATGTGGAAAAGTAACCAGAATAGTGAAATAAGAAGTAAATGGAGACCATGGATTGGTATTGTAATCGTTATGATCTGTGGTTTCGGAATGCTGCTGTTTGTCTGGAACTTAAATGGTCGGCAGATTATGAAAGAGGTAAATTTCTTTTTACAACAAACAAGTGAAAATATAGATGGAAAGCTGGAATATATTAACAGTGTGATTTACGCATTGCGGGATAATACAGCATTTATGGATGGACTGAAGGATCAGAACATGTATCTTGAAACTGATGAAGCAGAACAGAGGTTTCGGGAAACAGTGAATATCGGAAAAATGAGTAATAACGTAGGAAGCCTTCCTATTTTGGAGGCTGTTTGGTTGTTTCAGGGACGAGAGCAGAGTGTCCATACCTTTTACTATGCTTTGAGTGATACTGAGATTCAGAAAAAAGATAAACATGCAGCAGATGTTCTGGGACGTTTCATTAATTCCGGAAAAACAGATTATTATTATGCGGTAGACCTTGCAGGAAGTATTTATCTCGTAAAACTATTATATGATGATGATATGAAGGCAAGAGGAACGCTTATCTTTCAAATGCGAAACGAAATGCTGGAAACTTTGCTCGGTAGTATGGAGGAGTACAAAGAAAGTATTTGGTGCATCTATGACAGGCAGGGAGAAAAGATAGCAAATTCAAGGAAACGCCTATCAGCAAAAGAGCTTCTGGATCTGAAAAATCGATTTATATATGAAGTTTATGCTGGGAAGATTCAAGATAAAAGTTACATCATTTACACAAAAGAGTTGCCGATGAATTTGATGATAACACTGGCAATCCCTAAAACCGAGGTTTTGGGATTGCTCTATCAAACTGCAAAGGTTTATATACTATTAATTATAGTAACAATGACAGTGCTTGCAGTTTTCGTAAGATACCTGTTGACACAAGTATACCAGAAACAGTATACCTTAAAGGAAATGGAGCTTAAGTATGTTCAGACGCAGATGAATCCACACTTTATGTATAATATCATGAATTCCATTGCAATTGAAGCAAGGCTGGACGGCAACGAAGAGATATTCCAAAAGTTGAATAGCTTTACAGAATTAATACGAGCAAAGATATTCAGAGGAAATGCAGATAAAGTCAAAATCGGTCAAGAATTAGAATATATTCGTTATTACCTGTATTTACAAAACAGTCGTTTTGGGAATCGAATTCAGTATGAAATACAGATAGAAAGCCAAGAGTTATTGGATTGTATGATTCCGAAGCTATGTCTTCAATTGATTGTAGAAAATGCAGTTGTCCATGGTTTGGAGCCTAAAATTGGAGAAGGAAAAGTAAGGGTAAACATTTATCAGAGCGGAGAAAACGAAATCTGCCTGGATACGATAGATGATGGAGTCGGTTTTGGAAAAGAGGGTGAAATTTCTCTTCCATTGGTATTTGAACAAGAGGATGATGCACATAATCATGTAGGACTGAATAATGTATATCGGCTTCTTAGACTGATTTATGGAGAACGATATGGGCTGTCCATCACTTCATATCAAGACAAGGGAACGATGGTGCGAATGAGAATCCCTTATGAAATGGGAAAAAAGGAGGGATGACTGATGTACACAGTAATGATTGCTGAGGATGAAGAGATTTATCGGAAAGCGTTGACAGTATATGTAGATTGGGAAAAATTAGATTGTCGAATTATTTATACAGCAATAAACGGAACACAGGTTCTGGAAAACATTGAAAGCATCGAACCTGATATTCTAATTACAGATATCCGGATGCCGGGAGCGGATGGCATCGAACTGCTATCCTATATCCAAAAAAAAGAGCTGCATACGATGACTATTGTGTTAACAGCATATGCTGACTTTTCTTACGCTCAGGCGGCGTTTCGAAATCAGGCAGTTGACTATGTAGTTAAATCAGGAGCCTATGAAGAACTCGTTGAGGCAATAGAAAAAGCCAAAAGTGTGATAGAGGAACAACGGGAGCAACAAAAGGAGGAAGGAAAAGAGGAAACGAAGCAGGGAATTTATAAGGCCGTTTTTGATGGTTCTATATTTCTACATGAGGATTTGGAAAAACGCCTGGAAATTATTCAAATGAAAAAGAAGTATGGGCTGCTTCTACTTTATATTTTTCAAAGCCGGAGAGAAGAAAATGATTCTGGGAAACGGCGTAATCACAGTCTTCAGAATTTCTTTGGCATGGTCTATGGAGATGCGCTGAAGGGCGCTATTCCCATGAATGAAGATCGTATGATTCTGGTTTTGGAAACAGAGCAGATGCTATCCAGATCATGGCTGCAGCAGAAAATTGTCCAGGCAACTGGAATGATGGATCATTTTATGGATTTTTATACTAGCGTAATAGTCAGCAATCCATTTGAAACGCTAGAAGGACTTTGCAACGCATACAGGGAAGTAACATCGGTCTTAGACAACAGCTTTCTTGAAGATTTGAACCAAATGACTTTTTATGCGGATATCTGGACGACAGAAAAAAATTATCAGGCAGGATTGGAACAAAACAGTAGAGAGATATGCCAGAGTGTACGCCTTGGACGCCGCGAAGAGGCTTTAATGCAATTTGGAAAACTGCTTGTGGAGCAGAAAAAGGCAAAGCTTTCTGCTGATACAATAAAAGGATCCGGGATTTTTCTGAAAAATGAATGTGGCGCAATGCTGAAAGAATTCCATGAAACGCTATATGACATTACAGGATTAAATTCTAGCATTACCAAGAAAATAACAAACTGCATTTCTTATTTGAAATATACGGAACTTATGACAGAATTACTGGGAAAGACAGCGGATTTTTTTAAGCAGGTGGTAGATAAGAAAGAATATTTGGTGAAACAGTGTCGGGTATATCTTGAACAACATTATAAGGAAGATATTTCAGTAGCAGAATTGGCTAGAAATCTGGGAACAAGCAGCAGTTATCTGAGCCGTATTTATAAAGAAAGTACTGGTTCTACGATTATTTATGATTTGAACCAAAAAAGGGTAGATATGGCAGAATATTATCTGAAGGAAAAGCAGATGAAGATCTATGAAGTTGCAGAACTAACAGGTTTTCGAGATGTGACATATTTCTCACACATCTTTAAAACATATAAAGGTATTTCACCTAAGCAATTTCAGAATAAACGACAGAAATGGTGAAGAGTATTGGAAGAGGCGCAAGGTGTGCAGGTATTTTCTGAGATCAAATTTTCAAATTTTAGTTAGTATATAGCTTTTTTTAGGGGTTCGTTTTACTTTGGTTGCACAATTAATTTGTGTGTATTATAATAGAAAAAAATAAAAAAGGAGGAATTAAATCATGTCCTTAGTTACAACAAAAGAACTTCTTTTGGATGCTCAGAAGAATGGCTACGCAATTGGAGCATTCAATGTAGAAAACATGGAAATGGTTCAGGCAGTTGTTGCAGCAGCAGAGGAGTTGAAGTCTCCTGTCATTATGCAGACAACACCGTCTACGATAAAATATGCCAGCCCTGAAATGTTTTATGCAAATGTTGCTGCAGCGGCAAAGAATGCAAGTGTTCCGGTAGTTATGCATTTAGACCACGGAAACAGTTTTGAACTTGCTGTTCATGCATTTCGTGCAGGTTACACATCAATCATGATCGATGGTTCACACAGCGTATTTGAAGAAAATATTGCTATTACCAAGTCAGTCGTAGATGTCTGCCACGCAGGGAATGTACCGGTTGAAGCAGAGCTTGGTAAAGTTGGCGGAAAAGAGGATGATCTTGATGGTGGAAATGGCGGTGGTTACACTGTGCCATCAGAGGCAGTAGAATTTGTTGAGAAAACAGGTATTGATTCACTTGCAGTTGCAATTGGGACTGCCCACGGTGTCTATAAAGGAACGCCAAAGCTGGATGTAGAGCGTTTAAGCGAAATCCGCGAAGTAGTTTCTATCCCTCTTGTTCTTCATGGAACTTCCGGTGTGCCGGATGAAGCCGTAAAAGAATGTATTCGCAGAGGTATCTGCAAAGTTAATTATGCAACAGATCTCCGTATTGCATTCTCAAATGGAGTTAAGGAATATCTTACAGCTAACCCGGATGCCTTTGATCCTAAAAAGTATAATGCAGTAGGAAGAGAAAAGGTAAAAGAATATGTAATGAGTAAAATGCTTGTGTGTGGAAGTAACGGACGAGCATAATATTAAAAAAGGTGGGAATTAATTCCCACCTTTTTCTTTGCCGGAAATGCCACTGAAATCAGCAGCTAATTTATCGAGAAACGCTTCATTGACATTTGGAAATTGATTCTTCAAAAGTACTCTGATACGCTCATATTTTCGTAGAAAAGAGCTGTTTTCGTTTTCAACAGAAGGCATTCCTATTGTGTAGTACCATTTCTTTATACGATTAGTAAGAGCATCTTCTTCTTGGATGTTGACCAAGTATTTCTTTGCTCTGCCCATGGAATAAACACCAATCAGGACGAATACAGCAAAAATTATTGTCATGGTATAGAGAGCCAGACCGGGAAGTGGGAAACTAATAATCCCAACCATGTCAGAAATAGTTGCAGCCAGTCCGAGAAAGCCAATAAAGAAAAAAGCAAAGGCAGTCGATCTGGCATCAGCATAATAATCTCTGGCACTTTTATACACTTTAGCAGACTTTGGAATGCCATCAGTATCCTCGAGATCATCCACAAGATCCTGCATTGTGAAATCTTCTTTAAAGGTATAGGGCTTTAAACTGTCCATCAACTCACTTCCTAACGCAGACATACTCTGAGAGCTGGTATTACACTCCGGACAGCTGGCAAGCTCGTCAGAATATTCTTTTTTGCATTTTGTGCACCAAGCCATTAGATATCTCCTTTAAAAAACTGATTTTAAATTAAAAAATACATATAGGAAAAAAAGAACGACGACAATAATCGAACTGGCAAGCTTTACGTATTTCTTTTTGCCTGAAAGTTCTTCCGGTGTATTGTTCTGTGCTTTGTTCATATAACTTACCTCCCAAATATAACAATATATGTTATTTTATCATAATTATCATAACAAAAGTCAGGATGATTTACAATGAAGATACCAATTAAATTTCAGGCATTCGATCACGATAAATGATATGCCTTAAGAATGATGAAAAATGGACTGCCGTATAGACGACAACCCATTTTTCGGAAAGAGTTTATATTAAGAATATAGGTAAAAGCAATAAATAATGTGGCTGTTAGCGTCCAATCGCATATTCATAATCTTCCATAAATGCGACAATGCTATCTAAAGCAAGTTCTTTTGGATTCAATGGAATAACACTATCCCGTACCTTGAGGTAGGTAAGCGGCATATACTGATGGAGCATGTTCATGGGAATCGGGTATTCTGTCAGATTACGAAACAGTTTATCTATGGTTGCGCTTACAGTTGGAAGTCCGATATAGTAACGGGCACGATCTGAAAAACTATATTTTCTGCAAAGGGCAACCTGCTTTGTACTACCGTGATAGTGTTTAATCCAGTTGTTAGGATTATCTAACATAGCGGTTTCTAAAGCTTCAATAAAATGCGCCTGTTTTTCTTCCGGTACAAGTTCTTTCTCCATCATGCTAAGAGAGAAAAGACCTTCGCGAAGACCATAAGTAAGAGCCGGTCCAACTTTTAAAATTGCAATACCGTCTTCCACCATCTGTTTTAAGCATTCTTTGCTTTGATAATCGGTAGAGTGTCCTTCAAAGCAAAGATCGGGGAATTCTTTTAACGCCGCACAAAGATCAGATGCCGCGTTGCGGTCGTACATAAATACCTGATCATCACCGAACTCAACGCCCGGCTGGGTTACAACTGCAACGACATCGTTCATGCCGTCCTCAATGCCTTCTTCTTTGAAGACACGTCTATAAGTATCAACCGTATCCCGGAAAGCCTCCGGTTTTGTGACAGAAAGAGAATCCTCTGCCTCCTGCGCACCGCCCGGAATAGGAACTTCGCTGCCAATAACAAATACAGGCCGCATTGCGTCTGGTTTTATGACTTTTAACTCCTCATAACCCTTCATAGCTGCTTTATATAGAATAGCGCCTCTGCGTGCAATTGTTTCTGTAGAAAGAAGTCCATCAGGATCGTCTGCAACTTTCATGCTGGTGTCCAAGTGGATTTTAGTAAAACCGGCACGTGCATACTGATATACAAGAACTTCGGAGTTTGCCATTGCTTCTGTTTCAGGCAGATTCTGCCAGGTTAAAGGACCGAGGTGATCACCGCCAAGAATAACATGCTCTTCCGGAACACCGATTTCGGATGCCATTTTTAGTACCATATCATAAAAGTCTTGCGGAAACATTCCAGTATAACCACCGAATTGGTTAACCTGATTTGCAGTTGCCTCAATCAATACAGGCGCATTAAAAAGTTTTGAACGTTTTAGTGCGACTTCGAGTACATATTCATTCGCACTGCAAACGGACTCAATACCGCAATTCTGACCGTTTCTCCGTTGTTCCATCAATAGCTGGATTGGATGTTTCATGCTTTGTTTCCTCCATAACAATAAGTATGATTATAATTTGGGGTCACCAATGCAATATGTCTGAATGACGGAATAGTCAGTATCCAGAACGACAAGATCAGCATCTTTTCCGACACCGATAGCACCCTTACGATCATCAACGCCGATACAACGTGCCGGATTGATCGTACAGGAATTGATTGCATAGTTGAATGGTACCATAGCTTCTTCAACAAGGATACGGAGGCCTTGGTTCAGTCTTAAAGTCGATCCTGCAAGTCCACCGGTGGAGGTTAAGTGTGCGCTTCCATCTGGATATATCACAATTTCGTTTCCACCAAACATAAATTTACTTCCAACAGGAGTACCTTTTGCCATTAAGGCATCTGATATCATGATGGAATAATCCGGACCTTTAGACATAAAGTAATTATTCAGTGCTGCAGGAGTGGAGTGATTGCCATCGCAGATAATTTCACCATACATGGTACGTATACGGTATGCTGCACCTACCAGCCCGTTAGCGCGATGATTAAAAGGAGTCATCCCATTATATACATGCGTCATGGAACGTGCACCATGGGCATATGCCATCACTGCCTGTTCATAGGTGGCAGCAGAGTGTCCGATACTCACTACAACACCATGCTCTGTAAGATATCTGGTAAGCGCAAAATCTTCATCCGTCTCAGTTGCCATTGTGAGATACACAATATGCCCCTTTGCAGCTGCCTGATATCTCTCAAACTGTTCAATGGTAGGCTTTACGATATACTGTTCCGGTTGCGCTCCCTTATAGACCATATCAAGATATGGTCCCTCAAAATGAATACCAAGGATTTCTGCACCCTCATAGCCGCATTCCATAACCTTTGCAACATTTGCCACAGCTTTTGTGAGGACTTCTTCGCTCTGTGTTATGGTTGTTGCGAGAAAACCGGTAACACCTTCTGAAACAATGTTTTTTGTCCAGTTGCGGAGACCTTCTTCATTCGCATCATTTGTATCAAACTCAAAAGCGCCATGGCAATGAATATCCAGAAAACCCGGCACAATGCGTTTGTCACCGTAATCTACATCGACAGGTTTACTTCCATAGGGAAGAATATCTGTTATTTTGCCATTTTCAGTAGCTATAATTGCAGCAACAAACTGATCTGCTATCCATATTTTTTTACTTTGAATCAGCATAAATTATCCCTCTTCTCGTATAATTATTGGCTGCTCCTAACCGAGAACCTGATAGTTTAATTTTCAATAGACTGAATTGCATATCTTGATATTGTGATCACTGTTCCTCTGGCAATCTCCACATTTACAGTGTCATTATCTGGAAAGCCGACAACTTTTCCGTATAATCCGCCTGCGAATAAAATGCGGCTGCCAATTGCAAGTGATGTATGCACTTCTGACAGGCTATTTCTTTTTTTTCGAAGATTCCATGAAGAAATGAAAGTCAGAATCAAGGCAATGACACCCATGATCACAACCAATGTAACGCATGTCCAAATAATTACTTCCCAATTAATACTCATTATTAAATTCCGTCCTCGTCTGCATTGTCAGCGTGTTCTTCTAATTCGAAACGCACAATAAATTCTTTTCCTGTCTGCATCAGGGCATCAGCGAAAACAACAGGGTCATCATAAAAATCAAGAGAAGATGCAGCCTCAACCATCATTGGAAGATTACTTCCTCCGACAACCTCAATTTTCTGATCCGGATGTGAGAATTTACATTCTACAGCAGACTTGAAAGGTGAACCGCCAACAAGATCCGCGAGAACAAGTACACCGTCACAATCCTTCAATTCGTCAAGTGCTTTGTTCTGATCTTCAGAAAGCTTCTCGGTAGAATCACCGGGAAAATCAACATATTTAAAATAATCAGATGCACCTGCAATCAATTCGACACTGGTTTTTAATCCGGTTGCAAAATTGCCATGACCGGTAACAAGAACTCCTACCATTATATATGTTCCTCCTAAATAGATTCATTATTTTAATGTATAGGGATACAATGTAACGCCTTTAACAACTCTGTTTACTTCGCCTGTTGGACACGGATTGTCAGGAGTAATACCCAAGGAAAGGGATTTTAATACCGCAAGAGTCTGTGCAAAGATAACATAATCTAAGCCAAGGAAAATATTTTCACAAGCTTCGCCAATATTGAAACGTACCTGATAATCAACCAGTGAATCGAGACCTTCACATGGTGTGTTCATAACAACGACGACACGATTTTTCTTTCTTTGCGGTCCCATTTCTTTAATAAGGTCAATCTCGTATTTTCTTCTGTATTCATCATCACTTAAGTATACAATTGTCAAAGTTCTGTCATCAATGATGGATTTTGGACCATGACGGAAACCAAGAGGAGAATCGTACATGGTAGCAACCTGTCCGGCAGTCAGTTCAAGCATTTTTAATGCAGATTCCTGAGCAACACCCTTTAATGCGATATTTCCAAGATATACAATGCGGTTAAAATCAAATTCGTTTACAATGTCCTGGGCAAGTTTGTAGTTTGTGTTTAAAAATTCTTCGCCGGCGGCACAGATCTTATCGATTATTGCGGTAATCTCATCCAACTTATCTAAATTAAATGCAAGATAAGTTGCAAGGTACATATTAGAATAACTGGATGTCATTGCAAAAGACTGGTCGTGGGTTTCCGGTGTTAAATTTAATGCAAAGCAATTTGTGCGGTCGTTTGCTAATTTAGAAAGAGTACCTTCATGATTGCAAGTTACAAATAAATGGTAGAGGTTCTGGCATACGATCTCTGCTGCATCCACAGCGCCAAGAGATTCTGGAGAATTGCCGGAACGACCAAAACTTACAAGGATAGTTGGTTTGGTTTTGGAAAGGAAATTTTCAGGAGATGGAACGATATCTGTAGTTGCATAAGATTTTACCTTGTAACTATATTTTTCGTTCAATGCCTGATACAGTGAATTTCCCACGAACTCACTTGTACCTGCTCCGGTCAGAACGATATCAAAATCATCCTGTTTTAAAACCTGATCAAGAAATTTTTGAAGTTCTGCTTTGCAGGCAGCAAGCTGCGCACACGTTTTCTTCCAGGTTGCCGGCTGCTGATTGATTTCAGTAAGTGTGAATGTGGAAAATGTTTCTTTCATTTTTTCATCTGAGATATTGAAAATTGACATTTTATATTCCTCCTTAATATAGTTGATTTTTCTACTATTATATAGCAATATGTCAAAAAAATACAAGACAATTACCATAAACCACAATGATTTGCATAAAAAATACAAATACATTTTGCCGAAGTCAGTGTATTATAACTGACTTTCGGAGTTAAACATTAAAACATAGTGCTAAGTTACAGATTATCATTAGTAGACAGGCATGACTGTGAACAAGGGCCCGTCTTTAGGATTTAGCACTAGATTTTTTCAGAATTACATTCTTATTGATTTG
>ERZ1026844.899-NODE-899-length-19580-cov-6.802766_pt1 | contig 19580 bp, 22 predicted proteins | sample MGYA00380152_ERZ1026844 | MGnify/ENA primary metagenome ERZ1026844 (study PRJEB33269, sample SAMEA4719788) | human gut metagenome | biome: human-associated habitat; feature: organic feature; material: feces | place: Cameroon | collected 2013-10 ... | reverse complement strand
ATATTGGGGGCGGAAGCGGGGCCGGGTGCGCCCCAAAATGCCCCCAAAAAACAAAAGAGAAAAAATACCTGTGCATTGCATAAACTGAAATTGACATATTGACACACCTTTGCAGACGTGATATAATCACGGCAAAGGAGGGACGAAAAATGAAAGTAGGATACGTCCGTGTGTCAACGAAAGAGCAAAACACAGCAAGGCAGGAAATCACGATGGAAGCGCTCGGCGCGGAGAAGCTGTTTGTAGACAAGTGCAGCGGCAAGAACACTGACCGGCCAGAACTGAAGAAGTTGTTGGCGTTTGTGCGCGAGGGCGATACCGTGGTTGTGAGCGAGATCAGCCGGTTTGCAAGAAATACGCGCGATTTGCTAAACCTTGTTGACCAACTGACAGAGAAGGGTGTACAATTTGAATCACAGAAGGAAAAGATAGATACCACCACCCCAGCGGGCAAATTTATGCTGACGGTATTTGCGGCAGTGAGCCAGCTGGAGCGTGATTATATCAAATCCCGGCAGAAAGAGGGCATCGACGCGAAAAAGGAGCGCGGCGAGTATGTAGGCCGTCAGGCTATCCCGGTGGACAGGAAGAAGTTCGAACAGGAATACGACCTTTGGAAATCGGGCCATATCACCGCCAAAGCGGCTATGGGTCATTTGGGACTGAAGCCGAACACATTCTACCGGCGTGTTAAGGAATACGAATCCGGCGAGATGAAGTAATTCCCCCGGCCACCCGGGAGAAAATAAATGTGGAGGAAAAGGAAAATGAGAGCAAAGAAAGTGTGGGCAGTGCTGCTTGCCATCATGGTGGCGGCAATTGCTATGGTCGGGTGCAGCGACGGAACCGCAGACCAACCGGATGACGGCGAGACCGGAAATCAGACCGTTGAGACGGTCGTGTATGACGGCGAGACGTTCAAGGCAACGTACCTGGGCATCACGGAACTGGATTCCGTGCCGGGTGTTTGCTACATCCAGATGAAGTTTGAGAACAAGACGGACCAGGAAATTACGGTATATCCGCAGGACAGCTCTGTGAATGATACGATGGTCCAATACCTGGGCGGAGTCCCCGCAACAATGCAGGGCGGGAAAAACATCAATTATTCCATGTTTTTCTACCTTGAAAAGGCTGGCCTGTCCGACATTTCCGAGGTCAAGACGCTTGAGTTCAAACTGACCGCTGATTTCAACGAGACCTCTGACACGATCACAATCAACGTGGGCGAGTAACCTATACAAGCAAAATAAAAGAGACGAGTTCTTTCGGGAACCCGTCTCTTTTTATGCGCAAAAGGAGGGCACATGGACTACACGAAGCTGGCGGAAAACATAAAACAGCATATTGCGAGGAATCCGTCCGACCACGTGCCGTACATGGACCTTCTGTCCGTATGCCGACAACTGGAACCGGATGATTTCACCCTGGCCCATGAGCTGAGCAAGGATTTGCGAAAACTGAGTTCTGCGGCCCTGCACAAATGCAGCGCAAATGCGGCGGATTCTCTGTTTGACGTGTACAAAAAGGCCATGTGCTTTGACGCACCGCACGATTTCGACACGTTTCTGCTGTACATCGAGATGAACCGCAAACCAGAGAAGAAATTCTATGCACCCAGGCGACATTATCTACGGCCTATTGTGGCGGCGTATCAGGAGGTTTTGGACGGAAAGCTGCGGCTGTTGACGCTGTCGATGCCCAAACGCGCCGGGAAATCCCAGTTGGGCATCAATTTCGTCAATTTTCTGTCTGGGCGGGAACCGGACAAGTCGTCCCTAATGGAAGGGACGGGAGACGACCTGGTGAAAAGCTTTTATTCCGGGTGCCTGGAGTATCTGCAAACGCCGAATGAATATTTATTCTATGACGTTTTCCCAAATTCTCCGCTGGTGCAGACCAATGCGGACACAAAGATACTGAATCTGCGGTCAAAATCCCGATTCCCCACAGTCATGTGTCGATCTATTGACGCAAGACAAGTGGGTTTGTCGGAGGCTACGAACGTCCTATATCTGGATGACTGCGTAGAGGGACGGGAGGAAGCAAAAAACCGCCAGAGACTGGACGATAAGTGGGAGATCATATCCGGTGATATCCTGGGCCGAGCCATTGAGGGAACCCCCATTGTCGCCACGGGGACCCGATATTCCCTGTATGACCCCATCGGCCACCTTCAGGAGGAAGCGCAAAAAGGCGGCTGGGCGTGGAAAGCCATTGAAATACCGGCACTTGACCCCGTTACGGACGAGAGCAACTACGAATACGAACGGGACGGGAAAAAGGTGTTTACCACAGCGTATTTCCGCGAACAGAGGGAGCTTTTGAGCGCGGAACAATTTGAGAGTGAATTCCAGCAGCAGCCCTTTGAAGCAAAGGGGCTGCTTTTTAACAAGGATGAGCTGAATTATTTCTTTGAACTCCCAACAGGCCGTGATCCGGACGCCGTTATTGCCGTGTGCGACACCGCAGAAAGCGGAAGCGACAGCACCGCCCTTCCCGTTGCGGCGCTGTACGGGGATGAAGTGTATATCGTGGACGTGGTGTTTGATGATTCTTCGCCGGACGTCACAAAGCCGGAATGCGCCAGGTGCTTGATCGACAATCGCGTTGCGGACGCGCTGTTTGAAAGCAACAACGCGGGCATGTACTACGCCAGAGACGTTGCGGAAATCGTCCGGCAGCGTGGATATAGCGTTGGAATACGTACAAAAAGGACTATTTCCAACAAACAGACGCGAATTGAATTTGCGTCCGACAACATCAAGAAACACTTCTGGTTCAAGCATCCGTCCACCTATAAACGGGGCAGCCAGTACTTCAATTTCATGAAGGAAGTCACCACTTATACCCGGAGCGGCAAAGTGCCGCACGATGACGCACCGGATGCACTGTCCCTGCTGGAGAACGAAATCCGGATGCGAGTGGGCGGCAAAGTGGAAGTGTTCAAGCGGCCATTTTAAGGGGGTGTGCCAATGAATCTTTTTGGTCGGAAGGTTATCTACACGGACGTTGAGCACGTCACCCGGGGGAATGTGGCGGGTGTTTTGCAAAAGGCTATGCCCATCCACCAGATGAACCGGGCGGACATTGAGTATCTTTACAGGTATTACAAGGGAGACCAGCCCATTTTGGGAAGGGTAAAGGACGTCAGGCCGGAAATCAACAACAAGATTGTTGTGAACCGGGCGAACGAGATTGTTTCGTTCAAGGTCGGGTATCTTCTGGGTGAGCCCGTGCAGTACGTCAGCAGGGGGAACGATGAATCTGTCGCTGAAGGCGTGTCCAAGCTCAACGATTATGCGCTTTCGGAAGACAAGGCCGCCAAAGACAAGGAATTGGCGGACTGGTTCCATATTTGCGGCACGTCTTACCGCATGATTCTGCCGGACAAAATGGCGGACGTGGAGGAAGATGAATCGCCGTTTGAGATTTTCACGCTGGACCCGCGCAACACCTTTGTGGTGTACTCCAGCGGCTTAGGCCACCGGCCCATTTTGGGCGTGACGTATGTGCAGAAAGAGGACAAAACCGTTGTTTTCTGCTGCTATTCCGAGGATACGTATTTCGAGGTAACGGAAACCTGGGATGTGAAAGCGGAGTCACAGATATTGGGCATCCCAATTATCGAATACCCATCCAATGAAGCCCGGTTGGGCGCTTTTGAGATTGTGCTCCCCCTTCTGGACGCTATCAACAACGTTCAATCCAACCGCATGGACGGCGTAGAACAGTTTGTCCAGGCGCTGATGCTGTTCCACAACGTGGACATTTCGTCCGAAGATTACAAGAATCTGAGGGCAGAAGGCGCTATTAAGTTCAAGGACATTGACGCGACGCTCAAGGCTGACGTTGGGTACCTGACGGCGGAACTAAACCAGACACAGACCCAGACTTTGACGGATGACATGTACGACACCGTTCTGACGATTTGCGGAATGCCGAACCGGAATGGAGGCTCCTCAACCAGTGACACCGGGTCTGCGGTCATTATGCGCGACGGATGGTCGTCGGCAGAGGCGCGGGCAAAGGACTCCGAACAGATGTTTAAACGGTCCGAAAAGCAATTTCTGAAAATCGCTATCAAAATCTGCAATAATCTGCGGGCGCTTTCGCTGAAAATGTCCGCCCTGGAAATTCGGTTTACGCGCCGAAACTACGAAAATATCAGCGAAAAGGCCAGTGTTTTGGTAGCCATGCTGAACAACGGGAAAATTGCCCCCCAACTGGCATTTACGCACTGCGGCATGTTCTCCGATCCTCAGCTTGCGTACAAAATTAGCGCGGAATATGCCGAAAAGCAAGAAGAAAAGCAAGAAGAAAAGCAAGAAGAAAAGCAAGAAGAAAAGAAACTATCGACAGGGAAGTCGTTAAAACGCAACGGGGAGACAACCTCGGGAAAAACGGAAAACGGTGCGGAGGGAACCGCCGAAAAAACGCAGGAGGTATTAACATGAAAATCGACACCAGCAGAATCGAAGGTTACGCAGATATGTCCACCGAGGACAAGCTCAAGGCCCTGGAGTGCTTTGAGTATGAGGACAACGCCGCAGAGCTTTCTCGGCAGAAGAACGCTATTTCCAAGGCAAACTCCGACGCCGCCCAGTGGAAAAAGAAGTACAACGACATGCTTTCCGAGGACGAGCGCCAGAAGCAGGAGCAAGCCGATAGCATTGCCGCCATGCAGAAAGAGCTTGACGAGCTGAGAACGGCAAAGACCGTTTCTGAGTACAAGGCCAAGTTCGTGGCGCAGGGCTATGCAGAGGACCTGGCAGATGACACGGCCAAAGCTTTGGCGGCTGGTGATTCCGCAAAGGTTTTTGCGAACCAGCAGAAGTTCTTGGACGAGTATGCCAAGAAGGTAAAGTCCGACATCCTCAAGGGCACTCCCGCGCCGCACGGAGGTGCCGGTCCCGTTGGAGTTGATTACGACAAGAAGATCGAGGAGGCGCGTGCAAGCAAGAACTATGCGGAAATCGCTTATTACACGCGCCTGAAGGCACAAGAAGAATCCGCAAATAACAAATAAAAGGAGTTAAGACATGGCAGATACTTTTGCTACCAGCTTTGCAACGCTGAACTATTCCGGCATGCTCTTTAACAAGGGCAATACCAAGACCCCCCTGAGTTCCATTATCGGTTCCCGGGCTAAGGTGACGAACCACGTAGAGTTTGTTACCGGCCAGGAGTACACCACCAGCGGCGGAGAACAGCCCGCCATCTCCGAGTCTGCGTCCCTGACCGCCCCCGATGCGTCCATTGTGACCAGGGAGCAGAAAACGAACGTTACCCAGATTTTCCATGAAGCTGTCGGCATCTCCTATGCCAAGCAGTCCAACATGGGCACCCTGTCCGGCCTGAACGTAGCTGGTCAACAGGCAAACCCCATTAACGAACTGGACTTCCAGGTCGCTGCTAAGATGCAGAAGATCAACCGCGACATTGAGTACACGTTCATTAACGGCGTGTACAACAAGGCCACCGATGACACCAAGATCAACAAAACCCGTGGTCTTGTCACCGCAGTTACCACCAACGTCACGGCCATGGCCAGCAAGCCTCTGGGCCTGTGGGAAATCGCCGACATGGTGAAGAAGGTCTATGGCCAGAACGCCCCCACCGATGGTCTTTGCCTGTGGTGTGACGCTGTGACCATGTTCCAGATCAATGCCGACGCTGTTCAGAATGGCCTGACCGTGGTTCCCGCTTCGCGTGAAATCAACGGTATCTCCCTCTCCAGCGTGGTTACTCCCCTGGGCGTGGTGTATCTGTACCTTGGCGAGTGCCTGCCCGCTGGCACCGCTCTGCTGCTGAACCTGGACGTTATTTCCCCCGTGTTCCAGCCTGTACCCGGCAAGGGTAACTTCTTCCTGGAGCAGCTGGCAAAGACCGGCGCGGGCGAGAAGTATCAGCTGTTCGGCCAGATCGGCCTTGACCATGGCCCCGAGTGGTATCACGGAAAGTTTACCGGCATCGCCACCACCTTTACCAAGCCCACCTACAGCCGTAGCGTGTTCATCGCCAACGACGCCAGCAATCCCGTTAACACCAAGGCCGTCACCGGCTGATCTGGGGGTATGAGATGCGCGACGAAGAAAAGCTTGCCATGTTGGGAGACATGACCGGAGAGACAAGCGAATCGATTCTCTCTGCGTATCTGAATATTGCGGCCAGCAAAATTCTCCGCAGAGCGTTTCCGTTCGGGACAGATGCTACTGCTGTCCCCGCATGCTATGAGATCAACCAAATCGAAATCGCCGCATATCTCATCAATAAACGCGGGGCAGAAGGAGAAACGGCGCATAGCGAAAATGGCGTTTCCAGGTCTTATGAGGGCGGCGACGTGCCGCCCTCTCTTATGCGGGAGATCGTGCCGTTTGCGGCCACCATGTGAGGCGTAGAAATGAAAATCATGAACCGAAACAAAAGGCCATGCTGGTATCTTTTGTACCAGGGGACAGAGCTTGGAAAAGACGCTGGCGGCTACGAAACCGGCGAAAAAAGCGTGAAATACGCGGACCCGGTGAAAATGGAAGCCAATATCTCCCCAGCTGCCGGGTATGCGCAGATTCAGCAGTTCGGGCAATTCATTTCCTACGACAAGGTGATCATCACGGATGATACGGCTTGCCCCATAGACGAAAATACAGTACTTTTTATTGACAAAAGGCCAGAATATAAAGACGGAAAACCGCTTTATGACTACGTTGTAAAGCAAATTGCCAAATCCTTGAATTTGGTGTCCATCGCCGTCAGCAAGGTGAATGTGTCGTGAAAAGGACTGTAAAGACGGCGCTGTCCGCTGCAGGCATTCAACGGATGATCGATGCAGTCGAAGATTACCGGACATGGCTGGAGGACCGGGCAAACGTGCTTCTCCGAGAGCTTTCTTCCATTGGGTATGATATCGCATCCGCAAAATTCGAGTCTGCTGTATACGACGGGACAAACGACGCGAATGTAAAAATCGAAGAACGGGACGGACGCACGGCGGCGGTAGTAGCTGTCGGTGCGTCCGTCCTGTTTATTGAATTCGGAACTGGCGTTATGTACCCGGACAACCACCCGGAAGCCGCGCGAAACGGCATGGTTCGCGGCGCTTACGGAAAGGGTCACGGCAAGCAAAGGACGTGGGGCTACTACGGGGACCCCGGAACAAACGGAGTTGAAAAAACGAACCCAAAAACCGGCAATACGGTGGTTCTTACTCACGGCAACCCGGCCAATATGTCTATGTACGACACGGTAAAGGAGCTTTCAGACAGGCTCCCAGCCCTGGTCAAGGAGGTGTTCCGATGATCGACATCGAAAGCAAGGTGTATACGCCAATCGCGGAACAGCTCCGCGAGAAATACCCGGGAATTGACGTGGCCGGGGAGTACATCAATGCACCCCCCAAATTCCCACATGCCAGCATTGTGGAGCAGGACAATTACACCGCCGCAAACCGATTAGATTCATCCGAAAGAGAGAGATATTCCGTACTGATGTACGAGGTAAACGTCTACTCCAACAAAACTGGCGGGAAAAAGAGTGAATGCCGTTCCATCATGGCAGACATCGACAGGATGATGTATGCGCGTAACTTCACGAGGATTTCCATGTCCCCGGTCCCGAACATGGAAAACGCCTCTATCTACCGGCTTGTTGCCAGATATAGGGCGGAAACAGACGGGGCCATTATTTTCAGACGATAACAGAAAGGAATGATGACCTATCGCTATCTCTACCTACAAGGTTTTTCTGATGCACAAGCCTGCAAGCGCCGCTTCGTGGGCGAAGCTGATCGACATCAAGGAGTTCCCTGACCTCGGCGGCGACCCTGACATGTTGGAAACCACCACGCTTTCCGACAAGATGCAGACCTTCATTGCGGGCATCCAGTCCATGGACGGCCTGTCCTTCACCTCCAACTACACCTTGCCCGATTATAAAGCGCTCAAGGCGCTGGAGGGCAAGCAAGAGGATTACGCCGTCTGGTTCGGTGGCACCGAGAATGCGGGAACGCTGACTCCGTCCGGTTCCGACGGCAAATTCAGCTTTAAGGGGGAGTTGTCCGTGTACCCCACCGGCGGCGGTGTCAACGAAGTTGTGGGCATGGCTATCACCATCGCTCCCTCGACCGTAATCAGCCTGGAGGATGAATAAGGAGGAAAAAGAACATGGCAAAGACGCTTACTATTAAGGACCCCGTGACCGGCATTGCGTACACCTTGGAGTATACCCGCAAGACCGTGGCGCTGATGGAAAATGAGGGGTTTGATGTGACCCAGGTTGGAAATAAGCTTATGACCGGCATTACCGCGCTGTTTGAGGGGGCTTTTAAGGCACACCACCGGTTTGTCAAGCGCGATGTGCTCGACCGGCTTTATGCTGGCATGGCCAATAAGGAAGATCTGATCAGCAAACTGGTCGAAATGTACAACGAACCCCTTATTGCCCTGATGGACGAGCCTGCGGAAAGCGAGGAAAACCCTACCTGGACGGCGAACTGGTAAACGAGTCGCCGTCGAATAAAGCGGGGGAGCCAATCCCCCGCTATTCCGATAAATTCTATGAGCTGTTTCCGTATTATCTGGCCATTGGTATGACCTATAGCCAGTACTGGGACGAGGACTGCGAACTGGTCAAATATTACAGGGAAGCAGCGAAGATTAAACGCGATTTGACAAATCAAACCGCATGGTTGCACGGCGCGTACATTTATGAAGCCGTGGCGGACTTGGCGCCCATTCTTCGCATGGGCGGTAAGAAAGGCACCAGGCCAAAGACGTACCGTGATTCCCCATACGACCTGTATGCACAGAGCGAAAAGCCCAAGAAACAGGAGCAAGGCGACAAGAAAGCACGATCCGTCATGGAGATGTTTATGATCGCGAACAACAAACGATTCGAACAGGGAGGTGGTAAGAATGGCGGATAATGTGGAAATCCAGGGCATTGAGTTCCAAATCAAGGAAAACAGCGACAGCGCTGTAGCGTCCCTGGAGAAGCTGCAAAATACCCTGGTTCGGCTGAAAGCTGCAACGTCCGGAGGCGTGTCGGCCCTGCGCACTACTGCCAGGCAGTTGGACTCCCTGAACAAATCTCTGGAGAACACCAGCGCAGATAAACTCCAGCGGCTCCGGTCCTTGACCAGCGGGCTAAAAAGCCTGAGCGAGGTCAGCACCGTCAGAATCTCCAGTTCCGTTCCAAACCAAATTGCCGCACTTTCTACGGCACTGAGCCAAATCAAGACAACGGACGGCGATAAGCTGATTGCCCTTGCAGACGGTATGCGCCCACTCTCCGAACTGGGACGTTCCCATCTCACATCGTTTATTAGCCAACTCGGCAAACTCCCGGAGGTCATGCGTGAGCTTGATGCGGCAGACTTGGATAAGTTTAACCGCCAAATGAAAGAGCTTGCGGCGGCGATTCGCCCGTTGTCTGACGAGATGCAGCGACTCGGAACGGGATTTGCTGCGCTACCCGCCAGACTCCAGCGGGCCATTACGATGGTAAACCAGTACAACGCCGCCGTTCAGCGCGGGACGCGCAGAACGAGCATGTTCAGCAGAGCTACGGGCATGATTCGGTTCGGAATTTTGTATGCTGGTCTGCGGCGCGTGGTGGGCCTTATCGGAACGGCTATCACGGAATCCAACACATACCAGGAGGACTTGAACCTGTTCAACGTCGCGCTGGGTAAATACGCAAAGGAAGCGCAGAACTACGCAGAAAAAGTATCTTCTGTGATGGGCATCGATCCGGCGCAGTGGATGCGGAACCAGGGCGTGTTCCAAACGCTTCTGACTGGATTTGGAGATACAGAAGACCGGGCATACACCATGAGCAAAAACCTGACACAGTTAGGCTATGACCTGTCCTCTTTCTTCAATATCTCTATTGAGGACTCCATGCAGAAGCTGCAATCCGGCATTGCAGGCGAACTGGAGCCCTTGCGAAGATTGGGCTATGACCTGTCTGTTGCGCGATTGCAGCAGGAAGCGCTGAATCTTGGTATTACCAAGAGCGTTTCCGCCATGAATCAGGCGGAAAAAGCAGAACTGCGGTACTACGCTATTATGACACAGGTGACTACCGCACAGGGCGACATGGCCCGAACCCTGGAAGCTCCTGCGAACCAGCTGCGTGTGCTTAGAGCAGAAATCACTCAGGTGTCCCGTGCAATCGGCAATCTGTTTATCCCGATTCTGACTAAGGTTCTGCCTTATGTCATTGCGTTTCTGCAAATTGTCCGCGAGTTAGCGAACGCGCTGGCTAAACTGTTCGGGTTTGAGCTTACGGACGTTGACTGGGATGGCGTGAATCGTGGAGCTGTTGCCGCCGGGGAGCTTTCGGACAACATGGATGCAGCGGTAGATGCTGCCAAGGAGTTTAAGCGCTACACCATGGGCTTTGACGAATTGAACATCTTGCCGTCCAACACGGGTTCTTCCGGCAGAACGGATGCTGGCATTACCGGCTCTGGTGGGCTTGGGATTAATTTGCCTGAGTACGATTTTCTGGCCGGGGCCGTGAGCAGAAATGTTGAACAGATTAAGACAAAGCTCAAAGAACTGCTGCCGCTGGCCATTGCTGTTGGAGCGGCTTTTGCGGGATGGTCCATCGCTAAAGGCGTTCTGCCTGCAATCGCGTCTATAACCGGAAAGCTTGCGACGCTCATTCCTATGGCCGGAACGATTGGTACGGGGATGCTCGCCGCCGGAGTCGGCATGGTGATTGCTGGACTACCGACGTACTTGGTATCTGTATACGATGCCATTAAAAACGGGCTTAATTGGTTGAATGGCGTGCTTATTCCTCTGGGCTCCACCATGGCGGGTGCCGGTGTGGGTGCAATCATCGGGTCGCTTGGAGGGCCTATTGGTATGGGAATTGGTGCTCTGATCGGCCTCGCCGTCGGGGCGCTGACCGACTTTGCAATCTGGATAGTGCAGAATTTTGGCAATGAAATAGCCGGGTTCTTTACAGACATTTGGGAATGGTTTGACGGGAAGATCATTCAGCCTGTCGCAAATGCCTTGAGCACGGCGGCAAATTGGGTATGGGAGAAGGTCATTTCCCCAATCATTGAGTTCTTCCGCCCCGTCGCCGAAGCTGTGGCGGAGGTTGCGGCACACATCTGGGATAACGCTGTGGAAATTGCATCCGGAATCTTCAACGGCGTCGAAGCCATTTGGAGCAAGATAAAGGAAATTTCCCTAAAAGTCGCGGAAATTTTCGTAGCTCTCGGGAATGCGTTCTACACTTATGTCATTTCCCCAATCGTCAGTTTCGTAAAGAGGTACATTTATGAGCCATTGAAAAAAGTAGACGCATGGATTATCGATAAAATCATCATGCCCATTGTTGAGTTCATCGTTGGTAAGCTGAGCTATATAAGGGATACGGCCGTCAAAATCTTTAAAGGAATTTGGACGACAGTATCCGATTTTGCCTCTGGCATTTTCAAGGGCGTAATCAACGGAATCTTTTCCACAATTGAGCGAACGATTAACGGATTCATACGAATGCTGAATCTGGCAATCGGGCTAATCAACAAAATCCCTGGAGTAAATATTACGAAAGTCGAGCCGATCTACATTCCGAGGCTTGCCGAGGGCGGTTTCCCCAATGAAGGACAACTGTTCATTGCGCGTGAAGCTGGCGCAGAGATGGTGGGCAACATCGGCAGACGGACAGCCGTTGCGAACAATGACCAGATAGTCTCCGCCGTGTCCGATGGCGTGTACCGCGCTGTAATGTCCGCTATGTCCAATAAGGATGGAGTGTCCGGGGATATTAACATTACTATCAATATGGACGGTGATGTGGTGTATCGCAACGTCGTAAAGAAAAACAAAGAGGTGGTCCGGGCAACAGGCAAATCTCCCCTGTTTGCGTAAGGAGGGCACATGGCAATCATTACAGTAAAAAAGAAAGACGAGACCACAGTGCCGCTCCCTGACCCCAAATCTTTTTCCTGGGGCTTGCAGGACGTAGATGCAGACGGTTCCGGAAGAAACCAGAATGGTGATGCGTTTCGCGACAGGGTAGCCAGGAAACGGAAGTGGACCATGGAATGGCCCCCTCTGACTGCTGAACAATGCTCCACAATCCTGAAAGCCGTCACGGACGTATTTTTCCAGGCGACAGGGCCAGATGCAGAGGATGGCAGGAACCGCACCATGACATGCTATGTGGGCGACCGGACCACGCCCATGTATTCCTGCATCAATGGCGAATGGAGATGGGAAAGCCTGTCCATGAACTTCGTGGAGAGGTGACGCCATGTACAATGTCTCCACCGTGTTTCACGCCGCTTTTGCGGATTATGGCCGCGAGATCAAGGCCAAGGTGATTTTTAACGGGCAGACGGAGCTTGACGGAAACTATGTGCAGGAGATCACTGCCACACCGGCGTTTGATTCTTCAGACGGAATCTCCGTCGGCTCTGCCTGTTCCGGGCGGTGCAAAATCCGCATTTACAAACCGGAAGAGCCGCTGCAATTGTCCGGCGGGTACTTTGTGCCGTATATCGGCATCTACGTTCCTGGCGGGGATACAGGCACGACAGCCATCGCCGGCCAGGCTGTGGCCGGTAAGGCAATCGCCGGTGTAAGCACCGCAGCGTCTGGGGTGGAATATGTCCCCCTGGGGCGATACTACATTCCCGCAGACGGCGTGGAAAATCTGGTATATGGCTGGGAAATCACCGGCTATGACCAGATGGCATCTTTGACGGAGCAGTACACCCCGCAAGTTGAGTTCCCCGCCACGCCAGATGCTATGCTTACAGATCTGTGCGCCCAAAGCGGCCTGGATCCCCCGGAAGCAAATTTCCCGGATATGACCATCGAATCCGTGTTTGATGGGACCATCCGTCAGCAACTGGGGTGGCTGGCTGGCCTGTGTGGCAAATCCGCGCACTTTGACCGGGACGGCAATTTGGTATTTAAGTGGTATGTAAAGACTACCTTCCAGGTTAGCCGGGAGCAGCAGTACATGTCCGGCCTGACTCGCACGGCAGACGGCCTGTTTACCGTGTCCTCCCTTACCACCGGCACGGAAGATGAACCTATTACATCCGGCACCGGTTTGGGTATCACATCCACAAACCCCTACATGAACCAAGCCGTTGCGGACCTGATTCAGCCGGAACTGGAGATATCCTTCCAGCCCTGCGACGTGAAATGGCGCTGCGACCCCTCTGTTGAGGTGGGCGACATTATCCAGGTAGAGGGCGATACCGGCGAATGGTTGGATGCATGCGTTATGGAGCAGGAAATCCACCTGTACGGTGGCCTGTCTTGCACAATGCACAGCTACGCTCCGCAAGACGCGGATTACGCCATGGAAAGCCCCACAGAGCAGCGAATCAAACGCGCTTATGAAGGTCTTACCAAGGCTATGCAGAACGCCACGCAGAAGATCATTGGGGCAAAGGGCGGGTATTATGAGCTGACCCTGGACGAGCAAGGGTTCCCCATCGGGTGGACCCTGCGGGATACGCCCACCATTACACCCAATACCCGGATGTGGATCATGTCCACCGGCGGCCTGGGATTCTCAAAGGACGGCGGCAATACCATTTCTGGTGTAGCCCTGACCATGGATGGCGAAATCAACGCAGATATCATCACCGCCGGGCAAATGTCCGCCGAAAGAGTTACCGTCAACGGCCAGACGCTTTCGGACTTCGTCGATGCCAGTATTGACGACGACGGCCATCCGGTGCTGCGTATTGGATCTTCTGCGTCGGAGATCGTCCTGAAAGAGTACAACGACAAAATCGGATTCTATGACACCTCCGGTACCCTGCTGGCGTACTGGAACAACAACAGCTTTGAGCTGGTGGAGCTGAGCAAGTTCCGCCTGGGCCCCATGGGCATTGTCGTGCAGCCTAACGGGTCCGTGTCCTTCGTGGGGGTGAGTTAATGGCAAGCATTTACGGCGCAAAATCTTCCACCGGCTGGCAATTGCGGCTGGATTACAGCGTTTCCCAGAGCATCGCGGACAACAAGTCCACGTTGGCCCTGACACTGTACATTTATGACGGCACCGGCGAGAGCTACAACCTGGACGCCAACAGCTGCTATTACACCTTGCAAGGCACCAAGGTATATAACCCGTACCGGTACAATTCCAGGGGCTGGTACAAGCTGGGCAGCAAGTCTATCACCGTGGCTCATAACAATATGGGCAAGGGGTCCGTGGTGCTTTCTGCGGACTGGCACAGTGGGTTTACATCATCCTATACGCCGTCCAGCCTGACGGTTTCCGGCACGGTAAGTCTCCCGGATATCCCCCGGGCATCCTCCCTGAGCATCCCGGCTCTCACATTAGGCAGTCCTGCCACCCTGACCGTTACCAAAGCGGACAGCAGCTACACGCACCGTATCACCTACGTCTGGGGCACCCACTCCGGCGTGGCGTCAGCGGAAACAGGCGCAACGTCCATCACCTGGACCCCGCCCCTGGATCTGGCCAACGATATCCCCAACGCCGCTACAGGCGTGGGCACTCTGACCATCACCACATACAGCGGCGGTACGGTCCTGGGCAGTCAGTCCTACAAGTTCACAGCGTCCGTGCCAACATCGATAAAGCCCACCCTGTCCGTGAGCCTGTCCGACACCTCCGGGTATCAGCCCACTTACGGCTGGGTGCAGGGTAAAAGCACCCTGAAAGCCACCTTCACCGCTTCCGGGGCTTACGGCAGCACCATCAAGGCCAAGACTCTGACCATCGGCGGGAAAGCCGCCAGTCCGGACGGGGCGAATGCCCTTACAGGAAGCGGCACAATAGCCGTTACAGCTACCGTCACGGACAGCAGAGGACGCACGGCATCCGTTACCCAGAATATCGCCGTGAACGCGTACAGCGGCCCAGGAATCCAAGATTTGACCTTTGTGCGCGGCTCTTATACGGGAAGCGTGTGGACGGAAAATTCCATGGGCGCAGATATCAAGCTGACGTTCACCCTGGCTCTCCAGCTGACCGGGAACAAGGCATCTGTGGAGATCACCGGCGCGTCCACACTGACCGACCAAACCAGCGGCCCAAAGACTGTGTATCTGGTGTCCTTTGGCACGGACACGACCAGCGTTGTACAGGTCAAAGCTACGGATTCCCTGGACACCATGGTAACGCGGGAGATCACCATCCCTACCGTTTCGGTGCCCATGAACATGAGTTTTTCTCTGCCCGGGGTATGCTTCGGCGGCGTGGCAGAACACGAAAAGGTGGTAGAGTTCAAGTGGCCCATCCGGTATTTGGGGAAAGCTCTCCTGGACTACCTCCACCCCGTCGGCAGCATCTACCAGTCCACAGATTCCACGTCCCCAGCGGACCTGTTCGGAGGCAGTTGGGAGCAGATCAAGGACAGGTTCCTCTTGGCGGCGGGTGACTCTCACGAGGCTGGCTCTACCGGCGGCGAGGAGGAGCACATCCTGACGGCGGCGGAGATGGCAAACCACACTCACGGCTACGATTACACGGGCCAGAGCATTACGGAGGGCGTCAACGCCATCCGCCTGTATAAGGCTGCGAGTACCCAGTACAACGCTTACACGGGCAAGGCCACGTCCAACTGCGGCGGCCAGGCCCACAACAATATGCCGCCGTACCTGGCCGTGTACACATGGCGCAGGACGGCCTAAAGGAGTGTATTACATGCCTGATATCAACATTACCGTTACCGATAAGCGCCCGGTGTGTACCGCCGGGACAACCGTTGTGTGCGACAACAGCGATTATGTCGTGCACTGGGACCTGGACGAAGAGTGGAGCGCATATGACAGCAAGACCATGCGCGTAGTCTACATGGACAGCACCTACGTCGACACCGTGTTTACCGGTGACAGTGTTGCTCTGCCGCCGGTGACTGTGCCCGGCGTCGTGCAGATCGGCCTCTATGCCGGAGACATCCACACCAGCCGCATGGCGCTCCTGCGTGCGTTGTCGTCCGTGCGGTCTGCCAGTGGGGCCCCTGCCAACCCCACACCTGATGTGTACGACCAGCTGATGGCGAGGATAAACCAGCTGTCCACCGTATCGCCGGAGGACGTGGCCAAGGCCGTGGAGGGCTACATCAAGAGCAACCCACCCACTGCCGTTGCGGGCTGAAAGGAGTGAGGACATGTCATTTGAAAAAGTAACTTATAAATCCGGCGAAACTGTTATCACCGCCGACAACCTCAATGCCATCCAAGATGAGCTTATCCGGGTGGCGGGGCTGCTGGGCAAGGACATCACACATTCCGTGACCCAGACGTTGAAAAACGTAAGCTCAAGCAATGCCGCAACAGCTGCAGCTGATGGCTCCAGCTATGAAACAGTTATTACGGCAAATGACGGTTATGCAATAAGTAATATAACAGTGACGATGGGCGGCATTGACATCACCTCTACAGCGTGGAATGCTGGCACTGGCACCATTAGCATCAGCGCCGTAACAGGTGATATCGTTATCATAGTTTCGGCGGCGAGCGCTGCCACGCTTGATACAAGTCCGGCAATCGCCAAGACCGGATACTCGCTATACTCCGATGGGGAAGAATATCGAAACGCAACCGATGGGGCGTGTTATACCGAGTTCTACACGCTGAAAACGGGAGCCAAAACCCTGACGATGTACATTGCCGACTCTGTGGACGTATCCTTCAGCGCAGGCGGGAAAATGCAGTTCTGGGATGCTGCGCAGCAGGTGGAGTACTGGTCTGCGACGGCCTACAGAAATAAGGAGCATGCGTTCCCCATCGCAAATGGTGCTACGCGTTTTCGGACGTCTTTGGCACTGGCTGATGTTGAGGCCAGTTACGCCTACGACGACACCGGACACATTTATTTTGCTGGGAAGAACACCAAGTATTACGGCAAGGAGAACATCTACGGCACAGCAAGCGACTCGACAACCAAAGCTGAGAGTGTCGATAACGCATATATGGCCCTCTCAATGTCCACCGGTGTGACAGCAAATACCTCGGCGTATACCGGTTTGGCCAGTGACTATGTGTCTATGGTACAGGCAAACTATGATGCCTTCATCGCGGAAGTAATGGGCGATTACAGCAGGATCCCGATTATCGTCCACACAGACCAGCATGGGCGCATTGGCGAGAAAAACCCCGTCTTGAAGCTGATTGGCGATATTACAAATTGGTATGAGATCAGTAAGTGCATAAACCTCGGCGATACCGTGGCAGATAGATTTAGCGCTGCCGCTTTGCAAGCGTACTTAGACGCCGCGAAAGATTGCATCCCCCTGTCACGACGTTTGGATGTATACGGCAATCATGACATCTGGGACGCAGACGAAGGTCAGAAGTACACGGTTAACCAGAAGCGGCTCTCCCCGTACTTCAAGAACATCTACGCAAGGCGACGTAGTAATAATGGCTATTTTACTGTGATGGACGATTACTACAATGTAACGTATCTGGTAATCAATAACATGGAGTATCCAGCCACAAACTATAGCACTCGGCGAATCACCACGGTGCAGGCGAACTTTATCGTTGAAGAGCTGAGTAAAAAAGATGGCCACGATATTATCTTACTATCCCATGTCCCTCTGGTGGCTGATGATACGATGACATCAAGAGACACGTCGTATCAGGCATACACAGAGACGTTCTTGAGTGATGCAACGGCGAATGCGTCGTTTCTCGCCATGATCGCCGCCCGAAAAACGAAAACATCCGGCACATTTACGGATAGTGAGGGCGTAGAACACGCCTACGACTTCTCGGCGTGCGACGGCGAATTGCTAATGTCCTTGCACGGGCATACCCACTTCGAGGCGTATAAGGCGCTGACCGGAAGCGTTACGGAGTTCGCGTTCGACTGGTTTGACGGTAATACATTTTACTTTGCGTATATCGACCGAAACGCAAAGAAGTTCAAGTTCTGGAAAAATGAAAATGGAGTCGAGCCGCTGGAGATCAGTATCCTTTGAGATGTCCAAATGCCCCCAACGGCAATCACAAAAGGATTGCCATCTGAGGCGCAAAAAAGGAGGGCGATTAGCCCTCCCGCTTGAGCGCCTGCGTTATCAGGTGCTCGATGTAGTTTGATACGCTGCGGCCCTCCGCTTCGGCGGCGGCCTGGATTTGCTCCTTGAGCTCCGGCGTGAGCCGGATGTATAGGCGCTCTGTCTTGCTCATGACTCTACCTCATTGTTCAGGCCACGGGATTTGCTTTGCTGCACTCCCATTCCTCGCCATACTTTGCGGCGTGGGCCTTTTCGTATGCGGTGAAGAATTCCTGTTCAGTGCAGGGAGCGAGTTCGTTGTGGATGGTTTCCCGGATATCGTCGTCCATCAGGTTGACGGCTGCGTCAAAATCGATCTCGGTGCCACAGTTGTTAATTACGATTGTCATGGTTTTTGTCCTTTCCGGCCTTGTGGCCTGCCCATTTCTTTTAGCTTGACTATATTGTACGCCTTTTGTGCGTACAAATCAATTGGCAAAATAGCCAAACATGCGGAACAAAATACAGTAAAAATCACAAAACGAAAGGAGTTTTTTACATGAAAGAAAACGCGATCAAGGCTGTGCTGGCGGCCGCCCTGGGGGCGCTGTGTGCCTACGGGGTGCAGCTGCTGGTGCCGGTGCTGGTGCTGGTGGTGGTGATGCTGCTGGACTACATGAGCGGTATGGCCAAGGCATGGAACGCCGGGGAATTGTCCTCCCGGGTGGGCCTGCGGGGCATCCTGAAAAAGGTGGGCTACTTGGTCATCGTCGCCGTGGCCGCTGTGGTAGACTGGCTGCTGCGCTACGGGGCCGACACCCTGGGCTGGGACTGGCCGGTGGAGTTCCTGTTTGCCAGCATTGTCATTATCTGGCTGGTGATCAACGAGCTGCTGTCCATCCTGGAGAATGTGTCGGCCATCGGCGCACCGGTGCCGGGATTTATGCAGGCACTGCTGAAGAAGTTGAAGGTACATACTGAGGACACGGCGGCGGACAAGTTGCCGGGAGAGGAGGACAACGACAATGAGTAAGCGAGTGTACATCAGCCCCAGTGACCAGGTGGAAAACCGCTACGCCTGGGGCAATACCAATGAGCACGTCCAGTGTCAGAAGATCGCCGAAGCGGAGGCTGCCGCCCTGCGCCGCAGCGGCGTGGAGGTGAAGCTGGCGGCCTTCGGCACCACCATGGCCCAGCGCTGCGCCGAGTCCGACGCCTGGCGCGCGGACATCCACAACTGCGTCCACACCAACGCCTTTAACGGCAAGGTGTCCGGCACCCGGATGTTTTGCTACAGTGTCCCCGGCAAGGGGTATGATGCATGCAGGGCTGTGTTTGGCCAGCTGGCCCCGCTGACGCCGGGAACGTCTGAAAACATCCAGGCCAACCCCCGGCTGTATGAGGTGCGTGTACCTAATGCGCCCAGCGTGTACTGCGAGTGCGAGTTCCACGACTCCGTCGAGGGTGCCCGCTGGATCGTGGAGCACACCACGGACATCGGTGAGGCCATCGCCAAGGGCCTGTGCGAGTATCTGGGCGCAGCCTATGTCCCGGCCAGGCAGGAGGCCCCCAAGCCCGCCGAGCCTGCCCAGGGCGATACCCTGTACCGGGTCCAGGTGGG
>ERZ1026844.892-NODE-892-length-19658-cov-6.830434_pt1 | contig 19658 bp, 16 predicted proteins | sample MGYA00380152_ERZ1026844 | MGnify/ENA primary metagenome ERZ1026844 (study PRJEB33269, sample SAMEA4719788) | human gut metagenome | biome: human-associated habitat; feature: organic feature; material: feces | place: Cameroon | collected 2013-10 ... | reverse complement strand
TCAAGCCCGAGGGCAACATCACCCGCGCTGAGGTCACCAAGATGATCTGCGTGGCCCTGAACGGCGGCAAGGAGCCTAACCTGGCTACCAACGCCACCCCCACTTTCTCCGATGTGCGCACCAACGCCAACTCCGCTTGGGCTGAGAAGTACATCGAGTCCTGCGCTTCCCAGGGCATCGTCTCTGGTGTCGGCGCTGGCAAGTTTGCCCCCGCTGGCAACGTGACCGGCACCCAGCTGGCCAAGATGCTGCTGGTCGCTCTGGGCTACAAGTCCGAGAACGAGGGCTTCACTGGCAATGCTTGGGCTACCAACGTGAACACCATCGCCTCCGCTAAGGGTCTGTATGCTGGCCTGGAGACCCTGGATGTTTCCGCTGCTCTGACCCGTGACAGCGCTGCCCGCATGATCTGGAACGCACTCCAGGCTTACGAAGTCGAGTACAAGACCAGCCTGATCGCCGGCCCCGACGGCAAGCTGTCCACCCAGATCACCGTGCAGGACAAGGTTGTTGGCTCCACCAACGATAAGATCACCCTGCTGGAGGACAAGTATGAGGCTTGGACCGACGTGGGCACCCTGAGCAACATCGACGGCGAGAAGCTCACCATCACCATGGATGATGCCGACGTGTCCGCCAGCGACTATGTCAACAAGGACAAGAACGACAAGGCTATCGCCGGCAATGTGACCTTCAGCGACCTGGACCAGGATTACTCCGCTCTGCTGGGCCAGAAGGTCAAGGTTCTGTTCAAGAACGGCAAGACCAACGACGTGATCGGCGTGTATGCTACCGACGATAACAACGTTCTGATCAACACCACCGCTTCCAAGCTGGACACTGTCTCCGGTGAGACCAAGATCAAGGTTGACGGCACCAAGTACTCTGTCGACACCAAGACCGGTCTGTCCATCTGGACCATCAGCGTTGACAGCAAGGGCAACGGTAAGCTGACCAAGTCCGATGCTGTTACCTCCGCAAAGGCAATTGCTGATGCGATCGACAACATCAATGACAACGACATGGCTGTTACCGTGATCTCCAACGATAACGACAGCAAGGTCGATGTGATCCTGGTCAACCAGAAGTCTTTCGTGAAGCTGACCACCGTGAACAGCTCCTCTGTTTCTTACAAGGCTGTTCAGGCTGACATGAAGGGCAACGTGACTGGCACCGCAATCAAGCTGGACCTGGGCAACGACACCCCCGAACTGTACAAGGGCTATGCCAAGGACGACTATGCTTTCGTCGGCGCTGACCTGTACAACGAGAACCTGGTCTTCACCAAGGCCGACACCGTGACCGGCAAGTGCGAGTCCTTCAAGGACGACTCCATCAAGCTGAATGGCACTTGGTACGACTACATCCTGACCGGCTCCAACAAGTACACCGCTAAGTCTGGCAAGTCCTACACCGCTTATGTGTATGGCGGCTATGCTTACTACCTGTCCGGCGAGAACGGCTCCAGCAGCGATGTTGACACCGTGCTCGTGAAAACCATCGGCGACTACAAAGCGATGGACAAGGGCATTGAGACCAAGGTCTATTTCGAGGATGGCAAAGATGCTCAGGTCATCAATGTCACCAAGGTTGTTACTGCTAGCGATAAGTTTGACTTGGAAAACTGGGATAAGGACGCAACCGATAGCGAAAATAACTGCACTACCGCTTCTGCTTCTAAGAACGGTCTGACTGGCCTTGCCGAGAATACTCTGTATGCTTATGAGAAGGATGGCTCTGATTATATCCTCTTTAAGCTGGACAGCAAGTTCAAATCCGGTGATGTCAAAGCCTACACCTCTTCCGTTGCATACAACGATAAGAGCGAGACCATCAACGGTGTGGAAGCTGAGGATTCCGCTCCTATCTACCTGACGTACAGCACTGATACCTATAAGGTCATCACCGGTTCTGCCCTGAAGGGTTATAAGGCAATGACTGGTAGCACTAACTCTGTTTACCTGGCCGACAATGACAATGTAATCGCTGCTTACTTCAATCTGGGTAAGTCCGGCATCAGCAGCACTGACACCCTGTATGGTGTTGTGAAGAAGTCCTACAAGGGCACCGAGTCCAACGGTACCGACACTGTTGTTTACCTGGAGCTGGTCACCTCCGAGGGCATCAAGACGGTTGAGACCGAAGAGACCAGCAACACCTTCTCCAAGGGTATGATCGTCTCCTTCACTGGTACCTATGAGAAGGCTAACGACGATATCAAGGTTGAGTCTGATTCCAAGTATTTCACGAACCAGACTTCCACCTCCGCTGTTTCTCAGGGCTATGTGGCTATCAGCAACAACTGGTCTGACTCCAGCAAGCTGATCCGCCCCTATGCTGGCCTCTTCAACGGCGACAAGAGTGTTGACGTTGCTTCCGCTAAGGTCGTCTCCGACTCCACCGTCATCTACATCGACGAGGACGGCTATGTGGTCGACGAGGGTACTCCCTCCAAGGCTGAGGAGCTGGCTAATGCCAACGGTTACTATGCAAACGCTTTCGTGATCGTCAACAGCGACAACGAGATCGACCTGCTGGTCTATGAGACCGGTAACCGCATCAAGGACGGTAGCAATAAGGAAGTTCAGCTGACCAACAAGGCTACTACTACTCTGGCTAACGATGCTAAGATTGCTGACGCGGTCAAGGCTCTGGGCAACACCGATGCTACTCTGGCAACCAACAACAAGACCGCTACCGTTGCCCTGCCCAACGTGTCTGGTGTGACCTACACTGCAAACGTCACTTCTTGCGGCACCTACACTGGTACTGCTACTGTTGCTGTTGCTGGCAACACCCTGACTGTTACCGCAGGTACCCCTGATTTCGCAGCAGGCAACACCGTTAAGGTGACTGTTAAGGTCGACGCTGGTTCCGGCACTACCGCTGGTACTCAGCAGACCAAGGACATCACTCTGACTCTGAAGGCTTAATCTTCCCCGAATCTGATTCAGGAAGATTCCCCGTAAATGCAAGGCCCCCAGGGATTCGTCCCTGGGGGTTTTGCCCTTTTGTAGAAAGCACTCTCAAAACTGTTAATACTACAAAAAATTTACTTTTTTAGTGTGCATGGTAGAATCAACAAGAAAAATGTGGTAATATAAGTTTGTACTATAAGGCATTTTACCGTTGAAAAAGTAACTAGGAAGGAGAAAGGTATGCGCAAAAGAGTTTACATTAGTGCAGATTATTCTGAATCAAGTGGGGATCGTGATGTTGTAAATGAACTCCATAAGTGGGGAAATGACAAGCTTCACAAAGTTGATTACGTTGACACTGCTGAAGTTGTCTCAGGGAGCGTTTCAGCAGATTTAGATTGCAGACCTTGTGATTTGAAAAAAGAGTTTAATTCTCAAATCAATGCTTCTTCGGCAGTGATTATCATCATTGGAGATAAGACAGCATCTCGAACTGCTGGGAGTGTATGTAAACGCAACAGTGATGGTGTTGGTTGTAATTGCACTCCTTATAAGCAAAACTCCCTAGGAACTAAAAATTGCAAATGGCTTGCCGTTTCAACTCCAAAACCAGAGGATGATTTGGGTAATATTAATATATATTCTTATCTTGAGCACGAGTTCCGACAAGCTAAGCGGAAGAAAAAAACAATTATTGTGGTGTATAATTCTCTATACAAACAGCCAAGCTGGCTTCCTTCTTATATGTGCGATTATGAATTGGAAGCGTATCCCTTCTGGATACGAAATAAATTTGGAATCAAGGATGGAAACTATGCCCATATCAAGAAAGTACTGGGATATGATTAATTGGATGAGAGTTTTACTTAAATCGGTCACAGGAGAAATAAACACACCAAAAGCTATATGGAAGCTATTCTACACTGCCATTGGTTATATTTCATTTTTCTTCTCGTCGGCGGCTTTACTTAATGATCTTACGGGATGTGATAAGTTAGAAATTCTTGAAAAAGAACATTGGCTAGTAGTGATAATCGTCGGCATATTTGTTTCTTGCGCACACAGCCGAAAGAAAATTAACTGCTGTAAAAAAGTTTCTAATGGCGACATGCAGATTGCAATTAGTGTTAAGGATATTTTTGGAAACCGAGATGCCACTAGCTACATTATCCCCACAAATACTTTTTTTCGCACCAAGATGGATGGAGACTATATCAGCCCAAACAGCGTCCAAGGAAGATTTCAACTCAAGTATTTTAAGGGAAATATACCTAATTTGGATAACTTAATACATGAAAACCTTAATAGTCAGGGAATTACGGGAGTTTTGGCTTCTGATTGTTTTGGATCAACTACAAAGTATCCGGTCGGTACAGTAGCAAAAATTGACAATAGAGGAAAACACTTTTATTTTGTTGCAATAACTGATGTAGACGAATTTGGGAAGCCTATAAACCAGTCAATAGAAAATATCACTATAGCACTTGCTGCCGTAACTCGTGCGATTAAGCACTTTGATGTTCTGTGTATTCCACTCCTTGGTTCGGGAAGGGCTGCAATTCAAGAAGCAACGAAGGAAGATGTATTTGAACGAACAGTTAATCACTTTACCCAACCCAATAATCAATGTATAAGCAAACTGATTATCTCAATAAACCCAAAAGATTACCTTGATGGGAAATTTGATTTAGATCGAATGAAAAAATATCTTGATTATCGATGTGAGTTTTGAAAAATGGGGGCCTCATTTTCATACAATAGCTACGATATAATTTATCATCGCTTAGTAGTAATCAGAAGAAACTCCAGGCTAGTAGTATATTCGCCTGGAGTTTCTTGCTCTTTTCACAAAATCCCAGGCCGACACCACACCGGCCTGGGGCCTTTTCTTCCCCACATAGCCTCGGTCCACTCAGACTTCACAGCCCAGGTGGTATCCGGTTTATCGTCAATCCCCACTCACTGGCATCCGGTGGATATGTTCCGGAGGCACTGTATCATCCAAATATGGACCCAGATATTATGGAGAAGGTTGTTGCTGTAATCGAGGACGAGTTTTATGATGAGGAACACCACAGCATCTGGGAGTTAAACAAAGAGGACCTTTCACTCAGCCGGGTAGACCTCACGTGGAACCTGTATTTCCCCGAAGAGACTGACCTGACAGAACTCATCCGCCTGTTCAAACACGGTCATCATAGCAAGACAGCAAAGGTCAAACAGTTCCATGATTCAGTAAAGGATAAACATTCCTTCCGGTTGAAGTTCAGTGATATGACATTGACTGTGTATGATAAGAACTTTCAGATCACACGTAAGGGACAAACGATCGAGAACGAGACAGATGGGACAAATATCCTACGGATCGAGCTGTCTATGAAACGCAACGCATATTACAGAGCGCTGAAACTGAAACCAGGAAAAAAGCTATCTTATGATGTGATCCTGCGCAAACTCTACGAGCATGGAAGCAAACTGATCCGTAAGCAAATGAAGAAGCTGTTCCCTTGTGATGGGAAACATCTGCCCTATCAGAAAGCCAAGCGCAGGATCGAGAAGGAGATTACGAACAAGAAGACCCAGGAGAAGATGCTGTACCTACTGGAGAAAACGAGTAGAAGCGATACACTCGACCATGCAATCAAGAAAACACAGGAACGGTATCGTATTGGAGAGAAAGGCGTGAAGTCGTTACTCAAACGGTTTGATGCCATCCAGGTCAATCCAATTACCTTTCGGAAGGACTCGAAGATCAAGAGCGCAGAATCTTTCAGGAAGATGTTATTATGATGTTTTTGATGGTGTTCGGTTAAAAAAATGGAGGATTGAGTGGAGGGTGTTTTGGGGTGTTGGTGTTTCTGGGTGATTTGTTCTTAAAGCCCTTATAGGCCAGGATACGGACTAATTCACGCGAGATTGGAGTCACTGGAATGTTTAGAAAAGGTACTCCAATCTCGCGTGAATAACAGGAGAGATACCGAACCCAAAGCATAGCAAAAGAATGAAAATATCATCCAATTCATCAGAGCATACTCCCTGAAAATCTTCTCTCAGACGGCCATATAAGCAAGTTAAGAACACCTGTCTGCTCCAAAAACCCTGTGATAATCCTTGCTCCGAGTAGACACTCAGCCCCCTCCTGAATATCCGGATCTGAGCAGATTCCAGACATATATTATATTCCTGAAACCAGCTGGCATGGCATCGACTGTGCTGGCTGGTTATCTTATTTCAGGAGGAAACTATCATGAAAGTCCTGCTCATCGAGCCTGGAAAACCACCCAGACCAGCCATCATCCCCCAAACCCTGGCCGCCATGCAGAAAGCTGTCGGTGGCCTCATCCAGGCCGTCTATCCCTTCGACGATCCCGTTGCTCTCATCTGTAACGAGGAAGCCAAGCTGGAAGGTCTGCCTCTGAACCGCGCCTTGCGAGATGAGGACGGCAACATCTACGACATCATTGCTGGAACCTTCTTCCTCTGCGGTGCTCCACCGGACAGCGAAGACTTCACCAGCCTGACCGACGAACAGCTGGCCCACTACACCAACCGTTTTCGCTTCATCGAATTCTACATCCAGGAGGTACACACATGATCCTGCCCTTACTTGCGTCTGATATGCTGTCCATCCCCCTGCCGAACATCGACTGGGCCATCCAGGTTGATACTACCCAGGGTGGATTGCTATTGACCTCTCAGCTGTCCATCGAAACCAACAAGATGGGACTCTGAAAACAACATACGATTTAGAACCGCTCCGAGACGTAAAAAATCTCGGAGCGGTTTTGCTTTACAAAGGAGACTATGAACATGAACGAAGAAACTTTCATCTGTGACATCTGCGGTGAAGAGCACACTGAAGCTGCCTGCACCTACTGGGACGACCAGTGTTTCTGCCCCACCTGCCTGGACACGCTCACCACCCTCTGCCGGGAATGCGGAGAACGAGTCTACCGGGATCAGGCCATGTCCTATGGCTCTGAATACATCTGCCCCAGATGCTTCGAGGACTACTACACCATCTGTGAGAATTGCGATGCGGTCATCCCGTACTCGGACGCTTATACCATCTCTGGACGCGACGGTTGCTTCTGCGAGAATTGCTATGATGATCTCCGCCCTGCACAGGTCATTCATGAGTACAGCTACAAACCCAGTCCTCTCTTCTACGGCACTGGCCCCCGCTACTTTGGGGTGGAGCTGGAGATCGACCTAGAGGGAGAGGACGAGGAAAACGCCTATCGTCTCTTGGAGATTGCCAACCGATACAACGAGTATCTCTACTGTAAGCACGACAGTTCTCTGACGGACGGCTTCGAGCTGGTCACGCACCCCATGAGCTTGACCTATCACTGCCGGGATATGCCGTGGCAGGATGTGATGCGTAGTGCAGTTCGGATGGGCTACCGTTCTCACCAAACGGATACCTGTGGCCTGCACGTCCACGTCAGCCGGAATGCCTTTGGGGATACCGAAGAGGAACAGGACGCAGCGATCGCCCGCCTGCTCTACTTCTTCGAGAAACACTGGGAAGAACTGCTCAAATTCAGCCGACGCACTGCCTACCAGATGGAACAATGGGCCGCTCGGTACGGTTATAAGGACCGGCCCAAAGAGATTTTGGATCACGCCAAGAAAGGATATAGCAAAGGACGCTACTCCTCCATCAATCTGCAAAACAGGGCCACGATCGAGTTCCGCATCTTCCGCGGGACGCTCAAGTATAACACCCTGATCGCTACGCTCCAGTTCATCGACCTGCTCTGTGACCTGGCTATCACCCTGACCGACCAGCAGATGCAGAACTTATCCTGGACGACTTTTGCCGCCAGCTGCCAGCAACCGGAACTGGTTCAATACCTGAAAGAACGCCGCTTGTACGTCAACGATGCCATCAACTTCGAGGAGGATTATTAACCATGTGCTGCCTGTTTGGACTCATCGACTACAAACACACCTTATCCCGTCGCCAGAAGATCAGGATCATTCGGACCCTGGCAGAACTCAGTGAAGAGAGAGGAACCGATGCTGCCGGAATCGCTTACAATTCTGGCGGCTCACTCCGTATTGATAAGCATCCGGGAGCTGCTCATACCATAAACTTCAAGGTCCCCAGAGATTCGACCGTCGTGATGGGCCATACCCGTATGACTACTCAGGGGTCGGCCCTGAAGACGCAAAATAATCATCCCTTCGCTGGCAACGCCCAAGGGATGCCCTTTGCGCTGGCCCACAACGGGACTCTTTATAATGACCGTCTGCTTCGCAAGACCTTGAAACTCCCTAATACGAACATCGAGACGGATAGCTATGTTGCAGTCCAACTCATCGAACAAGCAAAAGCCCTCAACTTCAACAGCCTGCGTTACATGGCTGAGAAAGTTGAGGGTTCTTTCTGTTTTACGGTGCTGGACCGGAAGAATAACCTGTACATCGTGAAGGGGGATAACCCCTTCTGTCTGGTCCACTATCCGGAGAAAGGGTTGTATCTCTATGCTTCCACGGAACGGATTCTTGGCAAAGCTTTGCTCATGCTGAATCTCCCTGGCACTCCTGAACTGGTTGAGCTGTCCTGTGGAGATATTCTCCGCATTGACTCTCACGGCAGACAGAAGCATGAGCGGTTCTCTGTGGAACAGTTCTTGTTCTCCTGGGCTTCCTACTTCCAGCCCAAAATGGTGAGCCGCACTTCTGATGAGGACGAAGCCTATCTGAATGAACTGAAAACTACTGCCTCTTGGTGTGGCTATGACAGCAAGTGGATCGATGATTGTCTGGCAGAGGGGTTCAGCCTGGACGAGATCGAGGAGTTCCTCTACTGCGGGGAACTGTGAAACGTCCCAATAGAGCCTACCCTATTGGAACGCTGTAAAACCATCCCGATAGGGTCCCTGCGCGTATTTTGGAACGTCCCGCTCGGCACGGGGACCCTATTGGGACAACGGAGGGATATGATGTGAAAATTGGATACATTCGAGTCAGCACCCAAGACCAGAACACCATACGACAAGAGGTCCTGATGAAGCAGTTGGGCGTGGACCAGGTGTACATTGATAAGTTCAGTGGAAAGAACCGGAACCGGCCTGAGTTGCAGACCATGCTGGAGTTTGTTCGGAAAGGCGATGTGGTGATCGTGGAATCCATCAGCCGGTTTGCCAGAAACACGAAGGACCTGTTAGAGCTAGTAGAACAGCTGACAGCCAAGGGCGTGGAATTCATCTCCCAGAAGGAGGCTATTGATACAACGACACCCACGGGAAAGTTCATGCTGACCATCTTTGGTGCTGTGGCGGAGTTGGAACGGGAATATATTCTCCAGAGACAGCGGGAAGGCATCGCCATAGCCAAAACGCAAGGATCTTATAAAGGCAGAAAGCCCATCCAGAATCCTGACTTTGCACAGACATTGATGCAATGGCGAAGCGGTGAGATCAAAGCCGTGGAAGCAATGGACCGGCTCAATATGAGCAAGACCACATTTTACCGCAAAGTCCAGGAAGCGGAAAGGGCGGTGAGCAATGGCTGAGTATCACTATGTCCGGAAATCTGTCCGTTGGGAAGGTAAGCGATATGAGGTGCGAGGGCAGACAGAAGCCGAAACCTTAGAAAAAATGGTAGAGCTGCTTGCAGCGCTTCGAGACGGTCGATCTATCCGTAACGGCGATACTCTGGTAGAGATCTGGTATCAGGAATGGAAACGGGTGTATAAAGTGCCATCCGATCTGACCAGAAAAAGCCTGAAGCTCTATGATGAAAAGTATAATAAGTACATTGGTCCTGTTCTTGGAACGATGAGGTTAAGAGATGTACGGGATATTCATCTGCAATCTATTCTGAATGAGCAGCGCGGCATGTCCTTTTCCCATGTCACCAAACTTAGAATGGTCATGCAAGAGATGTTCCACCAAGCCTACCGATCTAGGTTAATTGCCTTTGACCCATCCGACGGATTGAAGCTGCCCAAGAACGAGAAGAGATCCCATCGTTCCATCACAGATGAAGAGAGAACCCACATCTTAGAAGTTGCATCGTATCATTCTTCTGGGTTGTGGGTTCTCTTAATTTTATATACAGGGCTGCGTCCCGGAGAAGCCGCTGCATTACAGTGGAAGGACATTGACTTTGATCGAAATGAGATCCACGTCTATAAGGCCATTGAAAGTGGAACCAGTACCATAAAAACTCCAAAGACACCAGCTGGAGTGAGAGACATTCCGATGAGGAGGGACCTCCGACAATTGTTGTGGAACAGCAGAGGCAATCCTTTTTCTCTGCTCTTCCCAACGAAGAAGGGAACGATCCGAAGCCCCAGCAGCGTTTGGCGACTTTGGAATTCTTTCTCCAAAGAATTGGATCTTCACATGGGGGCAGAACAAAGAGATGGAAAAATTATAAGACATGCAATTGCCCCGGATTTGACCCTGTATTGCTTACGCCATACCTTTTGTACTGATCTCCAACGAGCGGGTGTTGCGATCAATATCGCCAAGGAACTGATGGGGCACAGCAGCATCGCAGTGACCGCCGATATTTACACGCACAGAAATTTGTCTATTTTGCACCAGAATATTTCTCGCCTGGACAGCTTCGACACCGGAAATTTCCAGCAAAACGCGCTATTTTAGTGGCGTGAAATTTGGCGTGAAATCGAAGATAAAGCCTTGAGAAATAAGACTTTGAAACCTGAAGAAGGTTCTGTCCCTGGTTCTCTGCGTGGCTATGATGCTGTCCGTCATGGTCGTAGGGGCCGGGGCGGCGTTCTCTGATCAGTCCAAGATCAAGAACACAGAGGCTGTCGATGCTTGTACTGCACTGAACATCATCGGCGGTTACCCCGACGGCTCTTTCAAGCCCGAGGGCAACATCACCCGCGCCGAGGTCACCAAGATGATCTGCGTGGCACTCAACGGCGGCAAGGAGCCTAACCTGGCTACCAACGCCACCCCCACTTTCTCCGATGTGCGCACCAACGCCAACTCCGCTTGGGCTGAGAAGTACATCGAGTCCTGCTATGCACAGGGCATCGTCTCCGGCGTCGGCGGCGGCAAGTTCGCTCCTGCTGGCAACGTGACTGGCACCCAGCTGGCCAAGATGCTGCTGGTGTCTCTGGGCTACAAGTCCGAGAACGAGGGCTTCACTGGTAATGCCTGGGCCACCAACGTCAACACCATCGCTTCCGCGAAGGGCCTGTACAAGGACCTGGAGACCATCGACCCCGCTGCTGCTCTGACTCGTGACAGCGCTGCTCAGATGATCTGGAACGCTCTGCAGGCTTACGAAGTCGAGTACAAGACCACTCTGGTCACCGACTCCAAGGGTCAGCTGACTTCCCAGATCACCGTGCAGGACAAGGTCGTTGGCGACAACTACGATAAGATCACCCTGCTGAAGGATAAGTACGAGGCTTATGTGAACATCGGTACTCTGGTCAGCATTGACGGCAAGGATCTGACCATCACCATGTCCAACTCCGACCGTGCTGAGAGCGATACCTATGACACCGACTTCACCAAGCTGGGCACTGACTACTCTGCTCTGCTGGGTCAGAAGGTCAAGGTCATCTTCAAGAATGGCAAGGCCAACGATGTCCTGGGCGTCTATGCGACCGGTGACAACACCATCTACAAGACTCTGATGAACGACGTTGAGCTGGACGGCTCCAAGGTCAAGTTTGACGGCAAGTCTTACTCCGTGGACAACACCAGCAAGATCAAGACGATCGTTGTTGGCCTGGATGGCACCACCATCTCCGACAAGGCTATCTCTTACTTCGACAGCACTGCCAGCAACAACGCCGGTAAGACTTCTCTGAACGAAGTTACCTTCGTGGACACTGATGACAACGGTAAGATTGACACTGCTATCGTGATTGAGAAGGTTGCCGCTAAGGTAACTAGTGTTTCTTCCGACAAGATTGTGTTCAATGGCAAGACCTACAAGTATGCTGATGAGCAGATCGACAAGGGCATCAAGACTGATGACTATGCAATCATGTCTGTTGACCTTTATAAGGATTGCAAGAACATCGTGAAGGCCACTGTCGTGACCGCTACAGTGGACGGTTATAAGAATAAGACCGACTATCATCAGTACAAGATGGACGGCACTTGGTACAACCTGACTGAAACTGTTAAAAATGATGCTGGCGTTTCCACTGGCGATACCGCTACTGCTTATGTTTGCAATAACGTGATCGTCAACCTGGATTCCGATGATGGTAACGGTTCCTTCCCCAACAACATTGCCGTTGCTGTCGGCGTGGGTAGCGATAGCTCTCTGACTGGTGATCAGGTCCGTGTCCGTTACTTCGATGGCACTCTGAAGACTCTGACCCTGTCTGACAAGAGCGTAACTCCCAGCCAGGGTGTTGCTTACAAAATTTCCGGCCCTGACTCTGATGCTAAGCTGGAAACGCTGACCGCAAATCACAAGTACAATGGCTATACTGCAAATACTGTAACTGGTAATGTCGATGCTGATCCTAGCAATGATAAGATCGGTACAACTAAGGTTGATGATAAGGCAGCCGTTATCCTGTACTCTGAGTCTGGACGTTCTAAGCTGATTACTGGTAAGCAGTTCAACGCACTGGTCACTCCTACGACTAAGGACAAAGCAACTGTTGTATTCACCAAGGAGAGCAATGGTCTGAATCGTGTTCAGATGGCTGCCGTGAAGGTGAGCAACATCAATGTTTCCGGCCGGTCTAGCGACAACTATGGTTACATCGTCTCTACTGCCTACGAGAAGGACGGCGACCTGTATTACACCATCTGGAATGGCACTAAGAACGTTGACGTCATTGAAGAAGGCAACTACAGCTCCGATGATCGTTCTCAGGGCACTCTGATCGGTTACTCCAACATTGACACCAACAACAAGATTAACGATGTTACTGATTATGGTAATATCGGCGATACTGTGAAGTCCACTTCTTCTACTGCTGGTGATGTCGTTTCTGTTCCTGCTGCTAACACTGCAATGAACACCACTGTTTCCTACATTGGTGGCAACCAGAGCACCGACACCAAGTACATCTCCGTCAACAACCGTCAGTTCAAGATCACCGCAGACACCACTGTTCTGTTCGTTGATTCCGATGCTGACAAGGACGAAGATATTGGTCAGGCTTACACCTATGGTACCACTTCCATGGTGAAGGCTCAGAAGGACGTTTCTGACAACTACACCTATAACGTATTCTTCGTTATGGATGAGGCTGTTGCTGAAAACGCTGACAACAAGGAGATTGCTGTCCTGGTCGTTGACACCACTGGTGCTTTCAAGGGCCACAAGATTGCTGACAACAACTCCACTCCTTCCTCCTCTGCTAAGACCTATGTCATCAACGACACTGCTTCCGTTAAGGTTGCTGACTCTGCTATCGTGACTGACGCAGCTGCTACTTACAGCTCTGCAAACAATGCCATGATTGTCCAGTTGACTGTTGACAGTGCATACAAGAATGTGACTTCTGGCAAAATCACTGTGACCGTTAATGCAGTTGATAACACCACTGTTACTATTCCTGCCACTGTAACTAATGGCAAGATTCAGATTTCTGTTCCTTGCGACAAGGGTGACAAGGTTGTTGTGAATGTTGCTGACGGCGCATTCACTAAGTAATCTCCCCTGAATATTCAGGCTAGATTCTAAGCAAAACGCAAGGCCCCCAGGGACGAATCCCTGGGGGCTTTACGTTTACAATGCAATATAGTATTATATTATAAAAGGATGGGATATAGATGACCGCTTTGATCGGATGGATTGGTGTTGATTCGAGAAATCCTTGTTCTGCTTACCTAATGAGCGATAGCCGCATTTCGTGGGGTGGAAACAACTCTCCATACGATTGTGCTCGAAAGTTGTTTGCATTAAAGAATAGTCCAGATATTTTAGGCTATTGTGGGGATGTTTTGTTCACAAGTCTTGTATTGTCTCAAATATGTGAGCTAGATTCTAATAAACTACTATTTCCGAGCCAGTCATCAAGTGATGAAAAAGCTGGAATTATACAAAGGCAAATCCAAAGACAATTCAACAGATACCCTGTCCATGCAAGGAATCCATCTTTTATTTATCACTTCAGCAAAGATAATGATTCAGCGTTTCATGCATATCAGTACAAATATGAAGGTAGCACTTGGTACTGCGAACCGCAGGAGATAGATACTTCTAAATCTGCACTTATAATTCATGATGGTTCAGGAAATGAAGAATTTATCTCGTTATATCGTGAATATAACAGAGGAGATTTATCCAATACAAGCAGAAACATATATCAATGCTTCTGCGATTTCCTGCAACGGACAAGACTTAAAAGCTGTGGCGGACCGCCGCAATTAGTTGGTCTATACAACGGTAAAAAATTTAATGGAATGTCGTTCGGTATTATCTCCGGTGGAGTAACCTATTTTTGCGGAAGTCCCTGCTCTCCAGAATATGCAGCAAATAATCCTGATATTCGATGGTATAATGAAAATTTTGAAATTTGCGATGGCACTTCTCTTCTCAGAGAGCCAACTGCAATGCACCAACCGAATCCGAACAGACTTTAATTTGGCAACTCCCTGGCTCTCCACCATATATTTATGGGGAGGCGAGGTGCTGTCGGGTCCAGGAAGTTAATTATGGCTTCCTGGACCCTACCAGGGTTATATATAGAGAGGATTATTCCCGGTTCCGGAGCAAAAAAGTTGGAGGTGGGATTGATGAAGAAAAAGGCCCCATATACATCGGATATAGCAATCAACTATGACCGGGATTTCGACGTTCTTTATGTTCGGTGTCCAACGTCTGATTCTACCTATGGAGACGAGGACGAGAATGGCGTGGTTACGCTGAGGACCGTCGCAGATGACCGCATTGTTGGCGAGATCATTTATGATTTTCAAAAGCGCTGTCGTGACCAGTCTCTCCCGCTGGCCTATTTGCCGATTCCGTTGGACGGTGCGATAGATGTGAATGGCTTGACAGTTTCTTAAAATAAGTATATAATAAAAATAGAATTGAAAAGCTATGGCTTTTGTAGGGAGTGGTGCACATCGGTGTTCCATTCCTGATTTTTCATTTCCTGAAAAAGTCCTTGAAATTCTCACGCTGTGAGTATATAATAGGTACAGGATTGAAAAGCTACGGCTTTTGTACGGGGCGGCGCACAGGTTTGTGCTCTGCTCCTTAGTTTTTTCTATCACAAAACCAGCCACCCCGCCGCGTTTCTCACACGCTGGCGGGGTGGTTGTTTATGGTTTTTTCTGTTAGGATTTCTCCACAAAAATGTGAGTTATCCACATTTCCCACAAGTTATCCACAGGTCACTGACTCACAGCTCCTTGGGGCGAGGCTTGGTGGAGGGCTTGCGGCCGTTGGGGTTTAATTTGGCCATGTTGCTGTGGAGGACTTTTTGGTCGCGATGGGTATAGATGTTGGCGGTGACGGAGATGTTCGCGTGGCCCATGAGTTCTTTGGCCACGTTGATGGGCACGCCCGCCCGCTGGAGATCCGTGCAGAAGGTGTGGCGCAGGCAGTAGGGGGTGAGGTCGGGGGCCAGGGCGTGCTTGGTGATGACGCCGTCCTGGACTTTTGCGCCCATGTGCAGGTCTAAGGCGTGGGCAAAGCTGCCCCAGAGCCGCTGGAGGCTGTTGGCGCTGCGCACGCCCCCGGCCGGGGCCGGGAAGACCAGGTCGTCCGGGCGGCCCTGGGCGTCCAGGAGGCGGTCCCGCAGCTCCTGGCGCATGGGGATATCCCGCACCCCGGCGGGGGTCTTGGGGGCCTTGACGGTCTTGGTGCCGCTTTCAATGGCCTTGTAGACGTGGATCTCGTTGCGGTCGAAGTCGATGTCCTTCCAGGAAAGCGCCGCCGTCTCGCCGGGGCGCAGGCCGGCGTAGAGGATCGTCAGGACCCACAGGCCCGCCCGGTGCTCCTTGGCGAGGGCCAGGATGTGGCGGCGCTCGGCAGCGGTGATGGGCCGGTGGCTGCGCTTGGTGCTTTCGGGCAGCTGAAGCCCCTCGGCGGGGTCGAAGACGATGAGGCGGGAGCGGCGGGCCTGGCGGAACAGCTCTTGCAGGACCATGCGGAGCTTGGAGACGTGGGAGTAGGACCGCCCGGCCTGGGTGTTCAGGATGGTCTGCAAGTGCAGGTCCCGCACGTCCTGGAGCTTCTTCTGGCCGATGGCGGGGCCGATGTAGCCGTTGTACTTCTCGTCATACAGGCGCAGACTCTTGGGCGTGATGCCGGAGGGGATTTTGTAGGTCTGCATCCACTGCTGGAACCACTGCTCCACGGTGGTCTGCCCGCTGGCGGCAAACTCCCCCCGCTTCAGGGAGACGACGAGGTCGGCCAGCTTCTCGCAGGCCTCCTGCTCCGTCTTGCCCCGGACCTCGTAGCGGCGGCTGTCCCAGGTGATCGTCTTGCGAATATACGTGTACTTTTCCATCAATAAAAAACCTCCTGTTGTAGGGATTCCTTATCCTACAACAGGAGGGTGCGGGCTGTCATGACCAGACTCGACAGTTTTCGAGTGGATTTGACGCCGGACCCGGTCCGGCTAAAGTTCGCTTGCGCTCACTCGGAGAGCAGCATGCGGTCGTTGTCGATCTTGAATTTTTCCAGCAGGTCGCGGACGGTGAGATTCTTTTTCTCCTCGCCGCGGATGTCCACCACGACCTTGCCGGCGTCCATCATGATCAGGCGGTTGCCGTATTGAATGGCGTGCTTCATGTTGTGGGTGACCATGAGGGTGGTGAGCTTGTCGCGGGCCACGATCTCCTCGGTGATCTGGAGGACTTTGTCGGCTGTCTTGGGGTCCAGGGCGGCGGTGTGCTCGTCCAGCAGGAGCAGGCGGGGCTTTTTCAGGGTGGCCATGAGCAGGGTCAGGGCCTGGCGCTGGCCGCCGGAGAGCAGGCCGACTTTGCTGGTCATGCGGTCCTCCAGCCCCAGGCCCAGGGCCGCCAGCTGCTTGCGGAACTTCTCCCGCTCCTGGGCGGTGATGCCGGGGCGCAGGGTGCGGCGCTGGCCGCGGCGGTTGGCCAGGGCGAGGTTTTCTTCGATGCCCATGGTGGCGGCGGTACCCATCATGGGGTCCTGGAAGACGCGGCCGAGATACTTGGCGCGTTTGTGCTCCGGCAGGCGGGTGATGTCCACGCCGTCCAGAATAATATTGCCCTGGTCGGCGGGGAAAACGCCGGCGATCAGGTTCAGGGTGGTGGATTTGCCGGCACCGTTGCCGCCGATGATGGTGACGAAATCGCCGTCCTCCAGGGTCAGGTCCAGGCCGTCGATGGCGCGTTTCTCGTTGACGGTCCCGGCATTAAACGTCTTATAAAGATTTTTCAGTTCAAGCATGGGGCGCCTCCTTTGCGGCTGCGGCGGCGGGCTTCACTTTGCTCCGGGTGTGCTTGCTCTTCCAGTAGGGCACGGCCAGGAACACGGCCACCACCAAGGCGGAGAAGAGCTTCAAGTCGTTGCTGTTCAGGCCCATGGTCAGGACGATCTGGATGACGACGTAATAGATGACGGCACCGATGGACACGGAGACGAGCTTCAGCGCAAAGTTGCGGAAGATGCGGGAGAAGATGACGTCACCGATGATGACGGCGGCCAGGCCGATGACGATGGCACCACGGCCGGCGTTGACATCGGCGAAGCCCTGGTACTGGGTGTACAGGGCGCTGGAGAGGGCCACGATGCCGTTGGAGAGCATCAGGCCCAGCACTTTATTCCGGTCCACGTTGATGCCCTGGGCGCGGCTCATGTTGGGGTTGGCGCCGGTGGCCCGGATGCCGCTGCCCACTTCCGTCCCGAAGAACCAGTAGAGCAGGGCGATGACCACGGCGGTGAAGATCAGCGTCACGAGAATGGGGTTCTCGAAGCTGAGCTTCTTCACGTTCCGCAGGGAGACGAGCAGGTCATACTTGTCGGGGTTGATGGCCTGGTTGGCCTTGCCGCCCATGATGCGCAGGTTCATGGAGAAGAGCGCCAGCTGGGTCAGAATACCGGCCAGGATCGCGGGGATGCCCATGACCGTGTGGAACAGGCCGGTGACGGCCCCGGCGATCATGCCCGCAATAAATGCGCAGAGCATGGCCACCCAGACGTTGACCCCGTGGGTCATGAGGATGATGCAGACCGCGCCGCCGGTACACATGGTGCCGTCAACGGTCAGATCGGCCAGGTCCAGCACTTTGAACGTGATGTACACGCCAATGGCCATGAGGCCCCAGATCAGGCCCTGGGCCAGCGCCCCCGGAAGGGCGTTGAGCAGAGAGGGGAAAAAGTTCACGGTGGATTCCTCCTGTTTTCTTTCTTCTAAATCTCAAACAGACGCAAAGGGCGGGAAAGGGGTTTCCTTTCCCGCCCGTGGTTTTTTACGAGGGGCCGCCTGAGTTTCATCAGGCTAAATCAAATCCAGATCAGGCCTCAATGGCGGTGTACCCGTCGGGCGGGGTGATGCCCAGCTCCTGGCAGATGTCCGCGTTGTACATCTTGGTGGTGTCGGGGGCATACTTGATCTCCATGGTGGCGGGGTCAGCGCCCTTGACCAGGATGTCGTAAGCCATCTCACCGGTGACCTCACCCAGCTGGTGATAGTCGATGGACAGGGTGGCCACGCCGCAGCCGGAGCAGATGCCCTGCTCACCGGCGACCACGGGGGTCTTGGCGGGCACGACCACGTTGCGGATGGCCTCGGTGCAGGAGGCGGCGGTGTTGTCGGTGGGGATGTAGATCACGTCGCTGGCAGCGCAGGCAGAGGTGGTGACGGAAGCGACATCGTTGGAGTCGGCAAAGGCAAACTCCTCACAGGTGTAGCCCTTCTCTTCCAGCATGGGCTTGATCGTGTCGATCTGGTACTTGGAGTTCGGCTCGGCGGAGCAGTACAGCAGGCCCACGGTCTTGGCGTCGGGGAAGAGCTCGTTGAGCATGGCGGCCTGCTGGTCCAGAGGGGCCAGGTCGGCGGTGCCGGAGATGTTGGTGCCGGTGGTGCCGTTCCAGTCGTCGATGCCCAGAGCCGTGCCATAGTCGGTGACGGCAGTGCCCAGGATCGGGATGTCCGTCGTGCCGGCCTGGGCGGCCTGGAGGGAAGCCGTGGCGTTGGCCAGGATCAGGTCCACGCCGGAGGACACGAAGCCATTGATGATGGAAGCGCAGTTGGCGGACTCGCCGGAGGCGTTCTTCACGTCAAACGTAACGGTGCCGCCGTCGGCCTCGATCAGTTCCGTCAGCTTGTCCTGGAAGCCCTGGGTGGCAGCGTCCAGCGCGGCGTGCTGCACCAGCTGGCAGATGCCCACGTTGTAGGAGCCGGCGGCGCTATCGCCGTTTGCCTCGCCGTCAGCGGCGGGTGCGTCAGTGGAAGTGTTGCCGCCGCAGGCGGTCAGGCCCACGGCCATAACACCAGCCAGCAGGGCTGCAAGCAGTTTCTTTTTCATGTTGGATAACCCTCTTTCAAGATATAGGAGAGGGTGGTTTTCCCCTCTCAAATTCGGTGGTACCATCGTAGCACTTTAAAGCATTGCAGTCAAGAGGGAAAACGACTTTTTTGATGAAAAGATAAGAAAAAGATGATGTTAGAGGGGGACATCTTTCGCAGGTGGTCGGGCCCTTCGGGGACAACCCCTCAGAGCGCTTCGCGCCCAGCTCCCCTTTCAGGGGAGCCATGGGCCTTGCTGATTATAACATACGTTGCAGGAAACCTATGCCTCCCCTGAAAGGGGAGGGGGACCGCCGTTAGGCGGTGGAGAGGTG
>ERZ1026844.889-NODE-889-length-19682-cov-9.187242_pt1 | contig 19682 bp, 10 predicted proteins | sample MGYA00380152_ERZ1026844 | MGnify/ENA primary metagenome ERZ1026844 (study PRJEB33269, sample SAMEA4719788) | human gut metagenome | biome: human-associated habitat; feature: organic feature; material: feces | place: Cameroon | collected 2013-10 ... | reverse complement strand
CTTGATGCACAGAAGGACAAGCTTAGAAAATACGCAGAGTATCAGGAAATGTCTATCGTCGGTGAATATTCTGATGAGGGTAAATCTGGCAAAAGTGTAGAGGGCAGACCACAGTTTAAGCAGATGCTTGCGGATATAGAAAGTGGCAAAGACAATGTTGATTATGTGCTGGTATTTAAACTGTCACGATTTGGAAGAAATGCTGCAGATGTTTTATCATCATTGCAGAAAATGCAGGATTATGGGGTTAATCTTATCTGTGTAGAGGATGGGATTGACAGCTCCAAGGATGCCGGGAAGCTGATGATATCTGTGTTATCTGCGGTAGCAGAGATAGAGCGTGAGAATATTCTTGTCCAGACAATGGAAGGCCGCAGACAGAAAGCGAGAGAAGGCAGATGGAATGGTGGCTTTGCACCATATGGCTATCAGCTGATAAATGGTGAGCTTATCATTGAAGAGGATGAGTCAGAGATTATCCGTATTATATATGATAAATTCGTCAATACAACGATGGGAATGGTTGCGATAGCCGCATTTTTAAATAACAGTGGTTATAAGAAAAAGCTTCGCCAGAATAACACAATCGAAGGTTTCTCGACAGCATTTGTCAAAGAGGTGCTGGACAATCCGATATATTGCGGTAAGCTCGCATTTGGCAGAAGAAAAAATGAGAAGATTCCGGGAACAAGGAATGAATATCATATCGTAAAACAAAAGGATTACTTGTTAAGTGATGGAATTCATGAGGCAATCATATCAGAAGAAATGTGGAATCAGGCACACAGAAAGCGTCAGGAGACAGGTGTTTTACAGGTAAAAACGCACAGCCTTGAACATGAGCATATTTTATCCGGAATTATAAAATGTCCTGTCTGTGGAAACGGTATGTATGGCAATGTGAACCGTAAGAAGCATCCGGACGGAGGCTATTACAAGGATTATTTCTATTATGCATGCAAACACAGGAAGCTTGTGGACGGACACCGCTGTACTTATAAAAGACAGTGGAATGAGGACAGGATTAATGCGGCAGTTGAGGAAATTATCCGCAAATTTGTGAGGAATCCAAAGTTTGAGCAGGAAATCCGTAAGCAGATAGGAAGCAGCATTGATACTTCGGAGCTTGACAGGGAATATGATGGATTAAAAGACCGACTGAGCCAGACAACCGGGGCAAAAAACAGGCTTGCTGACCAGATGGATCATTTATCTGTATCCGATAAGAATTATGACAAAAAATATAATGACATGCAGGAACGGCTAGATAAATTATATGATGAAATCACGGATATTGAGAATGCCATGGAAGAAGTCGAAACAAGACTATATAATATCAGGCAGGACAAAATCTCAGAAGATAATGTTTACCAGTTCCTTTTATTCTTTGATAAGCTGTATGATAAATTTACAGATCTGGAAAAGAAGACATTTTTGAAGAGCTTCCTATCGGATGTGTTTATCTATGAGGAAGAGCAAAAGGATGGCAGAATATTAAGAGGTCTCCGGTTTAAATTTCCGATATATATGAATGGCAGAAATGTATTAGGCGTGGACTGGGACAACGAAAGTACAGATGAGACGAATGCAGTTTAGGAAAATGTCGCATGATTATTGGTGAAATATGCCGCCCAAAAGCGACGGCAACACCATAAAATGGCGTAATAAAGTGATGTCAGCAATCATAATTGCTATTAAAAAGTGCCGGCAGCAGTTAAAAATATTTGTGCTGTAAAAAGCAATACATAGTGGTACACTATAAGAAACAGGAGGTGCATACTATGGCAACAAAAACTGCAAATGTAACAGCACGAATTCAACCGAATATAAAAGAGCAGGCAGAGGCAATTCTTGACAGACTTGGAATTCCTGTATCTGTATTCATAGATATGACTTACAGACAGGTTATTATGCGTGATGGAGTACCATTTTCACTTGATATTCCGGATAAACTTGTTACAAGAGATTCCATAACACAAGCTGAATTTGATACGATGATGCAGACCGGTCTTGCACAGGCAAAAAAGAACGATTCGGTATCTGTTGATGAGGCTTTTAATCAATTAAAGTCGGAGATATAGTGCATTATATTTCAAATGATCTAATGGCACCGGATGCAGCAGATAATCTGCTTGACAAGATGAAGGTAGAGATTACTAAGTTGTCGAGTTTTCCGAAAAAACATGCCTTGATTGATGGCTTGAAAAATACATAAATAATGTTTTACCCGATCTTTTAAAATAATCTTGAATTCGGCAAGTACCGAATTATGACATAGTTGCTCAACCGTGCAGAAGAAATCGTATTTGGATTATTTTATGATTTAACATGAGTCTTGATATGAAAAGATAATTGAATACACATTCGTGTATTGGAATTAGATTCAGAGCATGGACTCCGTATATTGCTGTAGGTCGCATGGATAAATATAGCTTACAAAGTAATCACGAGCTTAAACCAGCCGCCCTCTGTGGAAAAATCATAAAAGGCATTATGCTTTTCACAGAAGGCCATGATGGAGCGTGTACCAGTGCCATGACCGGTTCTGGTGGAAGTGGGCAGTCCGTTTCTACCAAAGGTGATCTGCCCTTGATAAGGGTTTGTAATCTCAAACATAAAGGCAGGCTTATAGATACAGTGGATGATAATTTTTCTTTCATTCGCAGGAAGCTCTGTACATGCCTTGGTGGCATTTTCCAGAGCATTGGCAAAACAGATGGAAAGCTCTGCAGAGTCAACAGGGAGGATTTCCGGAATGGCAAGATGGTGCTCTATGGTAATGCCCAGATTGCGGGCCTGCCCAAGATAAGCAGTGAGTGTAGCATTTAATATGGGATCACTGCAGTATTGAGTGGGAGTGCTCAGCCGGTTCAGCTCCGTTGATTCAGATACAAGCGCAAGAATGGCATTCGCATTTCCTTCTTCAGCCAGGGCAGCGATATCGGACAGCATCTTGTGAGTATCCTGCCAGATGAGCTTTACTTCCTCGGCATTCCGTTTCGTATCTTCAATATGTTTCTTTATGCCCTGCAGCTGCATTTCCAGAATCTCCCGGTTCTGTTCATCCATCTGATACTGATACTGAGTCCGCAGATATTGGAAAACGGCATAATAAATGATGGCGATGACAGCACCTGAGAGGCAGAACAGGGGTGGGAAAGCCGGGTTCTGTGTATAGTGGACCGGATAGAGTGCGAGCGTCATTACAAAAAGGAAAAAGGCGATAGGAATCAGCGCGAGGATTCCCCAGCCCTGGGTATTGACCCCGGTTATATCCAGGAAGGCTCTTCTCAGAACAAAAAATTCAAAAGCAATCGCAGCAAGATAGACAGACAGCAGAAGTATGGCATTTGACAGCAGCGTGCCTTTAAACAGTGTGTTGAGCAATGTCACACTGATCAGAAGATAGAGTGAGAGCAAAAGCTGTGACAGGCATTTGAAAACATGCCTTGAAACGGAAGTGTCTGCGGCCAGATAGGTTATGGCCACGCCCGGCAGGGAAATCGTAAGGATTACGCTTCTGAGAAAGGACAGAAATCCCACAAAATGCATGAAAAAAAAGGTAAACGCAATGGCATAAACAGCATATCCGCCTAACAACAGCATATTTTTCTTACGGTTTCTTTTCATCGGAGAAGTGGCAACTACCATGCCCAGTGTACCAAATATAGCGACAAAGATACGGTAGAGCTGGTAAGCCGTATTGTTATCAAAAATCATAGGATTCCTCCATTTTGAGCATGATCATAATGTGACGATAACCTTAAACCAGCCATTTTCAGCCGTAAAGGAGTAAAAGGCACCATATTTCTCACAGAAAGCCACGATGGAACGGATGTGGGCTTCCATGCCCCCTTCCGGTAATCGTGGAAGCCCATTTCTGCCAAAGGTTATCCTGTCCGGCTGAGGATTTTTAATCTCAAACATCAGTTTAGGTTTCCCAATGCAATGAAATATAATTTTCCGTTTCTCCTCTGGTAACTTTTCACAGCATTCTATGGCATTTCCAAGGGCATTAGCAAAGCAGATGGCAAGTCCTGCAGAGTTAACCGGAAGAACCTCCGGGATTGTGACAGAGGTCTGAAGCAGAATGCCGGATTCCTCTGCGGATTTAAGATAAGAATAAAGTGTTGTATCCAAAAGGGCATCTGTGCAGTAATGAAAGGCTTCAGGCATATCTGGCTTCTGTCCGGCGATGCCGGTAAAGTCAAGGATTGCCTGCATATCTCCGCTCTCAGCAAGAGATGCGATGGTCGAGAGTATATGACGGGTGTCGTGCCGGATGATTTTTGTCTGCTCTGCAAGCTTTTCCATGTCGGCAGCCTCTCTCTGTATATTTTGTACCTGCAGTTCAAGAATCTTCCTGTTGTGCTCTATTTCCTGCCTGTGATACTGCAGGGAAAGAAATACGCCGATTGCAGTGTAAAGAATGACAATGACCACACCCAGCAGGTAGATCATCACCACACTTGTAGGGCGTTTACTATAATGCTCCGGATAAAAAGCAAGTGCTACGGCAAGGATAATCAACGCACAGGGAATCAGGGAAAGGATACCCCAGCCCTTCTTGATCTCTGTAATGAAATCCAGATAGATACGGCGCATGAAATGAAAATCAAACAGAATGATAAGCAGATAGGCGAGCAGACGCATCAGGATATCGGAAAGCTCTGTTCCGTGCAGCGCAGTATTTAGGAGTGTGATGGTGCCTGCAATGTATAAAGAAACCAGTATGTGTGTTGCACGGATGAATACCAGACGGGGAAATGGCTCATCCGATATATTATGCAGCAGAAGTATGGCAGGGCAGGATATGGTCAGGATAAATACCCGCAGCAAATGCTGGTAGCTGAAAAAATAGATGATTGCATAGGATGAAAGTATGACATAAAGGAAGTAGGAAGCAAAAATGATGATACTTATGGGCTTCTCCTTCACACAGCGGAACTTCGTGGTGGAGCCCATCATGCCTAAGGTACCTGTGAAGGTAATCATAACTTTTAAGATCAAAAAAATAATATTATCCTCAAAAAGCATGGTATCTGCCTCCGTTCAGCCAAAAGTCCGCCCACTCCTTCTTAACTGTCTCATACATGCGGCGTGGAACCGGAACGCGAAGATTCCCGGTCAGCAGCAGGTCTGACTTGGTAACCTCTGTGACATGGAATAAATTGACGACAAAGGAGGAACCTACCAGAAGCATTCTTTTGTGTGCCAGCAGCCCGGTCACAGCATTCTGGAAGGAACCGTTAAAGCTGGTGCTGTGTATCACGGTATTATTTGTCAGATGGTAATCGATATGTTTATCTATGCGTTCTGCATACCGTATGTCTGCAATAGGGATCATACGGATGCTGTCCGATGTCTTAATGGCAACAGTCGCCTGCATGATCTGTGAAAAAGAGCGGTAAGCCTTATCTAGGCTTTGGAAAAACAGCTCGCTCCTGACAGGCTTTAACAGGTAATCAAAGGCATCTACCCGGTAAGAATCCAGCGCAAAGTCCGGGGAGGTGGTGAGGTAGAGCAGGAATCCCCTATCATCACGCATTCTCAGAGCAGCGCCAAGCTCGATGCCATTCATTTCCGGCATAATACAGTCCAGAATATAGAGGTCGAAGCCACCGTGTTCATCTACATGGTTTATCAGCTCTTTTCCGGATGTAAAAGAAGATAGGGAAAGGGTTCGGTCAGAATGGATCTGTTTATATTGCCGGATAAGCTCCATGGTTCTTTCATGGCTGGTTATTTCATCATCACATAAAGCAATCTGCAAGGCACAATCCCCCTCCCGTTTTATTCTCAGCATTGTATTGCAATTACCTCTATAGTGTAGCAAAGAAGGCAGGATGAGTCAACGAAACAGGGGGTGACCAAATCCGAACAAAAAGCTGCCAAATCCGCAATGATACCCATAACAAAAAGCAATTCCGATATACTTTACCTGAAAACACACGCAAATTTGTGCCTGCGGTCCAAAGTTTGCAGGTTACGGAAAGGCATGGTAATTATGATGAAGATCCATAAGCTTAAGATCAGAGAAAAAGCTGCCCGGGGCACAGCACAGATTCTGATAGCAGCACTGTTATTTACAGGCATCGATCTTACCGTGTTTGCAACTGACGGTGAAAGAATAAAAACACAGGAAGTGATCACTGGATTTGGGGAGCTGGACAAATCGGTCGCAGAGCAGTTATTGCCGGTGGGGGCACAGGAAAGCGAAATCGTCTTTCCGGATACCATTACGGTGACAGTGGACACCAAAAGTGAGGAGGAGTCTGACGGGGATGCAACCCGGGAGACAGAGAATCCCACGAAAGAGAGTACAGAATCTGAAGAAATCCAGACACCGGAGAAAGGCACAGATACCGGGGAAAGCACAGATTCAGGAGAGAACGCAGACACCGGAGAAAATACAGACTCAGGAGAAAGCACAGGCACCGGAGAAAGTACAGACTCAGGAGAAGGCACCGGAACCGGGGAAAGCACAGATACCGGAGAAGGCACCGGAACCGGGGAGAGCACAGATTCCGGAGAAAGCACAGGAACCGGGGAAGGCACAGATACCGGAGAAGGCACAGGAACCGGGGAAAGTATAGATTCCGGAGAAAGCACAGGAACGGAAGAAGGTACCGGAGCGGAAGAAGACGGGGCAGCGGAAGTATACACAATAGTGGAAGAACAACCTGTAGCGAAAGCATCTGCGGCAGAGGCAGTCAGTCCGGCATCGGTAGAAACGATTCCTCCGGTAAAAAGCACGCGGGAGACTTCTATTCATGTGACATGGGAAAACAACACAGCGGACAGCTTTGACTCTTCCGCATTGGGAAATCATTATGTATATACGCCGGTTATCCCGGAAGAATACAGGGTAGCGGATGGTGTCAGCCTTCCGCAGATCAGTGTGACAATTGCAGCCATAGGAGGACAGGTTCCTGCAGAACTGCTTGCATTGTTAGAAAAGCTGCCGGATCCCCTTACCTATCTCTCCACAGGGGTAGAAAATAAGGAGATCATTGATCCGGAGCAGCTTGCCGAGGCGAGGGAGCAGCTGGATGCATGGCTTGCGGAAAAGAAAGAAACACTTTCCGGGGAAGAGAAGGAGCGTCTGGCGGAGCTTATCCGGCGTCTGGAGGGCTTGGAGCATATACGTGATACGGAGACGGACTGCATGGACCTGGAATGTCCCTATCACTATCCGGAGATGATACAGCAGCGCATGGCGGAGGATGAGCTGCCGGAGCTTCTGACACTGGAGGATCTGGTGGAGGACTATGGCGTGGAGCCGCCGGAAGAGAATGTCATGCCTGTTGCTGCCTGGGGTACAGACCAGCCCCGGCGGGCTCCTGCCAAGGCACCGGCTCTTACACCACATCCACAGACCCTGATGGTTACGACTGATAACGAGAACAACAGCCATACGGGGAAGGCAGATGGCGACATTGATGTGAGTATGGGTTCTTCAGACAAAAAACATCCCATCGAGCTGGCTTTTACACTGGATGAGCTTCCGACCCAGAGTGCCTATCTTGCGGTGAAGGCCTATGATGTGGATGAGGATGACGGTGAGACAGATTACGTGTACCTCAATGATGACATCTATCTGCCGATGAATCAGACAAATCAATTTAAGAAAAACTATAATAACGAGACGCTCGGTTATCTGTCGGGCACGAATAATACGTGGAATACGACGGTATTGGAGATCCCCCTTGAAAAATTAAAAAAGGGAAAAAATGTCATATCTGTAACGGTAGCACCGTCGACCTGGATTGTAAGAATAGACTGGATGCAGCTTGTGCTGGACGGTGGTGCAGCAGATTCAAACATTGAAAAGTTTTCCCTGGAGCTTCAGGACACATCCACAAAAGGTAAAACGGTTACCGTACAGTCTCTTGTGACAATCCGGCAGAAAGGAAAGAAAGAATATGCGACGGAGTATACACTGACACAGACAGAGACAGGCAATGCGCTGGATGCCTGCTTTGGCAAGGCACAGTCACAGGAGCAGATTGCCTTAAGCATGCCATTGGACTCGCCAAGCGGTGTATATAAAATTACCGGAATTCTCAAAGATCCTAAGACAGAAGAAATCAAGGCAACAGACAGCTTCAGCTTTTATTTTAATCAGGGCGTGGGTCTTGGCCCGAAGGTCAGCCATACGCTGTCGCCGGATACACTCACCAATCGTGATGTGACGATAACGGTAAAGGCTGAGAATATGCCGAAGCTGGGAATCACGGATGTAAAGGTTGCAGCTGGCGCAACGAAGACAGCGACAGTAAACCAAAAATACATCTTTACGATAACCTATAAGTTAAAAGGCAGTGATAAGTCCCTCTCTTATCCGGTATGGGTGGACAATATCGACAAGACGGCACCGGTGCTCACCTATACGCCGGTCACTGTGGTGGAGGAAGAGAAGCAGGAGACGGTGGAGAAGCTGTTTGGTGAGGCACTCTCTGTATCGGATAACCGCAGGCTTGCCGAGAAGCCTCTGACTTACACCATACCGAAGGATATCGCAGCTCTTCCGGGAAAAAAGACAATCCAGGTAACGGCATCCGATGCCGTAGGAAATACGACCACTCAGAATTGTGTAATTACGGTGACTGCAAAGCCATTGGAACTTAAGCTTGGTGCGCTTACCGCAGCGGCAGGAAGCAAGGACAGCTTCGATCTGAAAGCGGTTCTGGCACATACCGGTGGGGATACGATCAAGGAAACAGGCTTTGTATGGGGCGTGATGCCTGCTCCAACGGTGGAGTTTCATAACGGAAGTATCAAAACCGCACAGGTCATTACAACAAAAAATGGAAATCTGACCGCAAAAGCCACAGGACTAACTTCCGGCGTGGAATACTATGCGCGGGCGTATGCGAAGGTTACGGCTGACGGCAAAGAGAAGGTGTATTACAGTGAAGCGGGAAAATTCGGCTTCGGGATTCCGCAGTATGGTACATTCTCTGTGAGCAGTGTATCAGGTAGTAATGGCAAAGCAACCTTTACGATCACAAGAAGCAATGGAACAGATAAATATCAGGTGGTATATTACCGCACGGTAAATGGCTCAGCGGTGGGTGGCACGCATTTTACCCATACGGCGGGGGCTGTCTTCTTTGCGGAGGGAGAAACGTCAAAGACCGTGACAGTGACGGAGCTTGGCGTGACAGAGCCTTATCAGAGTAAGGCGGGAACAAAGTATTCCAATGCCGACAGAACGTATTCGCTGGAACTCTACCGTGTGGGGGTGGGCGGCGGAACGATTGACCAGGCGCACCGCTCGATGCTGCGGACAATGCCGAAAGACAGCAGCTATACCGTGGACCGGTCGGTTTACACAACAGAAAAAACAATCACGCATGTCGCTGATACATCCGGGAAAAATGGAAAACGGATTGCGGATACAAACCAAAATCAGGGTGGAAAAAGAACCAATGTGAGTTTTCTTAAAAATCGCTACAACGATACAAACTATTATACCAGCAGTTCTTTTTCCGGCTATTATACGGATGCACGGCAGCAGGAGTATCTAAGATCCACAGCCGGCGGATGGTATTACCGGTATGTGCTGAGGGCATATGAAGACATTGACGGCTATGAACACGCCTATCTGGGAACCGAACCATTAGAAAATATAAATTATGATATAAGTAGTGAAAGTGCAGCTGTCGCGGGAGTAAAAGGGCAGCTCTGGGCATGTAATTTTCTGCAGCCGGCAGGAAAATCAGCCGGAACTTATTATTTTCCTGACACCAGAACGGGAGGAGGGGAAGGAAAATATTATCCCAAAAACAGCTCCGGTACGACGCATGGTTACAATGGCAAAACCTGGGTGAAGCTTGGGGTGGATCAGACCTGCTACGCCTATTTCGGTGCCACTGGTGCGGATACCGATGTATGGTATGTGGACGGTCTGCAAAGCTTTGTGATGGTCAATGACGAGAAGGAGCCGGAACTCCTTGGTGTTGCACCGATGGCAGGAGGCACCTATCTTCCGGGAGATCCGATCACCGTAGCGCTGGTTTTTGACGAGATTGTGGACAGGCAGAATAGCCGCCTGAGCAGCAGCCTTACGATTTCTACGAATGTAGGAACTCTGTCCTATGCCGGTGGTGCGGACACGAATGTGCTCTATTTTACAGGGAAGGTATCCTCCACTGTCAGCTTAGATCGTGCGGACGCACTGAGGGTCAACAGCATCAGTAGTATTGGCAGCATTAAGGATATGTGCAATCTATCCGGTACGAGCCAGACCTTTTCGGGCGGCAATACCAATATCAAGGTGGATGCCACGAAACCGGGACTGAACGTGAAGGCGGATACCAGTGGCAGTCTGCCTCGTCATAAGGCAACGATCACAGCCACAGGAGCAGCCTCCATCCAGTATGTATGGACGAAGGATACTGCACTGCCAGGCTATGGCTGGCAGACCATCACAAGCGGTACGCAGCTCACAGAGAGCAGAGGAACCGCTGGGCAGACACAGACCTGGTATCTGCATGTGCTCGCCACAGCAGCATCGGGAGCATCGACCCATACGTATAAGGACTTTACCTTTATGAATCCTGCGATCACGGATGTGTCGGTGAGGGCTGGCAGCTCGACAGCTTCAGCAGATGCAGCCGATGTGTGGAAGTCCGGTAAATATATCGTGGCGAAGTATGCGGGTGCGCAGAGCACAGGGACAAAGCTTACCTTTGACGGACCAAAGAAAGTAGAGCAAGGTGTTACATCTTCCAGTGGCTCAGTCAATCTGTATGTCACGGAAAATGGAAGCTATACCGTTACGCTGACGGATACCTATGGGAATGTGATATCCAAGACCATTGAGGTGCGAAAAATAGATGGTAAAAAACCGACCGTGACGCTTCGCAGCGGCAGCAGTACCGGAGCGGACACGGTATACAATGAGCTGACCATTGCGGTACTGCCGGAGGATACCGGTGGCAGCGGTGTGGCAAAGGTGGAGTATGCATGGACGAATACGACAGGGACGCCTTCTACTTCTACATGGAAGATACTGACTGCGGCTGCAGATGGCAGTTATCAGGCACAATATACCGCAACAGAGACATCAAAGACCGCAAAGTACCTGCATGTAAAGGTGACAGACGGAGCCGGAAATGTATCGGAAACCGTGAGGTCGGGACCTTATCAAGTGATAAAGAAGGCAACGGCAGCAGCCCTTCCTTCCATTACAGTAACGGGAAATCCGTCTTCGTGGACAAAAAGTGCCACACTTACATGGAAAGCTGCACAGGGAAGTGGCACAGGTGCGGGAGCGCTTGCGTTTGTCTACACACCGAAGGGTACAGTGACTGAGAATATGACCGTCGGAAGCTGTACTGTGACGAAAAACGGTGTCTATGAATTTATGGTGACAGATAAATTCGGGAACTCTGCGGTAACAGAGGTGCTTGTGACCAGAATCGACAATGAGGCACCGAAACTGGCATCTCTTACAGCTGCCGGTGACAAGCCGGGAACAATACGGCTGAATGGTGTTACAGATAACAATACGGCTGTTTATGATAAGAAGGGAAATATTACAGGATATGGTGGCAGCGGAATCAGGACCAGAGAGTACAGGATGCAGGGAGAGAGCATCTGGACAACCTTCACAGGAGACAGCTTTACCGTAAAGAAAAACGGAAGCTATGTGGTAAGACTTACGGACAATGCGGGAAATGTCAGTGAAGAATACCGTGTGGAAATGACAGGTATGGATGTGACCGCACCAACAGTCAGCTGTACAGTCAATGGAACGCGCAATGGAACAAGTGGATGGTATCTGGATTCCAATGTCTCGGTAAAGCTTACATTTACGGATAAGGCAGGGGCTGAGGGAGGCACACCCAGCGGCGTTCAGAGTGCAGCGTATCAATGGGTGACAGATACTTCCCAAAAACCGGCAACAGGAATGGTCAACCTTGACGCAGCCGCAGTTGCAGCGGGTGAATATACGATTTCCTTGTCAGACTCTTATGGAACCTGTTATTTATATTATAAGGTGACAGACCGGAAAGGAAATGTAAGGGATGGTTTTTCCGAGCAGATAAAAAAGGATGATGTCCATCGTCTGGAATTTAAAGGACCAAACAAGGCACAGCCCTTGTCCGCAGGACTTCCCATGAGTGTTTCTCTTACCTATGGACCATCAGGAGGAAAGCTTACCGGAACGGTACAGACGGAGGTACTGGCAGAGCTAGAGGCCTATCAGGGAATCTACCGTTTCTCAGAGCTGAAAAATAAACAAGCGGTCTACACGGTAAAAAGCACCGGCACAAAGCAGATTCAATATTATAAGAAGGCATACAGTGACAGCACCGCCTGTGAGCAAAAGACCTTTTATGTCAGACAGATTACCTTTGACAGTCAGGGCGGAAGCAGCGTGGAGCCGCAGCTGATATGGACGACCTACAATGGTCTTATTCCGGAGCCGGCTGTGCAGTGTGCGGTCACGAAGCCGCAGGAACCTGTCCGTGAGGGCTACACCTTCGGAGGCTGGTATAGGGATGCGGAATGTACAGACAGCCGGAAATTTGATTTTGATACCCAGTCGCAGGTTATGACGGACACAACGCTTTTTGCAAAGTGGATACCGAATTCCTATCGCGTGTATTATAATCTGTCCCTGCCGGATGGCAGCGTTTATGAGCCGGAAGCCATGTATAAAACCTATGTCCATGGACAGGAGCTGGTTATGCCGGTTCCATCACAGGAAGGATATGTGTTCTGTGGATGGTATGACAACGCCGGTTATACAGGAACAGCCTATACGAAGATCGGGGCAGCGGAATATGGAGACAAAACCTGCTATGGTTATTTTAAGGATGTACAAAAGCCAAAGCTTGCTGCGTCAGTAGAGAGTAATGTCAGCCCGAATACAAAGGGCTGGTATAATACGGATCAGATCCGCATTGTTCTGTCTTATTCTGATAACAAGGGAGTTACAGACCTGTATGGAAAGGTGGATGATGGCGGGTATGAAGAAATCCCCATTGCTATTACAGGAGGGGGAACAACCGTAACAAAGGATTATGCCTGTGTCGAGGGAACCCACACCTACACCTTCAAGGCAGTGGATGCGGCAGGAAATGAAACAGTGACAGATGCGCTGACCGTAAAGCTTGATACGACAAAGCCGGTGATGGGTGATGCAGCCTTCAATGAGGGATATAAAAATCTCTGGAACTGGCTGATCCGGAAGGACAGTCTTGAAATTGCGGTTCCTGTCGAAGAAACGGGAAGTGGAATAGAGAGTGTGGAGTATAAGCTGATACCGGAAGATGTCAGTACAGCAGGTCAGCCATCGGTAAAAAAGGCTTCCGTGGAGAATCGTGCCGGTTATAAGGCAGTGATCTATATCAACCCTGATTTTAAGGGAAAAATCATGATTACGGCAAGGGATCATGCAGGAAATGTGTCGGATACGAAGATGATAGGCACGGATGGCAGCGGCATCCATGGTATTATCGTGGAGGATCATGCACCGGAGATCACATTTTCGGTCAATGGCAGTGAAAGCCCGGTAGAAGAATATGAGAAAGCCCCGACAGTCGTTGTGACGGTAAAGGATGACGGGGAGAATGTTATTTCCGCAGGACTGGCTTCGGTGGCTTACCAGATTGGAAACAGCGCAGAGTGTGTAGTACAGGAGGATTTTACCACAAGCATTAGAACAGAGGTCAAATTCCGCATACCCGAAGAGAAGCTTTCGGCAGCCGGTGCGGACATTACCGTGAAAGCGGTGGATAATGCCGGAAACCGGGCAGAAAAGAAAATCACGGTAAGGATACATACTCACAGCGCAGTTCTGGTGAAAGCAGTAGAGCCGACCTGTCTTGCAAAGGGAAACAAAGCCTATTATGTCTGTGCTTGTGGAAGATGGTATGCAGACAGCAGCTGTACGACAGAAATCACATCGCAGGATGTGGTACTGCCGGCAAAAGGCCATAGTTTTAGTGGGGATTACGCATACGATGCAGACGGACATTGGAGAGTATGCAGCCGATGTGCTGCATTGGAAGAAAAGCATAGCCATGTATATGACGATGACAAGGATACCATCTGTAATGACTGTGGCTTTGAACGGACGATAAAGAAGCCGGAACCGGAGAGCAAACCGGAGAATCAGCCGGGAAGCAAACCGGAAAATAAACCGGAAGGCAAACCGGAAAATAAACCGGAAAACCAGCCGGAAAGCAAGCCGGAGAATCAGCCGGAAAGCAAACCGGAGAACCAGACGGAGAACCAGACGGAAAGCAAACCGGAGAATAAATCGGAAAATCAGCCGGAGAACCAGCCGGAAAGCAAACCGGAGAATCAGACGGAAACTAAACCGGCGGACAGCCCGGATATATCCGGACAGCCGGACGTAGGGGATGCTTTAAACGGACCGGAGATAACAGCCGGTGACAGGGCGGACGCATCGGATGAAGCTGTACCAACGGGAAATGTGCAAGGTATGGCAGACACAAGTACGGCTCTGGAACTTGGAAATGGCACAGTCACGGTAACGGTTGTCTGTGAGGAACAGGAGTATACGGCAGGAGTATCGGATACTGCTGCAGTAGTGAAAGCAGTGCTGACGCCGGTGCAGCTCCAAAGTGTAGCTGCGGGAGAAAACATAGAAATCCGGGTAGAGGTGAAGGATATTTCCGGCAATGTGCCAAAGAAGGATCAGAGTGCAATCGAGAACGGTATAAAAGAGTACCGTAAGGAAATCCCTGATCTGACACTTGGAAGCCACATTGATATCTCTTTGTTCATGAAAATAGGAGAAGCGGACTGGAACGCTGTTACAGGTACAGTAGAACCGATTGAGGTAGTGATTGGTATTCCGCTGAAGCTGCAAAGCACTGACAGAGAGTTTTTCATTATCCGCTCCCACGAAGGGGAATATACCCTTTTAACGGATATGGATGATGCACCGGATACGGTAACGATTCATACAGACAGATTCTCTACTTATGCAATTGCGTACAGGCAGGTGAGCCAGACACCGCAAGCCGGTAAATGCAGCTTATGCCATATTTGTCCCACCTTCCTTGGCATCTGTTATTTTGTATGGCTGATACTTATCATGGCAGTGGCCTTGATTGTCTGGAGAGTGGTACGAAGAAACAGAAACGTGGGAGAAAAACAGAAGCCGTAATAGAAAATGGATTATGGCAGCATACATTGTATGTGAGTGCTACAGTAAAGCAGGAAATGAGGGACTTTACTGTAGCACTTTTCATAAATAAAATCTCTATGTGGAATCTTTATCATTTATAAAAAATTCAGTTGTTCTTCCATGGAACACCATATTATAATAGGCACATGGTTAAACGCCTTTTTATAAAAGATAAAGGGGATGCACCCTGGAGAGGAAACACAGTATGAAAATTACAAATGACATCAAATATGTAGGAGTCAACGACCACCAGGTGGATTTGTTTGAGGGTCAGTATGTTGTGCCCAATGGCATGGCATACAATTCTTATGTCGTTCTGGATGAAAAAATTGCGGTCATGGACACCGTAGAGATCCATTTTACAAGAGAATGGCTCGTCAACGTGGAAACCGCACTGGATGGCAGAACACCCGACTATCTGATCGTACAGCATATGGAGCCTGACCATTCCGCCAACATTCAGAACTTTATGAAAAAGTACCCGGATACCACCATCGTGGGCAATGCCAAAACCTTTACCATGATGGATCAGTTTTTCGCTTTGGACAGTGGGGTAAAACGCCTCACGGTACAGGATAAAGGCACGCTTTCTCTGGGCAAACACGAACTGACCTTTGTGTTTGCACCCATGGTTCACTGGCCGGAGGTTATGGTGACTTACGACAGCACCGATAAAGTTCTTTTCTCCGCAGACGGATTTGGAAAGTTTGGTGCCCTGGATGTGGAAGAAGACTGGGATGATGAGGCACGCCGCTACTATATCGGCATTGTGGGCAAATATGGCATGCAGGTACAGAAACTCTTAAAAGAGGCGTCCGCCCTGGATATCCGGATCATCTGCCCTCTCCATGGTCCCGTTCTCACGGAAAACCTCGGGCATTACCTGAAGAAATACGACATCTGGTCCTCCTACAGACCGGAGGAAAAAGGTGTCCTCATTGCTTATGCCTCCGTGTATGGTAATACGAAAAGGGCAGCAGAGCTGCTGGCTGAAAAACTGAAAGCAAAGGGCTTTCCCAATGTGGTACTGGCAGACCTGGCGAGAACCGATATGGCAAAGTGCGTGGAAGATGCTTTCCGCTACAGCCATCTGGTGCTGGCAGCGCTTACCTACAACGCTGATGTGTTCCCCTGTATGAAGACCTTTATCAATCAGCTGACGGAGCGCAGTTACCAGAACCGTACCGTTGGCTTTATGGAAAATGGTACCTGGGCGCCTACGGCAAAGAAAGTGATGCAGACCATGCTGGAAAAGAGCAAAAACCTCACTTATCTGGAAAACAATGTCACTATCAGATCCGCCGTCCATGAGGACACCGAGACAGTGATTGAGGCGATGGCAGAGGAAATCTGCAACCAATAAAGAAGGTTAAAACGAAGGAGAACCCATGCGCGAACTGACCAATCTGTTACTACTGTTTTTTATCTACTCCTTCACCGGCTGGGTGCTGGAAACCATCGTTGGAACCGTCAAGCACAAGGTATTTACCAATAAAGGTCTGGTGACCGGCCCTTTTTGCGTGATTTATGGTATCGGTGCAGTGGTGATTTCTGCCACACTGAATGAACTTACCGGGTTCTGGCTCTTTGTGTTTGCCATGACCTATGCTACCATCATCGAGTGGGTGGCAGGACACCTCATTGAGAAATTTTTCGGGGAACGCTGGTGGGATTATTCCGGGATAAAAGGAAACCTGGACGGTTATATCTGTCTCCCAGCCTCTGCCTTGTGGGGCGCCCTGGGCTACATCGTCGTGCGCTGGGGCAACCATCTACTGATCACGATTGGAAACCTTATTCCAGGACTGTTGAAAACCATTCTGGTATTAGTTCTTTTGGGATTGATGGCATTGGATATCATCGCCTCTGCCATTTTGTTATGGGGACGGAGCAAACAGGCGGCAAACTGGGAAAAAACCAACCAGCAGTTTGATGACGTCAGCCGGAGTCTGCGAACCTGGATTGCAGCCAAAACCGAGAAACGTATCCACAAAGCCTACCCCAAGGCACAGAAAGTGGAGGCTGCGGAGAAAAACAAGGATGTTTTTGCCTACGGATGCAGCTTTTATAAGATTGTCTGGCTTTTTTTCATTGGTGCCTTTCTGGGAGATATTACAGAGACCATTTTCTGCCGTATCACTGCCGGTGTATGGATGAGCCGTAGCAGTGTGGTCTGGGGTTCTTTCAGTATTGTCTGGGGACTGGGCGTGGCACTGGTGACCCTGCTCCTCTACAAATACCGGAACAGCGACCGCTTTTCCCTCTTTGCAATCGGAACCCTCCTGGGTGGCGTTTATGAGTACTTTTGCAGCGTCTTTACCGAGATTGTTTTTGGCAAAGTATTCTGGGACTACAGCCAGATTCCCTTTAACATTGGGGGCAGAATCAACCTGTTGTACTGCTTTTTCTGGGGAATCGCCGCGGTGGTCTGGTTTCGTGGAATTTACCCCTTTGTCTCTAAATGGATTGAGAAAATCCCGAAGAAAACCGGAAAAATTGTCACCTGGATTTTTATCGCGTTTATGTGTTGCAATATCGTGATGTCCTGTATGGCTCTGGTGCGTTACGATGAGCGTTCCAGGGATGTCACACAGTACAATTCTTTACAGACCTGGCTGGACACCCATTATGATGATGCCCGTATGGAGCGTATCTATCCCAATGCCAAACAAGTAGATTAGATGATAATAAAAATGGCACCGCAGAAAATACTGCAGTGCCATTTTTTAAAGGCTGCATGAAAAATCAGGAATGCTTAGGGAAGGTAAATACGGTGCATAGATACAATTTTACCATCCGCTACAGTGATTTTGGTTGCGAACTCGCTGAAAATTTCCTCACTGTTTTCCAGATAGGTAATCATATCACCGGCATAATACTCTACACCCTGTTTTTCGGGATCACTGTCATCCGTAAAGATAAATTCCTCGGACACGGGAAGTGTTACTTCACCGATTTCCACATAGTTTTTGCCGATGTCCATCAGAGATTCATAATAAGTGCCGTCTTCATCCACATACAGGTCACAGCCACCTTCTTCTAATCCACCGTTTATGGTGACCAGACCGGTATCACTGACAGAAACGCTTTCCACGGTCATATCGTTACCATCGATAGACAGAACATTGCCCTCTTTGAGTGCATTTACCTGTGCTGCATCAAAGTGTTCATAATCGTATACTGTCACATGAATAGAAAATCTACCGTCCTCCATGGAAGAGTCTGCAGCGGTAAAAGAAACAGAGTAAGTGCCGTCTGCAAGATTATTCACATCAATTTGGGATTCCAGGGGCTCTATCTTAACGGAACCGCTCTGTTCCTCACTGGTTTCAGCAGTAGTTTCTGCACTTTCTTCTGTCGCTGTACTCTCTGTGGCAACAGCACTTTCACTGCTCTCCAGAGCGGTATTGCTGACATTGCTTTCGTTACTGCTTCCGCATGCGGTCAATATCATGGTGGCACACAGTAAAACGCCTACTAATTTTTTCTTCATAACATAAATCCTCCTTTTTATTACCTTTTCATCCAGGAGACGATGGGAATCGTCCGGATTCAATGTCAGAATATATACCAGGTCGCATGAAAAGTCAAATAGATAAAATTTTCCATTCGTGCTAAAATGGGTCAAAAGAAAGAAAATGAGGTTCCCCTATGTTTGACCGTCAATCCCTTCACATTGCATTGCTGATGTGGGGCTGTATTTTCAATTTGATTGCAGCCCTGTGCATGTTCATGAGCAAAAATTTTGACAGACAGAAACGAAAATGGATGCTGTGCATGCAACTTTCCAGTGCGGTACTCCTGGGCAGCGACGCAGTGGTAAAGATATACAAACACATACGAAAATAAACGAAAAGAAATTAAAAACAACGATAACAAACAAAAACTAATGATTATTTGTTTACTATTGTTGTCTTTTCCTTGCTTTTTATTATTTTAAGAAGATTTTCGTTAGTTTTTCTTTGGTTTTCGTGTATTTCTGGTAACGAATGGGAAGATCCAACCAGGTCTTCTTATCCACCATACTGCGGTAATGGGAGAAGGTCTCAAACCCAGCTTTTCCGTGATAGCCTCCCATTCCGCTCTCTCCCACTCCGCCGAAGGGCATGGCACTGGTGGCAAGATGGATGATGGTGTCATTGATACAGCCCCCTCCGAACCGACAGGAGCGCAGCACTTTTTTCTGATTGGCGAGGCTTTCACTGAACAGGTAAAGCGCCAGAGGGTGGGGGTGGGCTTCCACGAGGTGGATGGCATCCTCCAGAGAATCATAGGTGAGCACCGGAAGGATGGGACCAAAGATTTCCTCACCCATCACGGCATCTTCCCAGGTAACATCCTTTAAAATAGTGGGTGCAATGCGCAAGGATTCGGTATCATATTGTCCACCGCAGACAAGCTTTGAGGAGTCGATGAGTCCAAGAATTCTTTGAAAATGCTTTTCATTGATGATTTTGCCGTAATTTTCGTTAGATGCGGGGTCAAGTTGTTTCAGTATTATGCA
>ERZ1026844.886-NODE-886-length-19696-cov-14.718904_pt1 | contig 19696 bp, 32 predicted proteins | sample MGYA00380152_ERZ1026844 | MGnify/ENA primary metagenome ERZ1026844 (study PRJEB33269, sample SAMEA4719788) | human gut metagenome | biome: human-associated habitat; feature: organic feature; material: feces | place: Cameroon | collected 2013-10 ... | reverse complement strand
ATACGAGATGTAGAGAGGTCTCGTGGGCTCGGAGATGTGTATAAGAGACAGATAATATATTGATAAATAACGCTTTGCGTTATTAGTTCACTGCTATGCGTGAACTCTTCTTGCTAATCACATTACATTTCCATTTATAAAATCCCATGCGGGCAATATTGTTAAATATATTAACAACTCCGTTAATAGGTAAATATATTTACAAACAAAAACAGAAAAACTGAAGCATATATTCTAAGCATACTGTAGTATTAGGAGAATGATTGAGTTATATATTTCAAAAAGGCCCCATTTTGGGGTTTTCTGGCTTTTCTATCACATTTTATTGGAAAGGACTGCATATGCTCCAAATGCACCATGATCTTTGAATCTGGAGCCTTTAAAACGTTTTTTTGATTTCGATCCTTCAAATGAATTTAAGCGGAATCGACTTAAACGTTTTTTTTCCCTATTATTTGTTTTTGATTAGAAAGAGATTTTTTGAAGTTGATTTTCTCTTTCTTTAGCAAAGAAAAAGCAAATAATATCTTTAGCTAAAGCAAGGAACTTTTTTTAACACTTATAAATTACAGATTATTAGTGTATTATCTCTCCACGCTCACGTAAATGGAAAACGCTCACGCTTTTGGAAAGGTTACGCTCACGTAAATGGAAAACGCTCACGCTTTTGGAAAATTACGCTCACGTAAATGGAAAGGTACGCTCACGCTTTTGGAAAGCCACGTTCACGTAAATGGAAAGCCACGTTCACGTAAATGGAAAGGTACGCTCACGCTTTTGGAAAATTACGCTCACGTAAATGGAAAAAAGATCCTTCAACAGCTAATTTTCCTGTCTGACAATTTTCCCCTATTTAATGCCACTCCTAAACGCTAATAGAAGTTAACGTAATATAGATTTATATACAGTCTGTTTAACACTTATTTTAAGCCGAACATTTTTCGTACTGCATTCTCAATTAAACGTTCACTAAAACAAATGTTTTTTGCAACTCCTATTGTTATAGATAAAAAAAACTCTATCTTTGTGGCAAATAACTGAAAAGTATGACATCAAAAAAGGAACAGCAGTCAGAAGAAGACGCTCTTATAAAGAGAAACAATCAAGCACCAGGTTTCCCGGCCTCTTTGGTAAGAAGCCGCCTCCAACTGCTTATTGAAAGGTTCATACAATATGCTAACTTTGATCTTCAGGAGTATATTAAGGCGCAGCGTATTTTAAAAGTTGATATCTCAATACCAACATTAAAAGAGTGGTATCCTGGGCCAAACTGGAAAAAAGATATTGATAAGGCTATCCGGTACTTTATGAAGATTGAAGGCAAAGCTGACGCTAATGGCAATTTTGACTATTTTAGTTTATTTTCTCGTGCAAAGCTCGATAACTCTGGCCTACATTTGAATGTTGACCCAGAAGTATTAGAACTCTACATCATCAGAGCAGGGAATTTTAATACAGAATTAGATTATAATGTGACAAAATTATTTAAATGTGCATATACTCATGAAATGTACTGGGAAATGCTGAAACATGACTATCCTAAATTTGATTATCGCTTCTTTTTAACTCCAGAAGAAATCAATAATAAGTTTAAAACAAAATATCAAAATAGCAATATTACGACCCAGATTATTGAGCCTTCAGAACGAGAAATCAGAGCAATATACGACGCAGGATTATCTCCAAGATATATTACAGTTACAGAAAGACGTGATGTAATTGGACGATGTAAAAAAATTGTAGGATGGGAGTTTTGTATTCACAATGAAGAACGTACAAAGCGACAAGACCTAGCTGCAAGAGAAGCATATATAAAAATAGACAAATTCTTACGAAGTTATCTTGAGCACTATAGAATAAATATTCTTGGCCAAGTTTCTACTTTCAAAAGCGAAAAAATCATTCAACTTTGGATGCGTTTAGAAAAGTACGAAAAAACAGATACAACACAGATTAAGAATCAAGAAGCTTACCTTTGCTTTATCTTGCAAAGATATGGTATTAATCCTCGATCAAAGAAGATTGATAGCAAAGCAATACCAACCTCTCCATTATTCGAAAAACAAGAAAAAGATTTGGCAACAGGTGTAAGCTACTGGATGCAGTGTTTAAACCATATTCAAGAAAGCCCAGTAAATGACAATATAAAAGAGTTATTTGGAAAACTAAAATTTTACAACTATACAGAAGATGAAGATAAAAATACCATTGTTTTTGCGACATCACAAGATGTCGTTAGTATCATAGAGGCTTACTATATACAAGATTTCAAACCGATTTTAACTAAATATTTTCCCGGCAATTTACAAATAATGTATCATGTTTCATTATAATCAAATAATAACTTTACTAAATATTTTTGACGATCAAATATATACCACTCTTCCAGAAGAAAATATATCTGGGACAATCAATTCTTTTATCTCTTCGGAAACCATATTAAAATATTTCAAGACTACAGAAGAGTTTATGTTCTCACTTTCGATCTATATTCAGACAATTATAAAGGAAAGACTTGAAGATCCTCAGAACCTCTTAGCCTACCCGCTAGTACGCAAAATAAAATCGACTAAAGAGGGTGTGGAAATAATCCATGACTATAAGGCATTGCAACTATATCTACATCCGTATGAAAAAGTAACAATTCTTAATAGCTTCATCAAAGCTGTTTTCGTGAATGCATTGAGTAAATACAATCTAAAAGCAGATATATTATATGATCTATTAACACAAAACTCCCTATATAGCTGTACGCCAGAATCTCTAAAAGCAACATTAGGGATTAATTATACAAACTCTATGCTCAAAATGCGAATATTAGATCCGGTGGAAAGTGCTATACACAAGTTATATCAAAATGGTGAACTTCCATTCTACATTAGTATAACAATAGAAAAATCACTATTTGGAAGTGGGGGAAAAATTATAGGAGTCAATTTTGAAACAAACAATCATCTAGCGGTACTTCGTTTGGCTAGGTTACGTCCTTACCATATACAGTTTATCATAGACAAATTGATAGAACTTCTACCATTCGACTATCCATTCCTGGAAGAAGGAATTAATCAGCTTGACGATAAAGCAATAGACACTATATACCATATGATCAGAGATATAAAATTAGATCCAGATTATGGAAAAATAGAAACTTCTACGCTTATCAAATATAAATTGCAACATCAATACCAGATAACCGTTCCTCGATTTAATTGATCAAAAAAATATAATAGGGAAAATAATACTGGAGTTTTGATGCAAGCCACCTTATTTATATCAATTAGGTGAATAAAGAACAAATAAGGTGGCTTTAGATTATTTTACACTAAATGAATAATTAAATATTATAATACTACACTATTTTAATATTATAATACTTTTTGTATAGATATAATTGGATTGACAAGTCCTTGATAAGTATCTTGTGGACTATCTATTAGTGCACAAATAATAAAGTGCAGTACTCTTTCATCATCAAAAGATAGATTCATATCTCTAAACTGAACAATTAAAGAGTATTTAAATTCCATCCTTGTATTGACCATCTCTTTTTCATTGGCCACCTCCTTAAATGTTCTATGATACTCTCTCCACCTGGGAGTATTAAATATGTTCTTCGCAATATATTCATTCACGTCATCAGTAGTCAGATCTAAAGATAGTTCCACCCCAAAACTTCTCTTAATAGCCTCTATCTTAGCCTTCTTGCCAACAAACTTCCTTTTTACAGAATGCTGAGTAGTTAATTGATCGAGGGAAACAATCGGGATGTCGCTACCGTATCGATTATACACCTTATACTCTACCTCTGTATATTCAATTGAGGTAATATGTTCATTAACAGGCAAGATAACCTTATTCTCTGCTAATATAATATTCATGGCATCGATAGCTCTAAGCAGTTCTTCCGTCCTAATAGCTCTAACTTTTATCTTTAGATCTTGAATAATGATAGATCTGGGAGTATCTTTAATTTCGGCCGATATAACCATAGTCCCAGTTGAAAGTTCTATTACTTTCATTAAAGAATTGTCTGTTTCAATGCCATACTGGATATTTCTATCTTCAAAAAAGGAACCGAGGACTTTTTTAGGTCCATCTGGTTTTAGTACATTAAAGACAATAATATCATTCTCTTGGATAAACCGACTATTTTTCTTTCTATACATATTTATTCCCTATTATTCTCTTTCTAATTATTTTTTCGTATATCGTCAGTTTTATATCTGTTTCTTGTGCACACTAGATACGTCCCCAAAAGAAGAGGGGTACACGCGCCCAAGAAAAGGAAGACTCTTTTCCACACAGAAGGCTCAGAAGACAATATTTCGACTCTTTCTATCATCATCCAAACAAGAATAAATCCAGATACGAGGTAAAATATCCCAAGGATTGTTCTACCCATACAACTCATAATAATCTTATATATATTTTTATTCATTATTCCATCATATATGTTTAGCACTATTCAGGGATATATCTTTTGGCTCGTTCTGACCAGGTATGAATACATCCTCACTCAATATCCGACTCATTATCTAGCTGGTTTAATCGCCTCAATTTCTGAACAAGATGCAATGATAGAGACATGTATTGTTCAATCTGTTTTTCATTTGGAAATCCGTTTGAACAATCGCAAATGGACATTAAGGTATCACATCCTGAACATGTACCATAAAATGTATCAGTTATAAGATAATCCTCTACTGAGGGTTGATACACATCTTTGTGAATCAAGAACAGCTGGGTTCCTTGACAGTGACCGTCATCAATCACATGAATTTCGGATGTATTATAACCTTCTATGACATAGGTAAACAATGCTTTCACTATATCAATGTACTCTATATACTCTGGTTTTTCAATGCTTCTAAACCAATCTTCCAATTTGGATTTACGAGCTTCCCATTGTAGAATTATGTTCTTTTCCATTTATTAAAATATTACTTTATTAATTAATAGGCTATTTGCTTAAGTATGTTTATTCCTAATATCACAGACTCTTCATTATTAGTTATTGTAGGTACGTAACATACGACAAATGTAACGATTTAAAACGAAACAATGATACAGAAAGAATACATTTCAAAGAAGCATTCAAAGTTTCTTATCATATACCATGTGATACTTGTATTTGATGTACTCCCATCCCTAAAGGAATGGAAGTATGTCAATCAATTGACCGATATATTAGTTTATTCTGGCAGCTAAACCAGTTCAAAATGAATATTATCTTTAGAAGAAGATGCAAAAATGCTAATAATCAATACAAAATACAAACTTTTCAGACTATTTATTTTATTAAATATTAAAATGAAAAACTATTTAAAATGTTATTTTCCCTATTATAATATTGTTCCTTTCTTAATACTTACGATATACTTTATACTCAACAAACATTTTGTTCGAATTTCATTTTTTATATTCAGATAATATACTCTCTTTTGGGGCATCCCAATAAAATTGCAATTACTTATAATTTGGTTCTATCCCCTTTTCTCTGCATTCTGTCACGTGCTTTCCCCATGCAATTGCTTTCGTCACATCAAAAGGCATGCGGAAAAACGCATCTCTCCAAGGTTGTACAAAGTCTTGAAAATCGTGCTTATTAGTTATGAAATTGATCGCGTAGACAATATCTTCACGCTCATACCCTTCCTCTGGTAATGGTTCATCCCCCAACTTAGAATAGATGTTTGCCACTTCCTGGAGCATTTTTGCAAACTCCTTATATGTGGCTAATTTTTTTTCTTTCTTATCCATGATAATTCTATAATTTTACGTTAATCTTCTTCTACAAAGGTGTTAGTTCTTTCATACTTATTTTATATTACTTTTTTTATCCGTCATCTCTCTGATTTGATACAGCCGGTTAATGGCCGGATTATAAAACGGGTCCGGATAGTGATCACGAACACACATTGCATCAGACTCTACACAACGTCGCACATCAAAAATAAAAGCGGCCTGATCTAGTCTTAAAGACTGAGGTAGTTCCGCTGTATCTGCCCATTGCAGTAGCTCCTGTACTGCTACCTCATCATAATTATATTCCATAATCACAAAGATAGTAATAATCAATAGAACAAAGCAAATATTCTAAACTATTTTTTTTTTAGACTATTATAATAACAAAATAAATAAAAGCAAGTTATTTGTCATTTATAACAACAATCAGACTATTTAATAAACTAACTGATATTTAATTAGCTATATTTAATAGAATGTACAGCCCTTCCTATATATCTCTTGAAAAAAGTCTTTTTCTTTTAGGAATGGTTCCATATCATAGTCTTCATCAACTTCACTCTTACTCATAATTTTTCCAATTGTATCACTTATCACGGTCAGTTCTTCAGAATAGCTGAATAAGTTTTCTCCTTTCTTACATTTGTGATTTACCGTGTAAAGTTCACAAAAACTAACGACTTTCCAATCTGCTTGTATAATAACAGAATAATATTTATCTATATATACTTTCCCTTCTTCCATAAGGTAGATTGTATATTTAAATTCTAGTCCATTGACTCCACAAATACGAGCTTCAATGATATAGCTGCTGGGAGTATCTCCAAAGACATCAACAATACTACACCCTATATTCTTTATGAAATAGCAGTCTAAATCTGCCGGAAATACAGATTTTTGATTAAAATAATATCTTTTATGCGATTTATATTTGAATGGTTCTCCTATATTATACATAAGCCATACAGGATTAACTTTTAGTTCAGACTCCTCTAATTTTTGTATAAAAGAGGTACTGAAATTATTTTTTCCTTTCAAAATATGATAAACTGTATCTGGACTTTTATAATTTAATATTTTGGCAAGTTTATATGCCGTCATATTTTTTTCCTTCAAAATCCATTTTAATCTTTCTTCTGGTTTATGGAATAGTGGTGTCATAATAATCATATTACAAAATTGCAATTACAAATATACTATTAATAATATACAACTAATAATATTATGGACATATTTCGGCTGAATCCAAACACCGTTTTATCTTTTTGGCAAGTTTTTCGGCTTCTTGCTCATTCGTTAATTCACTCATGTCTATATTAATTTACGCTAATTCTGTTTTAATGAACTTCATCATCTGATTGTGGAAAGAACCACTCCTTTTTTGTGCAGCCTTACAATCATCAATAGAAAGATCTGATTCCTTAATTATTCCTGCTGCGATTGCTGGCATATCTCTGACTACTACAATATGCTGAACAGCAAACCAAATACCGTCAATAAATTCATTATTCATATCTTTATTTTATTGGTTAAAACTCATGTTCACTTTCATCGAAATTTTCGATTGAATAAATTAACCCACCGAAGTCACCTGCTGAGAAGCCTCCAGTAATATTACTTCGATGTGTTTTTAAAGTAATATATTTTTCTATACTTTTACAGATTGGATTATCCTTCTCTGATTCTTTAAAAGCAATATGCGCAAAATTCTCGATGAATGGCGTTTCTAACTTCTCAAATGCCTCTCTGTTCTTTATATGTTCATACATCAATCTTATAGGAAAAGTCATTAGCCACTGCCAATTACTTTTTCTTATCATTATCGCTACTGCATCATATATAGCTTGTTCTTCATCAGTAAGTTTAAACTTCTTGATATTTTCCAAGCACCACACGATATACCCGATATCCGTAAGTATGATATATTTTATTTCTTGCCCTTTATATTTACCAAAAGACAATATTCTTTCTTTTTTACTCATAACTGTACTGTTATGGGTTAATCCTTTCAAGCCAATCACTAACGCATTTTTCCACTTCTGCATAGCTGGTAAACGTTCTTTTTTCAACAGTTACACAGTACCGCATTAATTCACCGCGAATAATTCCTGCATCATCCTTCCAAACATTTATAGCTCCATTATCTCCGGCAGAAGTACACGCATATCCCAGTTCGATGGTTGATTCAATGTCACTTGTATTATTGATACTATACGCATCAACCTTACGTCTTTTTACTCCCGGAAGCCCATCTAACTGACAGATAGGCTTCTCTTTCTTTATGATTATTTTTTGTTCATTACTAAACAGATTTACTTTAAATTATCCTTGTACTCTGTGAGTAATTCTCTCGTTTTATCAGACATTATTTCTGTTTTAAGAATACCCTCAATCTCTTTCTTTTCAACGCCAGCAGCTTTGAGTTGCGCATTTGCTGTCACGTCAAAGTCACGTTGTATTTGCGCTAATTCATCCGTATAGGATAAAAAGCAGTTCCACCATCCTTTATCGAATTGCTTCATTTCTATACTTTAGTTCGTTAATAGACTTTTCAAATTCATTAAGTCTTGATACTTGTTATTTCGTTAGTTAATATTCAAGTATTAAAAGGCAGCATGTTTTTCCATCTCGATTTCTTAACCAAGTTCTATCTTTTACATGCAAAAGATTATCATTCAGTATATCGAATAAAGTATCTTCCGTTTCTTCCTTCCATTTTCTCATTCTCAAAGACAATAAATCTTCTTTATTAAGAAACTGAGTGAGATAAAGAGCATCTCCAATACTGGGGAAAATAGATTCCTCCCAATTCATTTTAAAATCCAGTCCCTCTTCGGGTACAGAACACGATATTTCCATTTTGTTTCCTTTCTTCTATTGTTATACGTTAAATGAAAATCAAATGTCCGCAATGCTTAATAGGGCAGATCGCAAACTTTTCTCCTTCAGTGATAGCGATAATATGCCACTTGTGGCACTTCTCGCAAAAAATCTTCTTGTTCATATTTAAACTGAATCAAAACCACCCGATACGAGTGATATTTCTATCCTTCTCATTCATCCACTGCTTATAAGAAGGATAATGTTTTTCCTCCAGTTTATCCATGAATGAGCTATTGGGAACTTTGCCTTTCAATTCCTCCCATAACTCCATTTGTTCATCGGTCATGTTCTCAATGTTAGTGATGACGTTCTCATACCCGTTGTCATACTTTTCATCGACACAAAATATTTTATCTGTATCTACGTATGAGGTTTTACGGTCATAATTCTCATACTTCACTACATTTGCACCCTTATTTATTTTTTTAAGGATGCTAATACCTAATTTTACAGAGTCTTTGTCCAATGCCATAATATTGTTCCTTTCTTTTTGATTTTGAATATTAATCTTCTTCAACGAAAGTGTTAGTCGTGTTTATCACACCAGCAGAATCAACACTCTTTCCATCGCGGATAAACACTTTCTCACGAATTAGCTCTTCATAGTCATACTGTGACATTCCGATGACACACACACGACCATCAATATACAATTTACATTTCATCAATTCAGTTCCTTCAACCGGACCGATGACATCTATTTGCATTGTTCTTTTATTCATATCTTTGTTTTACGTTAATTACTAAAGATGAACTTGAATTCACCGCTTAACTGTTATCTCTAAATTTAGGTATTTGAGAACCCTTTCTATGTCTGGTAGTGGGAAAGATCTTTGCCCTTTTAAGAACTTATTAAAGTTTATATAGTCAACTTCATTGTCAAGAGAGCACTTTCTCTGAGAAATTTTACGCTCTTTTAGTTGATTAATAATAGCTTCCCGAATCATCAGGAAGCTATTTTATACTTGTTTTCAATTTCTGACTTTATGCGCCTCATTTCTGTTCGTATTTCTTCTGCTCTTTGAGTAAATATATCTATATTATAATATTCCTCTTGTAACTCCTTAACGACTTCATTATACTCTGCCTGAATCTGAAAGTATCTTTCTCTCTTTGCCTTTGTTGCATCTGCAACAATAGAACTTCCGTAATACCCATGTTTTTTAGCGCAAGTACTTCCATAATATTGTATGCCCGATGATGTTTCAAATGCATAAGTTCCTTTAAGTTCTGATTTTCCACAACATCCGCATTGGGTTATCTCTTCTGTAAATCCTAATAGTCTCATAATCTTGTATTCTAAATTGTTATTATTCTTATTTCAGTATTACAAATATAGTCATATATGACTATGCAAACAAATAAAAACCATATTTTTTTAAAGAAAATGAAAGATTTAACATTTAAACGATAAATCCAATAATTCAATGATCGCTTACCGACTCATAAGGCTCGGTTTACCTCATTACTTCATAGATTTGAATTAAACTATGCTGCCACTTTTCTTAATTCTCGTAGTTTCCTGCCGACAGCTTCGCAGAGAACTCGTGCCATCGTCACCTCTACCGCATTCCCAATAAACTTCTTCTGTTCGGCTTGTGTACCGATCAGTCTATAGTCTTTTGGAAATCCCATGATTTGTTTAAGTTCAGGTATCTTAAGCATACGCATCAAGATATCAACTATGCCATACAGAGCCATGAACTCCTTTATCTTCCGGGTCATGGGGCTATCGCTTTCATATACCCTAATAAGAAAATCACCTTCTTGCGTACATACCAAGTAAGGTGGCATCTTATCCATGCGTGCGATGAGAGTAAAGCATGGATTTTCTATATTGCCGCCGGCAGACATAAACTGTGGATTCATCAGGTAGTGCCACTTTCGGTTGGCGGTGATAACTGGTGCAGGATCATCTATCTGGCTGCCGATATTCCCGAAGTTAGTATTCATTACCCACGGACGACAGCTAACAAGGTTATACTTTGGATTGGAGGTTAAGGCTCCCAATGGTCGGTTAAGTCCAGTAGGCTTACTTTGCCCGAATTGCTGATCCATAAACTGGCAACTAACAAGGCGTTGTTTCGGGTTTGCCAGTATAGCCGGAGATGGTTGATTTACATCTGAATGTTGACCGCCACCTGAATAATAATTCATAAAGAACGGACTTACAAGCGAAAGCCTATCTTTAGTCAGTAGTGTTGGGCACGGAGCATCTATATCTTTCCCAGTATCGTTAAAGTTGTATGAACAAAGAAATTTCGGACTCACATAATTAAACCTGTCTTTGGTTGGTACTGTCGGACATGGCTTATCTACCTGGCTGACATTATCGCCATTGCCATAATACGCAGCGAGGAACTTCGCACCTACCAAAGCATGATTATCCTTGCACTTGACAGTATGTGCGGGTCCATCAATAGGAATATTCTTACTTTCCGGGTGACCACTGAAATACTTTGAGAGGAAATGACAGTCTACCTTTGCAAATCGGTTGTTAGTAGTAAGCACTCCACAAGGTTCTTCTACTGATTTACAAATATCTTGAGGACGACATGTATTGTATCTGGAAAGGAACTGAGCATTTACTACACCTAAACGTCCTTGGCAACTGATGGTTGGGCATGGTTCGTCTATTCCGGGAGGAATATGTTTTCCAGTCTTTCCGTTGATTGAGTTATATTTCAGTAGCCATTTATCTTTTCCACCTGCTACAAACTTAATGAGACCAGCATAGATGCGTTCAAGTGTTTTCTCTGACAATGGCTTCTTCCGGGTGAAGATACTTGTTCCTTCGTCTTCAAAATCTAATACATCCTTTACAGGTTTCCATTTTGCAAGGCTGCCGAACATATCTTGCTTACCTTCTTTGCAGTGGGTGGGTTCTGGAAACACAATTGGTAGCTCATTCTTGGCAAAGATGCCAAAAAAACGCTTCCGACTGGTGTATGCTCCATAGTCAGCAGCATTCATTATCCGGTGATCGAAGTTATATCCATAAGATTTCACGTTATGCACCCAACGGGTGTAGTCTTCTCCTTTGTTCATGGAGATTGGCCTACCATTCTCATCCATCGGGCCCCATGACATGAACTCTTCTACATTTTCAATCTGGATATAATCTGGGTTAAGGGATTCGATATAACGAAAAAGATGTTCGGCCAGTGTCCGGCTGTCTGCGTCCCGAGGCTGGCCACCTTTGGCTTTTGAGAAATTCGTACACTCTAAGGATGCCCAAAGTACCAAGCGAGCTTCCGGATATAATTGCTTCATCCGTTGTACGTGTGTAACCAGTGGAGAAAGCTCAAGCGTTCGAATGTCTTCTGTGAAGTGCATCGCCTCCGGATGGTTAGCCGCATGACTGGCAATGGCATTGGCGTCATGATTGACACAGGCAATTACTTTTGCACATTGTTCTCCATTTATTCGGGCAGATTCAACACCGGTAGAGGTTCCACCAGCTCCACAGAATAAATCAATGTATAGCAGGTCTATAGTATTCATTTCTTTATTGTTATTCGTAAAACTCATCTTTGATATTCTCTACATTTCTTGCAAGATACTGGAGCAATGATTCTAAATCATCGTCATAATGGAATAGCCCACCATCTACATAGGCTTCCCAAACTCCGTTACGTTTCTTTATTTCAATCATATTTTTATTGTTTAAAGGTATTTCTTTAGTTCTTCTCTATCTATAAAAAAGGCACATGCCATATACTTACCTGGTAAACCCATTGTCTGGGCAAATGCATCATCTCCGCAAACTTTTTCAGTCCCAAAGCCAACGATTGAGCCGCGCGGATCATCTTTAACATCGACTATCGTAGTGGTCATTCTCAAACCTTTATTGTCATCTGCTGCCATTCTCCTAATAGCATCCAGAATTTTATTACCATCACTATTCATTTCTCCATTGTTATACGTTAAATGCTAATTACTTTAAACTCTTGTGGTGCAATCATTTTCTTTGATTTTACAGAAGAATAAAACACCTCCGCAGGACAAACACATTCAGGCATTCCACTCGTATTACAATCATCGGGAATAGTTGCCAAGATACATAAACCATCTGCGGGCAAATGTTCACAACTTACTTTATCATCCCAATCGATGTGTTTTTGTGCTTCTTTTGCGAGAGATTCGCACCTATGCCTATAGTTTATATAGGCATCATCTGTCTTTTTTATCATTTGATTTATATCCATTTTATACTTTATCGAATTAATTTTTCGGATATATGTAAAGGATACCAGACTTTTGCTTTAGTATCCGTGTCAATACCATGAAACCAGACCTTCCCGTTACCTACAGTCTCAAAGGAAATTATTTCAGCTTTCTTTATGTTACCTCTCGTATTGCGATAGGGAACAATATCTCCTACTTTAAATTTGCTCATTTCTTATTGGTATTGAAGATTACAACCCATGCAAATACTCTCTCAACATAATTTCGGTCTTTTTACCAAGACAATATTCTTTGAGTACAAAAACTATTTCGTCTTTTGTCACTCCGGCTGCATCTAATTGTGCTTGGGCTGTTGCTTCCCAATCGTAATCTCTACCAGCCATTTCTTCTGTGTAACTGCAAAAACAGTTCCACCAACCTTTATTAAATAGTATCATTTCTTTATTTTCACCACCTTGCTTTTCAGTCAGTTCGTCTATAAAGTCTTCAACCACGGGGGAAGGAATGTATTTTGGTTCTTCGGGATCGCAGAAAAGATCCTGCTCATTTTCCGATATCCATTTTCTTATATCATTTTTATCCATATATTATTTTGATTAAAATAGCCTTACTAATATTTCTGTAAATCTCATAAGTATCAAATTCTTTGAGGCAAGTTGCAATTCGTTCGATTACTTTTTTTCTAAACTTGTCATATTAGCTCCTTTCTGATTTGTTTCTATCTTTGGTACAAAGCAGGTATGTACCATAAACGAAAGGAAAACATATACTCAGTAAAAGGAATATCCGGCTCCCCACGGAAGGGGGGGAGGACAGAATCTCTGCTCTTTCGGCAAAGACACAAAGGACTATCGCTCCATATACCAAATGAGTTATTCCCAATACTTTACGGTTCATAATCATCCTATTGATTATTTTATAAAAGAGGCTGTTTTCCTTTCCTTGAGATATGCTCTTTTTTTTGTCAAAATCTTGTTGGTTCATTCTTTTTATAGTTATACGTTAATACCTTGTTTCCTATAATATTGGGCTATTTTCTCTTTTTGCTCTTCGATTTTTAGATCGAGTTTAGCAATACGATTAACTAACCTTTCCCGTCTGGCTTCAAGTTCTTCCAGCTTGGCAGCTTGTTTTGTAATTAGTCTCATATTTTAGTTCCTTTCTATTTCGTTATTAATCATTGTAAAATTGAGGATAATACCCTTTTAGATTCTCTCCTATTCTTCCATTTTTTTGTATTTCGTCAAATTCCATTAACACAATAGAAATGTAGGTCACATTTTCTTTCTTATAAAATGATCGTTCAATAACTGTTGCATGACCATAAATGGAAAAAAGACGTTGTTTTTCATCCCAATTCAACCCTGGAATAAACTCTTCAATCTCAAAATAGTCTCCGATGGATGGCGGTATAATTGAAGAGTCCCAATCAATAGTAAAGACTGATTCTTCTAACTGATCTGATACTTTAAGACATAGCGAACCAACGCATTCAAAAATTAATTTAAAGCTTTTCTTTCCGGTATTATTTCTCCTTAAAACTCGACGAATCAATACTCCCAATAAATAGCCTGTAACTGACCCTACTATTATACTCGGCAGGTTGAAGTTTATTGATGCTTCCCAGTTACGATCTGAAAAGATCACTACGAAAGAAAGGCACACAACGATTACCATTAGGCAAATGATTATATTCCACTTATGGGAAATGACTCTTTTAAAGTAGTCAGAAGTTATAATTTCATTCATTTTTAAATTGTTATGGGTTAATCCTTTCAAGCCAATCACTAACGCATTTTTCCACTTCTGCATAGCTGGTAAACGTTCTTTTTTCAACAGTTACACAGTACCGCATTAATTCACCGCGAATAATTCCTGCATCATCCTTCCAAACATTTATAGCTCCATTATCTCCGGCAGAAGTACACGCATATCCCAGTTCGATGGTTGATTCAATGTCACTTGTATTATTGATACTATACGCATCAACCTTACGTCTTTTTACTCCCGGAAGCCCATCTAACTGACAGATAGGCTTCTCTTTCTTTATGATTATATTTTTGTTCATTACTATTCTGTTATTAGTTAATTATTTTTTATCTTCATTGGTTGATCTACTCGCAGAGAGCTACCCGAATTCCGGAACGTATCAGTTTTGTTAGGTGATTGTCAAGTTCATTGCATGGAAAACGTATCATCAGGAGCGTTTGGCCATGTCCGTGGGTCTGTTTTCTGATGTCAATATTCAAAACTCTGGAAGCGATTGTTGCATCGTTCACATACATTTCCCAAAAGTCTGCGTTCCGGAAAATTAACAGGTAGTCCGGATGCTTCTCTTTTATTTCGTAGTATTTCTCCATTACTTATCTGTTATTAGTCGTTAATCATTACCTATCATATCTTTTCTGATAAGTTCAGCTTCGACAGAAGATAATTTTGGCAATTTAACCATATCAACACATTCTTTCTGAAAAGCAATAACATCTTCAATAAGCATCTGCCAATCAAAAAGAAATTCTTCACTACACCCGTGTTTTCGATAAATATCTTGTGCTGCCTTTAATATTTCCACAGCACAGATATCTGTTCCCTGAAATACTACCGCCGGAATTTCGTTATTCAAGCAGGAGTTAAGTAACTTACGCTGATCTTTCATTGTTTCTTTGTATTTTCGTTAAACATTCCTCTAATTTTTTTGTATACTGGTTACGCAAAAATTCTAATTTCTGAGATGCAAAACTACCATCATAAGTCCTGTATGTAAAAGAGGCTTTCACGTGATAGTTATACAAATTGATAATTCTTCTATGCAACCATCTCAAATATTGAGAATCTTTCTGTTTTGTTCCCATAATCAGGTATGCTATTAATTTATTCTGGCAGCTAAACCAGTTTTTTAATGAGTATTATCTTTATTTCGATACACAAAGATACTAATAATCAATGTAAAATACAAATATTTTAAACTATTTATTTTATAAAATATCAAAATAATAAACTATTTAAAATATTGTTTTCCCTATTATTTTATTTTTCAATCAAAGACTATCTAATAAAAAAAGTAGACCGATTCTATCGGTCTACTACATAGTGATACAAACCCTAAAGGGGGCTATCCCCTACAACTGCTCCTTTACAGTTGGCGTGCTAAACATTAATTATACATCTAAAGTTACAATATAAGTGTTCCTTTCATCTTTTCTTTTATATCGATGGTTGCTCACTATGGGATCAATAAACCAGCAATACGACATTAATCCCATCATGGCAAAAAATGAACTCTTTACAAAGTCTTTAAAAATCCAATAATTAATTGCCATCAATCCGATATATAGAAAAATTATTGCTAACATATTAAATTTTAATTCAAAGGACCACCTATTTTGCCCCTTTCTTACAAGCCGCAAAATCTCATTTCCAATAGAAGCTTTCTTTGCCGAAAACTCAAAATCCACTAAAGAGATTGCGTCTTTGTACTCGAATCTCCTACTAGCACCTTCGTTGGTATAGAAATCCACAAATATTTCCTCAATAACATTACCAACGATCCAGACTGTCAAATTAACATAACGGATAGTCTGACCTGTTATACAAAGTTGCTTAGTGACTTCCATGACAGCCTCCTTCATAAAGCATTGGCAGTCCTCTGTTACTTTGAAAAACTCCCACACACTCTCACCTACCTTTGGATATTTGCGATACCCATTACCATCTACACTCCAAAATGCTTCTACATGCAGTTCCATAATCTATCTCCTATTAATATAATCTATACTATTAATTTATCCTGGCAGCTAAACCAGTTTTAAATAAATATCATCTTATTTTCGATATACAAAAATACTAATAACCAAAATAAAATACAAACATTTCAAACTATTTATTTTATAGAAAATCACAATAATAAACTATTTAATTATTACATTCACAACCAAAATTAGTCCACAACTTAGAGAAATAAGAAATAAACATATAGGCACGTTTCACAACATGCCTATACACCACCAATGGAGTATTTCACAATTTTCCATTAGTTAGAAACGTTCTATTAACCACTAGGTAGCTTTATCGAAAGCTACCTCTTCTTTTGATTTTATTGAGATATAATTTCATAATCGTATTGCATGGGATTAAAGAATAGGGAAAAGACTATTCTACCTATTTTTAGTCATAGTCCTTATTTTATCTGGTGACCTAACCAGTGTTACTGCAAAGATAAGAATATTTTCATTATTAAAAATATTTTTTTTTATATTTCCCAATAACAAAACAATAAACATTTTAAATAATACAATTGTAAACAGATTAAATGTTATACTATTTTTTTTAGATTGAGTAGGAGAGCCCTACCCAATCTATTCTCTAATTTACACCTCCTTTTCTTTTAAAGCTAGTATCCTTTCTTCTAAGCGTTCATTTCTCTTTCTATATACTTCAAGCAGTCTATTATCAATCTCTTCTACAGCACCAGCTGCATGCTCAAGCATAAAATCTCTCAATGGGTTACTTTCCATCACATCATTAGTAGCAAGATACATTTCCTTTAAGTGATGAATAATATATGTCCTTGCAATCATTTTCTTTTGAGAATCATTAAAGTTTAATATATCGCGATAATGCACTCGGCATAACTCTAACTTCTCAGCAAACTCATAACTCATTTCTTTGAGCATGAAAAAATAAACTAAATGCACCTCAATATCTGATAGTTCTTTATCTGTAATTTCTACTTGCTTCAAATAATCTTTCAATTCTTCTCGTATCTTTTCTGAGCAGATCTCTGTATTCCTCTCTTTCTTTTGGCACAACTTGGCCAACTCACCATCAGCAATATTCGTTTGGATAGCATTCTCTTTATTAGCATAGCGGATACAAGCATTATTATGTTCTATATGTATACATGGCAGGAGTTCTCCTTTTTTTATTTTTTCCTCTCTCTCGGCTATGGCTTCGTCATATTCAGTACACTCATGCTGATAATCATCTATTGCTTCTTGATATTCGTCCTCTGAATCAAAATCAGATTTAACAGGTATAACAGGTTTTTCTTTTTCAAAAAGTAAATCAACATTCAACACCTCATGTCCATCCTCTTTCAATTTATCCAAGACACCTCCATGGGTTTGCACCCACCTACTTTGGCAAAACGGATATTCTGGATACTGCTCTTTTAATGTCATTGCAAGTTTTAAGACATATTCTTCATTTTTCTTCTGTAAACAAGCTCTATTCATACAATTCCGACAAAGTTCATCATCAAAAAGTGTAAAATTGGCTGTATTAGAGACACATGTCTCACACTCTTTTTTATCAAACGAGTAACGATCTAAATTGGTCGAATATGCCGAATTAATAGCTTTCTGTAGTTCTGTAGGACGTTTTCTGTCCCAACTATAATAGCTTGGAACTCCCTCTTGGTAATGCTCAGCAAATACAATCTCTTGAATTTCCGTAGAGTAATTAGCTAATGTAGTAGCGACACCAATAGTAATATGCTCTTCATCAAGCATCTTTTTAAAGGGTTCTATTAGCTGAATCAACTTAACTCGTCCTCTTACAAATACTTCACTTTTTCCAAAGCGCATAGCTAAAGAAGAATAATCATACTTCTCTTTATTAAGTAACCGTGCGAAAGCATTAGCTTCTTCAATAGGAGTCATATCTCTCCTTTGTAAATTCTCCGTAATAGCCAACTCTTCCGCCTCCTCATCTGAGAGATTACGAATACATGCAGGAATCATATCCAATTGTGCTAAGAGTGCAGCTCTATAACGGCGTTCTCCGCACACAACTTCATAACGTCCATCACAATTATTCTTTGGACGAACAACAATCGGTTGAATAACTCCCTTTTCTTTAATACTCTTTGATAATTCTTGTAATTCTTCTTCATTAAAGTTCGTCCGTGGATTATATTCACTTCGATCAATTAATGAAATTCCCACTAAAGAAAAAGAATTTTCCACCACAGCATTTTGTTTTTTAACTTTCACCATACTACTTTTTGCTATTAATTTATTCTGGCAGCTAAACCAGTTTTAAATGAGTATTATCTTTATTTCGATATACAAAGATACTAATAATCAATGTAAAACACAAACATTTCAAACTATTTATTTTTTATATTTCTACAATATTAAAAAAATAAAACAAATACAATACAGCTTATTCTTTTTCCCTATATTTTTTAAAGTTTTCAATTGCGTCCAATAAATCACATGCAGATTTAAATTTAGATTCTTTCTCTTTACCCTGTCGGATCAATCGATGAAAGCGTGTTTGCAAACTCGCATAATTACGAATGATATATCTAATTGCACTTGCTGTCGTTACTTCTCCGATATCACCTTTAATACTTTCTATTATTTCAAGGTCTTCCTCTGTTAGCCTCAAAGTAAATTTCACTTTCTTATCCATACGATTTAAACGGGAATAGGAGGGGAGTCCCCTCCAGATTATTCTATAATTCTTTTAGTGTTTCAAATAGGAATTTACGCACTTTAATTCCATACTCTTTAGAGGTGGGGTCATCAGTTTCAATCGCTGAATCCAAGGCACTTACCAACTCCTCACATCCGATTCCCTCCATGAAAGTAACATGATCATTCTTTCCAAAAAGAAAAATATCATATAGATCTGTTCCTCTATTAAGACAAACCGCTACATCACCTTTATGCATAAATCCATTAACATGGAATTTTAAAGTAGGCATACCTCTATACCAAGTAGCCTTAAAAGTATTTATTCCCCAACTGAGAGGAATTATCCCTGCTTTCATAATCGTTCTATAAATCTCATTAATAATTGCTCTATTCTCCATACTACTTTTGCTATTAATTTATTCTGGCAGCTAAACCAGTTTTAAATGAGTATTATCTTT
>ERZ1026844.883-NODE-883-length-19764-cov-9.922269_pt1 | contig 19764 bp, 18 predicted proteins | sample MGYA00380152_ERZ1026844 | MGnify/ENA primary metagenome ERZ1026844 (study PRJEB33269, sample SAMEA4719788) | human gut metagenome | biome: human-associated habitat; feature: organic feature; material: feces | place: Cameroon | collected 2013-10 ... | reverse complement strand
AAAGTGTTGGAATATTGATAGCATCGGACTATTCAACATAGCACGCTATACCGCTAGCATGCCCCTATTGCCTTCGGCACTTCCCCCGAAGGGGGAAGCAAGACGTTACGTAGCTAACGATTTCCTTAACTGAATAGCATTACTCTGGAGGAGGTGCCTCGAAAAGGCAGGGCGGAAGCCCGACTCGCTACGCGAGTCTGCCCCTTCCAAAGGAAGGGACTAGAAGATTATTCTCGCCGCCTCACGACTTTTTCCACACTCTCACTATACTTCATTCGTGGCATGACAACAGCCTTTTCTCCGGTTCGGACAAGGTAAAGCGCGCCCTCTTCGAGCTGCGCTTCCCGCCCATGAGTGAAAGAAATCGTACCACTCGGATACGATTTCTCTACACACTGTCTCAATTTTTCAGTAAACGGCTGTCCTGCAAAAAGAACATCCTCACTCATACAGACATGATCTCTTTAATTTTCTTTTCGGTGGCAGCTTCCAGCTCTTTGATTTTCTTGTCCGTCAGCTTCTGGACTTTATCTTCAGTTTCTTTGATGACATCCTTGGAAACATCGCTGTTCTTTGCTTCCTTTTTCAGGAAATCATTGCCATCACGACGAATATTTCTGATAGCAACCTTGCCCTCTTCCGCTTTCTTATTGACAACCTTGACGAGCTCCTTGCGGCGGTCTTCGGTCAGCTGCGGGATAGCCATACGGATCAGGTTGCCATCATTCATCGGTACGAGGCCGAGGTCAGACTGCAGGATGGCTTTTTCGATATCTTTCAGAAGACCCTTGTCCCATGGCTGGACAACGAGCAGACGAGCTTCCGGTACAGTCACAGAAGCGACCTGAGTAATCGGAGTACGGCTGCCATAATACTCAACAAATACGCGATCGAGCAGGCTGGCATTCGCCTGACCCGTACGGATGCTGGTGAATTCATTCTTGAGCGCAACGATGGATTTATCCATCTTGTCAGACAGTTTCTTCAATTCTTCTTCGTACATGATTATTTCCCTTCGATTAATGTGCCCAGGGTATCTCCCTTGCAGGCCTTGACAATGTTGCCAGGAACGTCGATATTGAATACTTTGATCGGAATTTCGTTATTCATGCAGAGAGTAATGGCCGTATTGTCCATGACAGCCAGCTCTTTCTGCAGCACTTCACTATAGGTGAGATGAGTGAACATTTTTGCTTCGGGATGGAACTTTGGATCTGCATCGTACACACCATCGGTCTGCTTCTTCGCCATCAGCATGATATCAGCTTCGATTTCTGCACTGCGCAGAGCTGCCGTGGTATCTGTTGTGAAATAAGGATTGCCCGTACCTGCACCAAAGATCACGACTCTGCCTTTTTCAAGATGACGGATCGCACGACGGCGGATGTAAGGCTCTGCGACCTGCTGCATTTCGATGGCTGTCTGTACGCGGGTAGAGACGCCAAGTTTTTCAAGCGCATCCTGCAGAGCGACGGAATTGATGACAGTTGCGAGCATGCCCATGTAGTCAGCCGACGCACGGTCCATCCCGCCCTGGCTGCCCTTGAGACCTCTCCAGATATTGCCGCCACCTACAACGACAGCGATCTCGATACCGGCATCGCTGGCTTCCTTGATCTCGCCGGCCAGTCGATATACGACCTCCGGATCGATACCAAATCCTTTGTCGCTGGCCATCGCTTCACCAGACAATTTCAGCATGACTCTCTTATACTTCTTGTTTTCTGTTGCCATTGTACACCCCCGTAAAAATCAGTGATACATCTATATTATTATATAGTATTTCAGAAATAGCTGCCATAAGAATTTTGAGAGATGAGCCTTGGAAACGACAGCCTTTAGACTTTAGACATCTGACTTCCTCACTTCCAGGCTTCCATCCAATCCCTGAAAAAGACCATAAAATAAGAGAACACCAAAGATGATGTTCTCTTATTCCTATTTTATGGATTACTGATTCAGCTGTTTAGCGACTTCAGCAGCCAGATCATCCTGTTTCTTTTCGATGCCTTCGCCGAGCTGGAAACGAGCGAAGCGAACAACTTCTGCATTCTTGGATTTCAGGAGTTTCGCAATGGTCAGATCGCCATCTTTAATGAATTCCTGATCTACGAGGCAGACTTCCTTGTAGTATTTGTTGATACGGCCGAGAACCATCTTTTCGATGATCTTTTCTGGTTTGCCTTCATTTCTCGCTTCGACAGCCAGAACTTCTTTTTCATGTTCGATTTCAGCCTGCGGTACCTGAGTGCGGTCGAGGTAGGAAGGATTTGCTGCAGCGACCTGCATAGCGACATCTTTGCCGAGTTCAGCGTCTGCGCCCTTCATTTCGACGAGAACGCCGATCTTGCCGCCGCCGTGGATGTAGCTGCAGACAGCGCCTTCTGCACTTTCATAGCGAACAAAGCGACGAACAGAAATGTTTTCACCGATCTTAGCTACAGCTTCGGTGACCTGATCTTTGACAGCCTTGCCGTCCATTTCAGAAGCAAGCAGAGCTTCTACATCAGCCGGATTTACAGCGATGATCTGCTGTGCGATACGAGCAGCCAGTGCTCTGAAGTCATCATTGCTGCCTACGAAGTCGGTTTCGCAGTTGACTTCAACGATGGTGCCGACTTTGCCATCAGCGGAAATAGCGGAAACGACAGCACCTTCAGCAGCTACACGGCTTGCTTTCTTCGCAGCCTGAGACAGTCCCTTTTCACGGAGAATATCTACTGCTTTTTCCATATCGCCTTCAGCTTCTACGAGTGCTTTTTTGCAGTCCATCATGCCTGCGCCAGTCTTTGTACGCAGATCTTTGACCATGCTAGCGGTAATTGCCATCTTTATGACCTCCATCATAAAACAGTAAGGTGTTTGTAAAAATTTCTCAAAAAAAGGAAATCCCCAGCCTGCGCAAAGCGCAGGCCGAATTTCCTATACAGCCATTATTCCTGTTCAGCAGCTTCTTCAGCCGGAGCTTCTTCAGCTTCAGCTTCTTTAGCAGCTTCAGCTTCCTGCTGACCCTGACGGCCTTCGAGGACAGCGTCAGACATCTTGGAAGCAAGCAGTCTTACAGCACGGATAGCATCATCGTTTGCCGGGATCGGGAAATCAACAACATCCGGATCGCAGTTGGTATCAACGGTAGCGATAACCGGAATGTGCAGCTTGTGAGCTTCGGCAATAGCGATTTCTTCTTTCTTGGAGTCAATGATGAAGAGTGCGCCCGGGATCTTCTTCATGTCTTTGATGCCGCCCAGGTTCTTTTCCAGTTTTTCCAGTTCGCGTTTCATCAGGATGACTTCCTTCTTCGGATACTGGTCAGTGGTGCCTTCTTCAAACATTTTTTCCAGTTCTTTCAGACGAGCGATACGGGTCTGAATGGTACGGAAATTGGTGAGCATGCCGCCCAGCCAACGTTCATTGACATAGAACTGATTGCAGCGGGTAGCTTCTTCCTTCACGGAATTCTGCGCCTGTTTCTTGGTGCCGACGAAAAGGATCGGAGCGCCAGTAGCTGCGACTTCACGCAGGAAAGCGTATGCTTCTTCTACTTTCTTTACAGTCTTCTGCAGGTCGATGATGTAGATGCCGTTTCTTTCCGTGAAAATGAAACGTGCCATTTTCGGATTCCAACGACGGGTCTGATGACCAAAGTGAACGCCTGCTTCGAGTAACTGTTTCATGGATACAACTGCCATAATAAAAACCTCCTGTTTTTAACTTCTGTCCGTTTCCTCCCCTGCAGCCACTTCGGGAATGTGTGAAATGAAATTTTTCCCGCAAGCACAGATGCAGAGTCCGCCAGACATGTGTACTCATGCGTTATTTATTCTACCAAAAGAAAAAGGGGAAAGCAAGGGGATGGGAAAATATTTTTAGGTTCAAGGTTCGGGGTTATGGTGGCGGCTTCGCCGCGAGTATATATGAGGCGATGCCCGAAGGTCTCTTGACAGCAGATTTACCTCGTATCGTCAGCCCCCTTGCCGGGAAGGTGCCCCGTAGAGACGGATAGGGCACAGGCGGCAGCAAAGACAGATGAGAAAAGCGGAGAAGTACGCGGCACATATGGAGAAAGCGTGAGACCCTCGCCGCGAATGACAAACAAAAAAGACGCCGTGACATACGTCACAGCGTCATTCTTTCAAGGCGAGCATTCAATAAGCCGAGTTCTGTCCCACTTGCGTGGTGATGATTATCTGTCTAGTCAGCCGATTGCTCGACTGCTCAAGCGACGCAACCCGGAAGGTCAGCGGGCAACCTCAACCCTTCCCTATTCGGTCTTGCTTCGGATGGGGTTTACCAAGCCAGCCGGTCTCCCGACTGCTGGTGCGCTCTTACCGCACCTTTCCACCCTTACCACTTGCGTGGCGGTTTCCTTTTCTATGGCACTTTCCCTAGGATCACTCCCGCCGGACGTTATCCGGCATCCTGCCCTGCGAAGCTCGGACTTTCCTCACGCCTTACGGCCCGCAATCATCTTTCCTGCTCGCGTGGTACAGTATAGCATGGAGACGGAATTTTTTCAAGGGAAAGATAAAATCAGGTTCAGAGTCAAGGGGCGGCACGCCCCTTAGGCAAACCAAGAACCCGTTTTTCTACATTTCCCCGAAAATATCCTCTGCCCTGCTGTCTTCGATGACCTCGATCTCCCAGCCATGCTCTGCGGCATACGTCCGAAGGCGCTTTGCCAAAGCAGGAACGATGACACGCTCGGTATAGAAATGGCCGCCATCTGCGATGAGAAGACCGAGGCGGGAAGCGTCCTGCGCTTCATGGTACTTGAGGTCGCCCGTCAGGTAGAGATCTGCTCCCTTCGCTTTTGCAAGCGCAGCAAATTCGCTGCCCGCACCGCCCAGAACAGCCACGCGGGAAATGGTGATATTCGGATTTCCCGCATAACGAAGGACGGGAATGCCGAGCTTCTCTTTTATATAAGAGAGCGCTTCTTTCCCGCTCATGGGCGCAGGCAGATTTCCGATCCGCCCCATGTACTCCTTGTACCCGTGGCTTTCCAGCGTATATACATCATAGTGAATATCTCCACAGATTTCCTGTACTTTCGCAAGGACAGAAGCAAGCAGCGCGGTGGGTACATTACATTCGAGCTTCGCCTCATCCGTCGCATCATCCTCATCATCCAAAAGATAGAAATGATTTACGGCATCCCCATAGAGTTCTGAAAGCGTATGTCGGAGCACCTTCGCGGTGACAGGCTTCACATAAAGTGCAAGCTTCCTCTCTTTCGTTTCCTGCTCAAAGACCAGCCCTTCCGTATCAGAAAGAGAGAGCGCAGCTGCCAGAGCATCATTCACGCCGCCTTTGGCTGTATCCAGATTCGTGTGAGCTGCAAAAGACAGGATATCATGCTTCACGAGCTTCTCGATTACGCGCCCCTTATACGTTCGAAGGTCAAGCTCGCGGATGGCCTTGAAAAGAAAGGGATGGTGGGAAATCACCATCTCAGCGCCTTCACGGACGGCAAGATCCACATTCTCTTCCGTGAGGTCGAGGGAAATCAGTACCTTCGTGACCCTGCGGCGAGGATCCCCCACCTGAAGCCCCGGGTGATCCCATGACTCTGCAAGACTTCTCGGTGCCCACGACTCCATCCATCCGATCAAATCATTTCCTGTGACTTTCATAAGAGTCCCTCCAATATACTTACTTCTTCCAGTGCCTTTTCTCTGGACAGGCGATGCCGCTCACTCTTCGAATCCTTTGCCCCTTCGATCACAAAGCGCCGTCTCCGGATGAGCCGCTCGATATGCGTCTTGAAAAGAGGATCCTTCCGATATGCCGCCGTCGCACCGATTTCCGCCTGCAGCATCGGAAGCTCCTCCATCTCGCCGGGACGAACGAGCATCAATTCATACAGCTGCCCGCCATCCAGTGAAAGCACCTCTTTTTCAATGCGGAAATGATGCCTGCCAAGAAACTGCCGGAGCTCCGCCACATGTCCCTGCGGCTGCAGCACCAGCCATGAAAGCGCCTGCGCCTTTCCCTCATTCTCCACAAGAATATCCCGCATTAAAAGGCCGCCCATCCCGCAGATGGTGACACCGTCCACCTCTCCTTTACCAAGCGGCGCAAGTCCTCCGCCCAGTCGTAAACCGATCTGACGTGAAAGCCCGGAAGAACGCACGTCCTCCCTGGCGCGTGTGAGCGGACCGTCATTCACATCACAGGCGATCGCCCGCCTGGCGCGTCCCTCTTGCACAAGATAAATGGGAAGGTAGCCATGGTCTGTACCAATATCGGCCATACTCTCACAGACAGGCACCAGATCGGCTGCCACCTGTAAACGATTCGTCAGTTTCATAGATGGATCCTTTCAGCAATGACTTTCCATGCAGGATATCCTGCAGCCATTCCTTTTCTCTATCAAAAAAACGTATCCAAATCACTGAAATCAGCACGGATACGTTCATTGTGGTGGGCCCACCAGGACTCGAACCTGGGACGGGGCGGTTATGAGCCGCCTGCTCTAACCAACTGAGCTATAGGCCCGCAATATCGACATATGTTATTTTAGCATAAGTGGGACCATTTGTACATAAGTTTCCAACTTTTTTCTTTCCTCGATAAAATCTAGCAAATACGGTTTTTCATCATTCGCTGTATACCCCTCTTCCGTGCAATTTCAACTCTATTTTCTAAAAGTTTTTGACGAATTTTTGACGAATTTGAAATCCCATTACTTGGAGATGCAAGCATAAAGAGCGCCTCCCGCGATAATAATCCACAGATTGCGCTGGCGGGTCTTTACTCTAATTTTCTGCTTTGCCTCGTCCTCTAATTGTTTCAAGGATTGAAAGGAAAAGTTAATTTCGCCTACGTCAATACTATTCTTTTTGAAGAACTTTCTTGTCTCTTCGTACTTCTTGTGAAAAGTATCGCTATCTATCTTCGCCGGTTCTTCATAATTCACCACCGGTTTTCTCACGGTATAGGCATCTCTGGAAAAGACTGCATTCGCCCTAGACTTCCGTGGGTCTATCATGCCCTTATCCCCGATCAGCGTGATCTCCCCAAAGTCCCCGAATGGGATATCCCTCTTCGTGATGGCGAGGGACGGCATCAGGAGCCCGCCCAGCTTGATGGCTTCTCTCAATTTGCCAGTAGAAACATTGTGATAGGCGACGAGGTCTTTGTCTGCTGCCGTCTGGTAATAGGTGGGATTTTCGCTTTTCAGCTTGACAAGGTCTTCTTCATTTGCTACATTAGGAGCAGATAAAAGGTTATCGACTTTTTCTTTAGGTATGAGCCAATCGGGCTGCTCTGTAGAAATCCAGTCGGTAGCCTTTTTTCTATTGACATACTCAAGATTCCCTGCCTCTAGTTGCTTTTTAAACCACTCATTCGATGGCTCTCCGTTTTTTCTATCCGTCTTCCCGTAAGTGCTTGTCATTCGGTTGACTTTATACCCGTCGCTCATGCGTTCCAATTCCATAGGAACCACGATGGTAGCCCCGTTCTTATCTTTGAGCTCAAGCACGATCACCTTGCGCACTTCTCCGTTTTTCCCACTGTATGTGGAAAAGATCATCATCGGGTCCGTAAGTGCACGTGGAATTTGTTTCATGATGTCCGGAGTGATATCCGTATGCTTGTCTACTAAAACTTTTTTCAAGTCGGATACAGAAATTTCAACCGGCAGAACTTCAGCTCCCACAAGCCTCATCACAAGCGGAGTCCTCATGACTTGGATAGTATCTGTGGAAATCTTTCCTGCCATGAAACGATCTACGCTATCTGCGAAGGATTTCTCATCTGCGTCCAGCTGCCGCTCGGCCATATCCTTCTTTGTCGACTTTCCCGATAGAACGTTATGGGCATATTCTCCAGCCATTTGGTGATAGGTGCTGCTCTCTTCGAAGTCGTTTACGATGCTCGCTAGGACTTCTCCGTTTCCCCCCGATTTTATCGGTAGTTTCTTTGACTTTTGCCAGTCATTCCTGTATACTATGGGTAAAGAGAGACTTACCTAAATTCTGCCCGGTTTTGGTATCCGGATACAGGTATTTAGGTAGGTCTTTTTTTATGGGATATCCCTCTTCATGATGGCGAGGGACGGCATCGGGAGCCCGCCCAGCTTGATGGCTTCTCTCAATTTGCCAGTAGAAATATTGTGATAGGCGACGAGGTCTTTGTCTGCTGCCGTCTGGTAATAGGTGGGATTTTCGCTTTTCAACTTGACAAGATCCTCCTCATTTGCTAGATTAGGAGCAGATAAAAGGTTATCAACTTTTTCTTCGGGTATGGGCCAATTAGGGCTTCTCTGGAGAATTTCGTTGATAGCCTTTTTTCTATTGACGCCTTTCTTGACAATCCCTAATTCCTTCTGTATATTCGGAATTGAAATAGAAAACTCCTTGCCTGGGGGAACGCTAGCTTCATTTTTTGAAGCGAGCACCCGGGAAGCGCAGTTTGCTATTTCTTTTTTTATTGCCTCCTCCTTCCCCAGAAAAGCTATTTCGAACGGTACGGTTCCATTTTCCATGAAGGCTAAATTCACTCTTATCCAGCGGGGCATTTCTGGCATGCTCCCCGGCCATTTGGTGATAGGCATCTTTCTTGACGATGCCCAGCGCATTTGGTAAACTGTCTATGGTAATAGCGGAATTGTTCTGACTGGTCGTCCCTGCGTCTTTATACGAAAGGCTGCCAGCGGAATGTTCCGCTATTATCTTATCTATGGATTCTTTTTCCCCGGCCATACCCATACAGAGGCGGATTTGGAGGAGGTAGACAAACAACAGAGCTATCTGGAAAGAAATGCTCCCTATATCCCAAGCCAGAGCCAGCGCGGCATCCATACAGAAATCCACTTGGGTACTGCAGAAACGAATCACCGGTTCTACAGCTATCGCATGAAACGGCAGGGGCGGAGCTGGTCCAGCGAAGGAATGGAGTACATGGTCTGGGTACTGACCGCCCGGAAGAATAAGACGCTTACGCAAGCCCTCTTGTACCATGCTAATGGGAAGAGCTACAAAAAGATGGATAGAGTCATGCACAAAGCCGTGGTGCAGGCAGAGCGCAGAATGAGAAACTATAGGCCAGGATGCCTGGAAGGGCGTATAGGCGTTTATGGAGCTTCTTCTTCCCCCATGGGAAGACTTGCCAGAGCGATACAGAAATACTGATTAAACCGAAGCCACGGAGATAGTAATTATCGACAGTCAAATGAATTACCGAGGAAAACTTGACACTTATGGATTTTCGCTTTTCAGCTTGACAAGATCCTCCTCATTTGCTACATTAGGAGCAGATAAAAGGTTATCGACTTTTTCTTCGGGAATGAGCCAATGGGGCTGCTCTGAAGAAATCCAGTCGGTAGCCTTTTTTCTATTGACGCCTTTCTTGAAAATCCCTAATTCCTTCTGTATATTAGATATTAGGAATTGAAATAGAAAACTCCTTGCCCGGGGGAACGCTAGCTTCATTTTTTGAAGCGAGCACCCGGGGAGCGCAGTTTGCTATTTCTTTTTTTATTGCCTCCTCCTTCCCTCTTGTACCATGCTAATAGGAAGAGCTACAAAAAGATGGATAGAGCCATGCACAAAGCCGTGGTGCGGGCAGAGCGCAGAATGAGAAACTATAGGCCAGGATGCCTGGAAGGGCGTATAGGCGTTTATGGAGCTTCTTCTTCCCCCATGGGAAGACTTGCCAGAGCGATACAGAAATACTGATTAAACCGAAGCCACGGAGATAGTAATTATCGACAGTCAAATGAATTACCGAGGAAAACTTGACACTTATGGATTTTCGCTTTTCAGCTTGACAAGATCCTCCTCATTTGCTACATTAGGAGCAGATAAAAGGTTATCGACTTTTCCTTCGGGCATGGGCCAATTAGGGCTTCTCTGGAGAATTTCGTTGATAGCCTTTTTTCTATTGACATAAAGCAAATTTCCTTCATCTAATTGACTGTTAAACCACTCATATGATGGGTTCTTCGACTTCTTTTTCGTCTTCCCATATGCGCTTGCAATTCGGTTGATTTCGTAATTTTTTCTCGTAGTCACTTTTAGCTCAAACGGGACGACGATGGTTACCCCATTGCTATCTTTGAGGGCTACCACCACCACGCGGCGCTCCTCTCCGTTCGGCCCTGCATATGACTTAAAGATCATGATTGGATTTGTGAGCGCCCGCGGCAGCTGCTTCATGATCTCCGGTGTCATGTCTCCTGCATGCTTTCCGTTCAGGATTTTCTCAAGATCTGTCTTGGCGATTTCCACAGGAAGGACTTCAGCTCCGGTTAGTTCCAGCACGAGAGGCGTTGTCATCACGCGAACCATGGGCGACTTTTCTTTACCGGCAATGAAACGATCTACGCTGTCCGCGAAAGATTTCTCATCTGCGTCCAGCTGCCGCTCGGCCATATCCTTCTTTGTCGACTTGCCCGATAGGACGTTATGGGCATATTCTCCAGCCATTCCTGTATACTATGAGTAAAGAGAACTCCCTCAGATTGTACCCCGTTTTTGGAATCGGGACCCCCAGTCTGGACGGGGTTCTTTTTTATTTCCGTAATGTCTCCATCATAGAAATATTTTCTCCCATTGGCCTCTTCTCTTACTACGATTCTTGCAAAGCATTCTTTTCCATCGAGCTTAATTTTCATCCCATAGTATCTGTATGAAACAGTGCTCTGATTTAGCTTTTTGACTCTGTCTGGATCTTTTGCATCTTCATACAGGAATACAGACTTGGCGATTAGCTCTTTTAGATTCGGTATGAGCTGCAGTGTGCTATTTTCAGCCGAATGCCTCACTAATTCTTTGGCAGCGCTGACCGGCATTCTAATGTATTCCCCATCCCTGTTTCTAATAACAGCAAGCTCGTCTCGCTTGCCGCCTGCTCTTGAGGCAGGGAATAGGGCTCTATACAATTCTTTCGCGGCTTTCCCGATTTCTTTGGCAGATGCCCCTCTGAATGTTGTTCTATTGCACTCTACAGGTTTGCTATGCAATAAATGAAAGAAAAAGCAAGAAAAAATCGCACATGTAAAATGGACGAGAAAGGGCATTCAGGCTTTGCGTGGAATCATCGTATCCCTGTCATCGACAATACGCGAAAAAAGTGACCCTCTTTTCGAAAAAGGGTCACTTCCATCACAAAGGCGCAGCAGAGTTTTATAAGTATCCATGGAGGCATTCCCTGCAATCTGGCACCAGCGCATTTCACGGTTCATGTCGTACAAGTACGGCTAAACTTCGCTCTAGGGTTAGTCGTGGAGGCGAATCCTGCATGAGATCTTTTGACCTGCTACGTCTTTCTGTGATTTGTGTTTCTTACGCTCTCCGGCGGCTAGCACGCTTTCGAGTGAGAGATGGGAAATCGGATCCGCCGTCTGCCCTCTCTGCGCTCCTTTCCTATAGGTCTGTGCACGAAGGAGTGCGGAGAAAGCTTTGGGCTCCCGGGAAGATTTCCCTCTCCGAGAAATACCATCGTGGAAATTCAGGATTTTACACGGTTTTCTTTTCGTAAAATAAAAAATCTGAACATTCTACGATTGAGTCCGTGTTTCCTTAATTTCTCTCAGGATGATAGCCGGGGAGTGTGTTTGCGGGGATGCTGAGATCCAGATCATAGCCACTGAGCGGATCGATGTTGCTGGCGACTGCACGCTGGTAGTCTCCCATGGAGGCTCTGGACTGCATCGACTGATAATCTCCATATTCTGCCGCATCACAGTACCTTTCGATCGCTCTCACGCGGGCATGTATCTCATCCATCAGCTCGGTGTAGCGGATTTCGTCCGGCTCAATGGTACCAAGGCCATTTTGCTCCGAATAAGCACGCCATTGGATCATACTTTCATACTCTGCGACGAGGCGTGCATTCGTCATTATCCAAGGCTGCGTGCGGTTGTCGAACCAGTCCGGGCGCGCGGAGAGTTCATCCGGCGGCCATGGATCGAGCGTGCCTGCAAAGGCAGTGGGTTTCGTGCCATCCGGACTTTCTATCCGTTTCACACCATACTTTTCCGCTTCGCGTTCGCTTTTCTTCTGTTTCTCGCTCTTTGGCGGGGACTGTTTCACCGGTTTCTTTTTGGCAGAAGAACCAAGAACACTTCCGATGGCTTTATCCGTTGCTTTGCCCGCAATGTCTCCCCAGCCGAATGCCTCTGCTTCTCCGGCAAGGCCGAAAAGCAGGGCAGCGGTGAGCCCGATAGCTAGAATAGATTTCTTTTTCATCATGACCGCCTCCTTTGGAACTATAACCGCATTATAACATAAGTATATAGGAAATCAAAATAATTCAGAATGACGATACGGGAAGACAAATTCTCCCCTGTCCATCATTCTAAGCGAAGGGGTACCGCAAATGGGGAACAGCAGTATAAAAACCACTTGGGACATGAGTCGAAGAATCTAGCGCACCTGTCCATTTTTCGCATAGATCCATTGGCACAGTCCCCACTTGTTCTGACAGCGGCCATCTCACAGACGTCCTTTCCGTCCGCTCAGGTTGACGGTGCGTCTTTATCACCCTTCTACGCAGGACTACGTGTTTCAACAAAAAAGAGAAGCCTCGCGGCTTCTCTTTTCGCTTGCTTATTATTTGACGACGATATTGACGATTCTCTTCGGTACAACGATGACTTTCACAATGGTCTTGCCTTCGGTGAATTTCTGGATTTCCGGAAGAGCCTGGGCTTTTTCGCCGATTTCTTCGCGCGCCATGGCGACCGGGACGGAGAGTGTCGCGCGGACTTTGCCGTTGACCTGGACAGCGAGTTCGACTTCGTCGACGACGAGAGCAGATTCATCGCAGGCCGGCCAGGCAGCCAGGTGGATGCTTTCTTCCTTCTGCCCTGCACCCTGCCAGAGTTCTTCGGTCATGTGCGGAACGAATGGAGCAAGGAGGATGAGAAGGTTTCTGACGAGCTCGCCGGAAAGGCTTGCCTCGATGGTCTCATGCGCTTCGATGAAACGGTACATATCATTTACGAGTTCCATGATGGCAGAGATCGCGGTATTGAAAGCAAATTTCCCATCCAGATCTTCGGTGACTTTCTTGATGGTCTGGTGCAGTTTTCTTCTAAGGGCGAATTCCTCAGAGGAGAGTTTGCCTTTTTCTTCAGTCTGGATGTCTTCGTACTTGCCGACGATGTTCCAGACGCGTTTCAGGAAACGGTAAGAACCTTCGACGCCCTGATCGGACCATTCGAGGTCTTTTTCCGGCGGAGCGGCGAAGAGGATGAAGAGGCGGGCGGTATCAGCGCCGTATTTCCCGACGATTTCTTCTGGGGAAACGACATTGCCGACGGATTTACTCATCTTGCCGCCATCTTTCAGGACCATGCCCTGACAGAGCAGGTTCGTGAATGGTTCCGAATAGTCGACCATGCCTTCATCCTGAAGGACTTTCATGAAGAAGCGGGAATACAGCAGGTGAAGGATCGCATGCTCGATGCCGCCGATGTACTGGTCGACCGGCATCCAGTAGTTTGCCTTATCTTTAGCGAATGGTTCTTCGGTATTGTGCGGGTCGCAGTAACGCAGGAAGTACCAGGAAGAGTCGATGAAGGTATCCATCGTATCGGTTTCTCTCGTAGCATCCGCACCGCACTGCGGGCATTTGCAATGGAGGAAGGCTTCACTGGTTTCAAGCGGAGAGGTCGCGCCAGCGACGAAGTTGACATCTTCCGGCAGCTTGACCGGGAGATCCTTTTCCGGCACAAGGACGTTGCCGCAGTGCGGGCAGTGAATGATCGGGATCGGGCAGCCCCAGTAGCGCTGGCGGGAAATCAGCCAGTCACGCAGACGGTAGTTTACTTTACCTTCACCGATGCCCATGTCTTCGAATTTCTTGGTGATGGCTTCACGGGCTTCTCCAGATTTCAGGCCGTCGAATTCAGCGGAGTTCACGAGGACGCCGTCAGCATCGTAGGCTTTGTCCATCTCTTCGAGAGAAAGGGAGCCGGCCTTGTTCTGGACGACGAGTTTCATCGGGAGGCTGTATTTCTTGGCGAAATCCCAGTCGCGCTGGTCGTGGGTCGGTACGGCCATGACAGCGCCGGTGCCGTATTCGTAGAGGACGTAGTTCGCGATCCAGATCGGCACGCGTTCGCCGGTCAGCGGATGGATGGCATAGCTGCCGGTAAACATGCCGAGCTTCGGTGCATCTTCCGCGGTGCGGACAATGTCGTTTTCATTTCTCATCTTTTCGATGAATGCTTCAAGTTTTGCCTTTTCCGGGTTATTCGCGATGAGTTTTTCGACGAGCGGGTGTTCCGGAGCAAGGACCATGTAGGTGACGCCGTAGACGGTGTCGACACGGGTGGTATAAACCGGAATCTGATCATCCATGCCTTCGACCTTGAAGGAGAACTGGGTACCAGTGGAGCGGCCGATCCAGTTTCTCTGCATGGTCTTGACGCGTTCCGGCCAACCGGGCATATGGTCGAGATCCGCAAGGAGGCGGTCTGCATAGTCGGTGATCTTCAGAAACCACTGAGAGAGGTCTTTCTTGACGACTTCATTCTTGCAGCGCCAGCAGCGTCCTTCTTCGACCTGTTCATTTGCAAGGACGGTGTGGCAGCTTTCGCACCAGTTGACCTTTGCTTCTTTCTTATAAGCGAGACCTCTCTTGTAGAAGATCTCGAAAAGCTTCTGTGTGTGCTTGTAGTAGTCTTCGCAGCAGGTCAGGACTTTTCTGTCCCAGTCATAGGAAAGACCGAGTTCTTTCTGCTGACGGGTCATGTTGTCGATGTTGGAATAGGTCCATTCCGCCGGTGGAATGCCGTGCTTGATAGCCGCATTTTCGGCCGGCATGCCGAAGGCATCAAAGCCCATCGGATGAATGACATTGAATCCCTGCATCGTCTTGAAACGAGCAACAACGTCACCAATGGAGTAGTTTCTGACATGCCCCATATGGAGATTGCCAGACGGGTACGGGAACATTTCCAGTACATAGTATTTCTTTCTGCTCGGGTCAGAATGAGTTTCAAATGCTTTGGTGTCCTCCCAGATTTTCTGCCATTTCTTTTCGATCTGCTGAGGTACGTACTTTTCGTGCATAGTTTCACCTTCCAAATTTTTCGTTACTGTCGACATTTTTGATAAAACAGTTCTTACTATTATAGAGCCTGCCGGAGGTAGCGTCAAATAGATTTTCGTTTGTGAAGAGGGTTGATTTCCGTGATTCAAACCAACAGTTATTAGTTGATAATAGATAATACTTGACATAACTTTTTTCATGCTTTTAAAGAAATTCAAATTCAGTCCGATCCTGCAATTAAAACGACGCGTTCTTTTTCTAAATATATCTTCTAACCGGCTATAAGGACAACGTAAAAAGGATGCGGCAAAATGCTTGTGCATTTTGCCGCATCTCTTTAAGCAATGTTTCCTTCTTTTATCTTATGATCTGCAGGAGCTCCTCAAGGCTCTTTTTCCCAAAATACGTCTTTCCATCCATGATCAGACAGGGGACGCTCATAATGTTGTATTTCTTCTGCATGTCCGGATAGTGCGCGAGGTCATACACATCGACAGAGACATGGTCATTATCCGCAGCGATCCGTTCGGCAGCGGCAACGAGATCAGGACACATGGTACACGAGAGAGAGACCGCAATATCTATGTGAATATCGCGAGAAATCCCTTCTATGCGCTGCTGCAGGGTTTCTCCCACATCCTGCCCGGGACCTGCTGCATTGTAGAGTGCCAGAATAAAGGAATTAAATTCATGCCCGCCGGGAACACCGTGAAAACGGAGTCCCAGATCCTTTCCTTCCGCGCTGCAAATAGAAATGGTAACATCCGGATTCCCCTCTCTCACCACTTCATAGGAAAGTGTATCAGAAAGGCTGGCAAGTTCCCGTACCAGACTTTCTGCTTCGTCTGCAAGCAGAGTGCCGTCACTCGATACTCTGAGTAGGAGAGGCTTCTCAAAGCGGGCAAGGACCGGCGATAAAGCTTCACGCATCGCATCATCAAGAAAAGCTCCTGCCACAGCTTTGGGAGCTGTCTTTTCCTCTTTGACGACTTTCTTTCGCGCATAGGTACGACGAAGGCCGAGACGTCGATACAAATTTCCCAGATACCGTTCCAGCGAAGTAGCAGCGACCGCACCATCGCTGACAGCCGTCACGACCTGACGGAGCTGCTTTACACAGATATCGCCCGCTGCATATACGCCGGGCAGATTCGTCTGCTGCTCACGATCTGTCACCACGTAGCCTGCAGGATCCAGCTCGATCTGTCCTTTCAGGAGTCCGCTCTCCGGCGCGTATCCAACAAAGACAAAAACACCGAAATAGTCACCATCTTTGGCTTCTACAAGACGCTCTTCTCCGCTCTTCCGATCTTTAAGGACGAGGCAGCGGACAGCGCTGTCACCCTCGATCCGCACCACCTCAGTATGATAGGAAATCGTAACATCAGGATGCTCTTTCAGCTCATCGACAACTGCAGACGAGATCGAAAAGTCATCTCCGCGAACAAGGACATGGACTTTGCGCCCGTACTTAGTGAGGAAAAGGGATTCCTCCACGGCTGCATACCCACCGCCAACAACAAAAATATCCTTTCCGGTGAAGAACTCCCCATCACATGTCGCACAATAAGCGACACCATGCCCACGGAATTCTTTTTCGCCGGAAAATCCGGCAAGACGGGGATGCGCACCGGCTGCATAGATGATACCCATCGCCTCAAAATCTCCTCGATCGGTATGTACCACCTTTGTATCTGCAGTAAGCGACAGGCTCTTTACTTCTGCCGTCAAAAATTCTGCACCGAAGGCTTCAGCCTGACGCACCATTTCTCGGGTCAGTGCCTCACCGTCTGTCTTATAAACGCCGGGATAATTCACCACTTCAGATGTGATCGTGATCTGTCCACCCATCTTCTCTTTTTCGATGACAAGGACATGAAAACGTGCTCGTGCCATATAAATAGCGGCGGAGAGCCCTGCCGGTCCTCCGCCTACTATAATGGCATCATATCGTTTTTCCATGATGCCGCTCCTTTTTTATAATTTTCCGACCAGATCAAAGGACGGTTTCAGTGTTTTCGCACCTGGCTGCCATTTAGCCGGGCAGACTTCATCGCCATGCTCATACACGAACTGAGCGGCTTCCACCTTGCGAAGCAGCTCGTCCGCATTGCGGCCGATGTTGCCTGCGCTCACTTCGTACAGTACGACTTCGCCCTTCGGATTGATGACAAAGGTACCTCTTTCTGTGAGGCCAGAGTCTTCGATGTAGATATCAAGCTCCTTGGACAGTTTACCGGTCGGGTCGCCGATCATCAGATACTCGACCTTGCCGACTGCCTGAGACGATTCATGCCATGCTTTGTGAACAAAGTGGGTATCGCAGGAAACAGAATAAATTTCACATCCGATTCTCTGGAAGTCAGCATACTTGCCCTGCAAGTCTTCAAGCTCGGTCGGGCACACAAAGGTGAAGTCCGCCGGATAGAAGAAGAGCACGCTCCACTTGCCGAGAAGATCCTTATCGGTGACTTCGATGAAATCGTTCTGCTGGAATGCATTCAGTTTGAATTCGCTAATTTTTTTACCGTTGAGAGACATTTGGGATTCCTCCTTATAAGAAATACTCTCTCGTACAGGATTCATATCGAACCCTTACGAAGCATATTTAACTTTCTGAATGTATTATAGCGGGTTATTCGAAAAATGTCAATATAGTATTTTGAAAATTTTCGATTTCATGTATTTTTACCAGTTTAAGGGGACTACAGAAAAATGACAAAGAAAAAATAATTCTAGGCCTCACAGATTTAGGAGAATGCCATTGAAATTGCTGTTTGATTTTATGCTTTGCCTAAAAATGCTTGTGTAGTCAAACACTGTGATATACTTGCGTTTCCCTTGCTCCTGTCACCAGTAACGCCTGCTTCCGTGCCTTCTCCACCGCTTCGGCGAACGTATTCCCGAAAAGTTCATGCGTCACATAGTCCGGCTCGATGGCCTCGACGATCTCTCTGGCGGCTCTCGTCTGAAACGGATCATGATGATCCAAAGAACATATATGACGCATCATGACCTGATTCGTCAGCGGAAACGGTATTTCTCTCCTGAACTGGCGGATATATGCTCCGGAAAGAGAGCAGGAGAGATGAATACCTTTCACGAGCGATCTCATTTCCCCCAGCTGCTTCATGCTTTCCCTGATATAGAGCGCGGCCTCTTTTTCGCTTGTCAGATCCGGATTCGTGATCATGAAATGTCCACTGTCAAACATAAGGCCTGTATGAGCGGGATCAGCCAGTTTTGTGAAAAAGTATTCCACCTTCTCTGGTTCAAGCCGGTAAAGCCCCGGCCAGAAGATATTTTCAAAGAGAATGAATACCCCGTCCGGGATCAGATCGCGGAAAGACTGATAGAGCTCTGCCGTCGCTGCCAGAACTTCTTCATCGGTATGGCGGAAGCGCCAGGAAAAGGCCTCTTCAGGCGTACTCTCCTGCACATGCCAGACCAGATAGCGGGGCTTCTCAGCCAGTGCTGCACGGATATTTGCACGGATGACCTGTATCCAGCCTTCTCTATCCTCTGCGCCATACATTTGGCGTATATTGTCCTGATTTGCAAAAATGTCAAACAGACGATCCTTATTCCCTTCATAGAGATCCATCCAATAGGGCCAGTACCTGAGATGCGTTCCCACAGTGATTTGCAAAAATGGCGGACTCCCCGCCTGACTGCCATATATGAGGTTTTCCACCCCATCCAGTCCTTCCGCATGGATAAGACGAGAGATCTCCTCCTCCCGGTCACCCGGCATACGATAGTAGCTGATCAGTTGTTTCATCGGAGTATATCCTTTTCTATGTATCTGACTGGAACAGTTTATTATTTATCAAAAAAGCGATTGTACACATCTACCGCTTCCTGTGCCTTTTTTACAGCTTTATTTCTGGCTTCTATGATGGCATTCGCATCATTTGTCGCTCCGTCAATGTAGTGCTGGCAGGCTTTCACATACAGATCCACTTCTTCTGCATATTTTTGAAAAGCGGCTACATCCTGGATCCCCTTCTCCGGCGGTACAGGCACTGGCGGAAGGATGGCATCCGGAGATGGATATGCCTCTGTCATCTGTGTCGCTGCCGGATCGACCTCCGGGCTCGTCTTCTCCTCCTCTGCAAAAACGCATCCCGCACCAAGAAGGGCGAAGCATAAAATAAAGGCACCCATTTTCTTTTTCATTTTCATTCCTCCTTAAACATGAGAAATTCATCGCTGTAACACCTAAAAAAGCCGCACGAAGTCAGGATGGACTTCTCCATCCCAAGATCCTGCGACCACTCTCTCGATGGCTTACGATCGGACTACATCTTTCAGGCGCTCTGACTTGGTTCCCTGCTCTCCCATGTCCGTGCGAAGGAACTGCCATGAGAAAACTCCCTATACAGTTGCGGAACAGTTCCGGAGTCTCACCGGATTCCCCTGTAAATATCACTTACTAACCTTTTCATAGGATATTCTTATTTCCCACTAATGTCAAGAGATTTTATTGTCTTATGATACTGGAGGACCGACATAAGCAGCCGATGCGTACTTTCCGATTGCTGTGCGTTATCCCTTCAAATTCTGATAACCTGAAGAAACGCTGATTCAATCGCAGAGTCAGATGTATTCGGTGTTTGTGTAAAAGACCCCAACATTCCCATAAAAAAGGCGATGTGAAATAACGAGCATCTCATTTTCGCGTTCAATCTGCCGCGGGCGACTTGCAGCTCTCATAGGAGTAACCGGGAAACCTTATCCCAGCTGTCTTTCATG
>ERZ1026844.878-NODE-878-length-19876-cov-8.659048_pt1 | contig 19876 bp, 41 predicted proteins | sample MGYA00380152_ERZ1026844 | MGnify/ENA primary metagenome ERZ1026844 (study PRJEB33269, sample SAMEA4719788) | human gut metagenome | biome: human-associated habitat; feature: organic feature; material: feces | place: Cameroon | collected 2013-10 ... | reverse complement strand
ATTGAGAGCAGGATAAAATAAAAGCCAACTGTTTACGCAGTTGGCTTTAAAATTTCTGTCCCGTATTCGCTAGAATAGGGCAGATTCTAGCACTTGTAAAGTGCTGGGATTGATGATGATTTGGGTAGAAAATTTCGCAAAACGAAGTTTTGGGATTCTAAACATCGCAGATGTTTGGGATTGATTGAAATTTTTGGTAAATGTAGTTATAATCAAAATTTTGTAGATATAGTTTGTATATTAGATTGTAAAATATTTTAGATTTTAGTAGCGTAATAAGGGATAAAAGTATCAAGAGTTTGTAAAATAAAACAGAGGAACCAGAGAGCTGTAATAAAAATGTGAAAAGTTGAAAGAGAAGAAATTGTAGTTTTGAGATAGTATGAAAATAAGAAAAGATAGATAAAAAGATAGATAAGATTAAGTGTCATAGTCATAGTTTGTAATTCCTTAATAGAAGAGGGTTTATAAAAGAAGGATTATGATAGAGGAAATAGATGGTTGAGAATACAGAAGGTTTCAACAATAATCCATAGAACAGAAACAATAATCCAGAAAATAGCAGAATAGCTTTTATCGACTACGAGAATATGAACCCAAACAAATAGAAGAATTAGCCAGAGAATAAGGAGAAGAATATTGATAACCATAGTTTGTAAATTACCTCGTTTATAGTTTAATTTAAAATTTCGATGTTAAAAAATTATGGAAAGATTGGCAGATTTAGCTTTGTAAACCATACAATCATTATCAAAGTGCCATTGAAGATTCTTTTCAAGGTCTATCGCATTGATGTCTGAACCTGTGTTCTTTTGAATCTTCAAACAATAGCAATAACAGTCGGTTGGGCGAAACACGTCGCCCGGAAGAATAGAAGAAAATTTAACAAGAGAGGGACCAGAAGAGATATCTAATTTCATAGTTTATAAATCACTCCATCCAAAAAGCAGGAGCGTAATAATTCAGCTTCTGGGCTAGTTTATTAATTTGCTCCTTAGTTTCCTTGGTCTTACAACGAGCGTAGGCTAGGTGAATACCCTTCCATAAATAAAAAACATCTTTATTGTAGCATGAGGCTTTACCAACCAGAATCTCACAGTCTTTCTTTACACCGGGAAGATAATGCTTACGAACTTTTACAACCTTGCCATTAGTGCAGTATTCATAAGGATAATGAGTTGGGCCAGCGCCATCCCGCTTATCAAAAGAACTGTCAAAAATTTTCCACTCAGTAAATACAGCTCTATTAGTCTTTTCTTTTTCCATCTTAGGAACTTCAACAACGGCAAAGAACTTTGTATATTCGTCAAAACTCATAGCCATGTTCATCATAGGATAACGAACAAGAATATTATCATTTTCAATTTGAATAACTTTACCCAGCATAGTAGTATCAACAGGGAAAGATTCGTAGGGTTTCTTTGTTAGTTTAATATACGAACCAACCAGTAGCATAATTAAGCACACTCCTTGTTTTTTAGTTTAGAAAGAAATTCATCATATTTGTCCAACGCCTTTTGTTCAGACTCATTCTATCGGCTTCATATACACTTTATTATAGCACAAATAAGTATATAAGAACTGCTCACAAGGACTACTTCATGTGAGACTTACTCTTTGTTATATTTAACAAAGAACCTTACCGAGAGCGATACATACGTTATGCAATATAGCGAATTACTGCCGCTATCTCGATTTAGGGCGTTATAGTCCACCCAAATAGTTTTGGTGCGAAGCTCCCGGAACTTCTATGAGAACTTATGGTTCGCACCTACGCTTACTCTGTATCAGAGTTTTTAATAATTTCTTCAATTCCCGGTGTTGCAATATTTAGAGCGGCATTCCAGTCAGCATTTAGACCAAAACCACATTTCTTACAGAGAAACACGGACTGTTCAGGTCTATTATCTTCTGAAATATAACCACACTTAGAACAACGCTGAGAAGTAAATCTAGGATTGATTTTGATAACATTAATTCCGTTTTCTTTTGCCTTGTATTCAATCTTTGTTTGCAAATCAAAATAAGGCCAAGATTTTAGAAAAGTGCTGTCTTTAGAAATTCCACTCAAATCTTCCATCTGAATAGTCTTACACTTGTATTTAACAGCTATATCTACAATGTATCTACTATATTGATGATTGATTCTATCACGGAAATTCGATTCTGTTTGTTTTAGCTTTTCAATTCCTTCGATGCGTTTGTGAACGCCATGACCAATTTTGCTATCTGCACAATATTTGGTCTGTCTACCGAGAGAGGCACGTCTAACAATCATTTGTTTTCTAAATTCAGAAATCTCATTGCTATCAATTTCAAGGTGCACAGGGTTATCATTGAAAGCCATTACAACGGGGGTAACAATTCCAAGGTCAATGCCCATTGTGCGCCCTTCAATAAATCTAACATTTCCCCTTTCAGGTGCAGAATAACCGAGATTTAAAAACCATTTATCATTCTTGTAAATTAAGTCACTTGAAGTGTGGCTAAACTCGCCGGAAAGAATTGAATCAAGAATTTGTTTGGAATACCAACTCTTGCCGAACCTTAACTTAAAAGAAATAGGTTTATGTTTAATATACAACTCGTCCTGAAACGCCTTCGATAATAACCCTATTTTTATACAATAATCATTGTTGGATTTTGAAATTTTAATATTCGTTTTATGCAATTTAATTGGGATTGTAGACTTGTAAGAACAAATGGACTCATTACCAAGAAAATAGTTTTTTCTACTTTGTCTATACTTGCTCCCAACATCTTGCAAAATAGTCGAAATATTTCGTGTGTTATTTTTATTAAATTCTTTTACTATTTTTCTATAAACATAATTACGAAAAGAACAGCCACGTTCGTTAAAAACAAGTTCTTTATCCGGGAATTTACCATTTTCTTTTTTGTAATTGTTAGACAAATTATCATCTTCCCAATAAAGCTGTATGGCTCTGTTCGCAATTTGCATCATTTCTTTTTGAAGTTGAAACAAAATTTGATTACACTGTTTAAATGTAATTTCGTTATTATCGTCATCAAAAAGAAGTTGGTAACGAGAAACTTTTATACCCGTTTTTATCACCGTCTTTCGCTTCTATAATTATTGTAACATAAAATACTCATAATGTCAAGTCTTTTATAATTTAGCAAGAAACTCGTTATACTTATCCAATGCCTTCTGTTCTGATTCATTTACGCTCTCATTAAACCGTTGACGAGCCTGCACAACCTTGTTGTTACGGATTTCAACAGTAACAAGACTATTTTCTACATCATTCTTTTTGCGCATTAGAATGATATCGCAAGAACCATTGATTACTTTGTCAATGTAACTTGCAACGCAGTTTGACTGCTGGACTGCTTCATCTTTAATATCTTGAGTTGTCTTTGGATAGATAAACTTGTAATCCCCAATGGTGACTTCCATCTTTGTGTTTACACGTTTTGCAAATAGCTCTTCATTAAATTCCTGCTTCCAACGCTGGTAAGTACGACTTGTAATTTGATGAGAAGTCAGAAAATGACGTGGATATCTGTCATATTTATCAGACATCTGTGACAGCATATTACAGTTATCGGCAATTTCTCCTAGAATTTTTGAGGGATGGTCAGGAGAAAAAGCTTCGTATGTTACAAGATAATCAATGTAATTCAATAGAGACTTTGGCGTGTAACCATATTGGTCACAAATGCTGAAAAACTTATTTTCATAGTCATAATACTGGGTTGTTTTGTTCCAAATATTACCCATACACATCAAGATATTATACGCTTGTTCTTTAGAAATGGAAACAAACTTGTTGTTAAATGCGTAGTTGAAAGCGTCAGGGGACGCCTTGTATCTTTCTATATTTTCATCACTAACACCAATATGGAGTTGTCTTAGAATTTTTACGAGACCTTTTGGAATATCATTAATAGTCCCTTTAAAAAGTCTACCTCTGCTATTATCAATGAATAGACCAGCGGAATAAATCTGTTCTTCTCTTCTGTATTCATCCATTCTTTGAAATACAGTGCCAATGTTTTGAACACTCTGACTATTTCTGGAACACTTCTCTGCAACATGACTAATGAATTTGCCAAAATTCTTGTCTTCAAAAGAATTGGCAATCTCATCAACGCTATATCCTTTTAGCTGACTGTTGAGATACTTGCAAGGTTTACCATTTTTACCGATACAAACACCGGTATTCAGATTATATTTGACTGTCTTGCCATCGTCACAAGTAAAAATTAGGTCTGCACCCTTTTTAATTGCTTTCATTATAGAATAACCTCTTTCTTGTCGTTATAAATTAAGCAATAAATTTCTTCATCTTCACCGTAATAGTAGCCACCGTCATCACGGTACTGAATTTTCATTGTATAATCAGTAACGCTATTTTCTTTTGCCCATTTGTAAAATTCTTCAATGGTCATTTGAGAAAACTTCCTCCATACCATAATCAATATTCAAATCGCGACGTTCGATGATGTATCTATCTCCATTATCATAACAAACCGCTAAGTCATAATTTTCAACGTCATTCTTGACGGCCCACTTATAAAGCTCTTCAATTGTCATCCAATAGTTACCTCTTTAAATTTACCGTTAATTTCAATATCGCTTAAAGCAGTCTTAACAGAACCGCCCCCTGCGTCTCCATTATAACATAGCTCATAGTCTTCGATATTGTTTTCTTTAGCCCACTGATAAAATTCTTTGATGGTCATAGAAACACCTTCTTGCATTCGTGGTCTATCTCTCCTTCGTTAATATAACGAGCTGGGCCACTCTCCCACTGATACTCACCAAGGAAATTAAACCAGATATCGTAGTCTTCTATATCATGCTTTACGGCATACTTATATAGTTCTTCAATCGTCATTATCCATATCCTCTAATTCTTGTTGAATTTCATCCTCGTCTAACCACCACATACCTTTTTCTTTATGACCGCGATAGATATCTTGTTTCTTGTTAGACATATAAAACAACCTTCTCTTCATCTGGGTCTGGGTCATTTGGGTCGGCTTTGTAAAAGTCTACTTTGAACGGTTCAAATTGAAAATATGCCATTTCGTGAAATTCCTCATCATATCTATTTTCTTCGATTAACATTGGAGCGTTTTCTAGTCCGTTGTCTTTACACATCTCATAGAACTCTTTAACGGTCATTGCAAATCACCTCACACAATGTAAAACACGAGTTTATCATCTTCGTTATATTGACTCTCAGGGTAAAACTTAATATCGTAACAAGAACTTTCAGAATATCCGCTATAAATGCCATCTTGAACGCTTTTTGCAATTTTGATTTTTGTATTTCCGTCAATATTGTTATCATTAATTAATTTCAAAAGTTCTTTGACTTTCATAACAATCACCAATTACTTAAAGCAAATATCGCACTTGCCAATTGTGAATTTATCAGCAAGGTAACTACAAATTTCATCGTATTCTTCAAGGTTAATACGATACTTGCGCAGAACCTTGTTTGTCGGTTCAATAGATTCAAAACGCATAGACTCACAACAATTTGCATTTCCTGTGCCGTGATTATATACCAGACCAAAATCTGATACTTCTGCCTTCTTTCCGTTTACGATAAATTCTTCGTCTACGCAAGGCATATTAGGTTTTGCTGTTACTGAGAATTTCAATTTTCACATCTCCTTTTCTATAAGTATTATATCATAATTTAATAGATACGTCAAGTGGTTTTATTATAATCTGGATAATAATTGTTTGTACTATCTGCAACAGGCCAAACGCCATGACCGTTCCATAGCGTAAATGTGTCTGGTGTAGAATATGTCGCATAGTAATCATTTACATTATAACTGATATGCCAATCATTGCCAACAAGCCTTACATCGCAAGTATTGCCACCGGTTTTAACAAGAGTATATGGTTGTGGGTTATCGAGTGAATTTAACACAACACAGTATATTTTTAATTTTTTAAAATCGCCACTCTTTTTACGTTTATCTGGGACAACAAACATCCAGCTAATGTCTCGGATGCAAAACGGGTCTTTTGGTTTAACCGCTTTCGTTGTATCAAAAGAAACACCAGAGATATCACTATACCCACACAGAAACACGTTGTCACCTCATCAAGTTAAAGAATTTATAATAAAATTAAAAAATGTATCATAATGCTTACAAAAAATATCAATAATTTTAGCAAGCCAAATAATGATAACTCCGGCAAATGGGGCTATAAAAAGAAATAGGGCAAAAACACCAATGACAGCCACAATACACATAAGTAAAACTTCAACGAATACCATTATTCGTCCTCCACTTCATAAGTCAACGTAAGTTTTCTATTGCATTTATCTTCAATAATTACGTTGAGTGGAATTTCTTCCACCTTGTACTTTCCGCCCCAATTCTTATATTTCTCGATTGCCTGTTTATAGAACTTAAAACTCCATAAGTCCTTTACGGATTCAACAAAACGAGCAAGTGGATTCAGTTCAAACTCTTTTGGCATCTTGATATAGAATTTATTATCTCTATGGTTAAACCAAATTGTTTCGCTATATTCATCAGATGCAACGCAGTTCTTGTATGATACAAGATACAAAGCGACAACTGACAATGGCATCAAAACTTCTTTCTTAACTGTCATTATTTACTCCAATCCGCAAATTGTTTCTTCAATGTGAGCATTCTTCAACAATACGGTAGTGTCGATTGTTAGTTCATACAGCGTCTTTTCGCTGTGATACTTTTCAATCTCGCTCATAGGAGTATCAACATAATTTAACATAACTCTACGTTCGCCCCTACATTTGTAGAACGTAATCTTGTTGCCTGTTTCGACATCTTTTGCCGTAATAATACCAAAACGGTCTGCAAATCTTGCAATGTCCATGATGGAAACAGGTCTGGTAATTGGAACCTCTTGGAAACTTCCGTAATATGTGTTCATTTTTTGCCTCCTGTAACAAACTCACCTTTAACATATACAGTCCACAAATGACGCTTAGTTGCAATACCATCATACAACAGTCTGTCACACAGCGGGTCTGCAAACTTCATCATAAAGCAATCAACGGTATATGTCAATTCTTCATAAGTGACGGTAGCATCTTGTACAGATGGAATAACCATAGTAAGACCAACATCTTCTGCTTCCGCGACACAAATAGGTATACCACTTTTTACAAGGTTGATAACCTCTTGAACGCTTTGCCTCGTTTGAAACTTAATTGTCGTGTTTTCGTTAATCATTATTAAATAATTCCTTTCTCTAATTCTCCTTTATAAAGATAGTTTGCCATACGCCATCCGGGAACGAATGTGTACCACCGAACCATTCATCTACATCTTCTATATCGTCTGAATCAACAGAAAGACTTCCATCAGGCTGAATTTTACCAAAATATTCTTTATCCATACAGAAAGTTGCGAATGCACAATCTATATCATCGTAATAATCATTGATACAAACAAACTTTTCCATTTGACTCACCTTTAATACTAATCCACTCCAACATATCATAACAGGTAGAATGATAGTCGAAATAAATCACAACAGGGAACTCGTCTTCTTTTGGAATATTTTTAAATTTACCACCATTTTTATAATATTCCTCAATGGTAGAAGTTACATAGCCATTTTCGTTTGATGGAATTTCAAACCCATAAAAGCTGCAACAATCGTCCCAACCACCAAGGAAATTAAGAGTACGATTTATAAACATAACCATTTCATCCATATTGTGAATGATATTCAATTCTTCAATTGGGTCATAAGCTTCACACTTGATAATCTCCGTACTCATTGGATAGGTATTCTTTCCAAGATTGGCAATCTTGGCTTGTACTTCACAACAATGATTAGATAGATAATGAGAACAGATATCACAGTTATGGAATCTGTTTCCATTCGCATCAATGCCCCAAGTATGTTCACAATCATACTTAGAATAAAAATGATTGTTTTCAATCCAACATGGCTTCTCAAATTTAAAAGAACCATCTGGATTCTTGATAATGTCTACTCCTTGTTCTGCAAGGAAAATAAGGTTGTCGTCTTGTTTGTTTGTTAAATCGAAGTCCCACTTGTAATCTTTATTCATTCAAACCACCATTTGTTAATATAATGTTTAACCAGATATTTAGCATACATTCCGCAGAATACGCTAAATGCGACAAATTTAATCAGAGGATAAAAAATACTCGTAATGATACTTCCGCGCATTTTAATCGTCACTGTTTGTGTTGGAATCATAAGACCGATAATGAAACAGAACAAAAACGCCAAAAGAATGATTTTGCAAATAGTTCCAATCATAATCATAATCTACCCTCGCTTTCTATTTGTATTATAGCATATAATGTGCTATTCGTCAATAGTATATTTAAATTTAATAAAAAAATAAGAGCAGTGTTGCAACACTGCTCTACCCCTAACTTCTTCACTTCGACTAGTACAAGCAAAAGAGCGTTAGATAACTCTCAAGACTACAGGATTCGCACCTGTGATAAACTGCGTCCAGCCGTGTTAGACTACTTCACCAAGCCTTGATATTAGCCTTTAGTCAGCCAACTACATATCGCTCTTTTTATTGTGATTCACCGTATGGTATCAGCGCATTCGCACCAATATGATTCCACCCGGTTTTTGTGCGTGAGCTATTTTGTTCCCCTTCGCACCCGTGGCATCCCCGGAAAGACTCGAACTTTCGACCGCAACAGATTAGAAGTCTGGCGCTCTAATCCAACTGAGCTACGAGGACTTATAATAGCTGGCTTGTGTATACTTTTGCAAGCGTCCTTACAATAGTTCTGGGAACCAGCGAAAGAAAGAATATGAACAGCGCAAACAACGATAATCATACCAGAAATATCTTTTCTGTGATTTAACACAATTTAACCCATGTTATCTATTTCTGCGAACAGAGGACAGATAATGAACCCCTTTGCAAAGTAGTTGATTTTTCACTAGCCGCCGTAAACCAACAAGAAAAGAGCGGGATAACCGTTTCTTTAATGAGTGTGTTAATCTCGAATGTGTAAGGGCTATCTCAAATATCACTCCAACACTTTGAAGTCTATTGGGGTTGAACCAATGTTTCTCCTTCAAAGGGAGCGCACTACCGACAATCTCTCTGTTAATGCCGCCGAAGCGGCGAAGTATGCTTTAAGAGGATTGCTCACTATGCTAAGACTTCATAACATACCTATTTCTTTTCGCCCACAGGGAGGAAGAATAACGCCAAAGACCCGTTCATGAACTACAAGTTTATCCGTACTGACTGCTACCTAAACTTGTTACAAACGTAGCGGAGGGCGTTCATCTTTTTGACTTCTTTATAGAGCGTCAGGTGAGAAGGTCTCAAACACATCCTCGCTCTCTCTAATTAGAAATTCCACACCAAAAGGATTCGCACCTTTATCTCTAACATGGCCTGATAGTGTAATACTGACAAAACTCTTGGCGAGAGCTTGCGCTTTATACTATGGTGTGATATAGAATTGCTTGATGAAAGACGAATTTTACCAAGCAATTTTGTTAATCTCCAATTTGTTCTTGATACTATCTCACATTTTGGGGATTAGTGGTCTTCCGTACTTGATTTGAACAAGTCTGACACAATTATAAGTTGTGCATCCTAACCGCTGGATGAACGGAAGTTATATAATGTACGTTTTTTAAGGAACGTACAAACCTATAAAATTTAACTCATATATAAATCAAAAAGAGATTCGTCGTGGCATTTCTTGATGGCGAGTTCTGGGTTATTCATAATTCTGCTAATAAATTCCTTTGTATCATCAAGACCGTATAATCTAATGTATTTATTTATCAGATTGATATTATAGCCAATAATAGCACTCCATTCTCTTCCGGTATGACACTCTCCATTAACCTCTACAAGTCTTGTTGTTGATTTATATTTTGCATTGTCTTCCGAAGAAACCCATCTGCAATTTTCGGGACAATAATCTTTGTCACAATCAATTCTGTCTATTGTTAGGCCATCTTCATATCCATTTTCCAATGACCATTGTTCAAATAAAGTTGGGTTTTCCGTCCATTCGTCACAGACCTTTATTCCCTTTTCTCCATACCATCTATACTCTTTACAACTATCATGATAACACCTACGCAACATACCAGAAAAAATTCTTCTGATTCTGTCATTTTCCCATTTTAGCCCGAATGTTTTATCTTTACCGCTTTGGCTTATATGTGTACAACTAGATGGTTTTTTAATATCTCCATACTGTTTTATAAACACTCTATTACATATATTACATCTGCACACATATATTCTGTTTCCACCTTTAGTTTTCCTATCAATTCCAATTATTGTATAAATACCAACCGTTTCACCAATTCTTTCTTCTGGCTTCATAAGCTATACCTCATAGACGGTCGATAGTTTTTCCAAAATCAGATAGAAGATACATGGTCATATCGTTTTCAACATAAATTCTATGAGGATTATACCCATCATCATATTCTTTGCGTAGCTGAAGTTCAACAACTGGTTTTCCAGAGTCTTTATCTACAAATTGTCTTGTAGATTTTACACCATCAATAAATTTTTCTTCGTCTTTGAATATATTCCCATCTTTTACGGAACGCTTAATCTTTAAAATCATAACATCGGTCTCACTTTCGTTCTAAATCCCAGTTTATTTAATGTCCATCTGGTTTAGGACAAGTGGGGTGTGCGACGGGGTTTTAACCCGCAAAATCTTCTGCTTGGAGGGCAGATGCCTTGACTTTTTGGCTACGCACACATATAAAGTCGGCTTACGCACCCTCATGAGTTGGCATCATCACCGATAATCAGCACTGCTGTAAACAGCAGTCCCTTAAAGGCTAATCCTTTGTACAACGTAATTTAAGAATCACTTATTCCGGATTCTGGTTTGTTTTCCGGTCTGCTACCAGCAAAAGACCATGGTCGGGATACCCGGATGTGAGCCGGGACGCCTCTCGGCACGAGGACTTGAGGCTCGCGTGTCTGCATTCCACCATACCCCGTTAATAAAAGGCAGTTTTTAGAGTCAAGTAGAATCGAACTACCTTACAGTTGGCTATCAGAAGCACTGTAAAGAACCCATCGGTCACTCCAAGAGCTTGCATAGTAGTTTATCCATCCTATCATGAATCAGATTTCTACTTGCTATGTAGTTCTCCCTGCCTTCTATAAGTATTGTATCACAGATTATGTGATTTGTCAAGAGATTTTTTGAAATTTCTTAAAATATTTTTTAATCATTCATCCAGTCATACTCTGGTGTTGCAAGTTCATTCCAAGCATCTCGATAAGAAAAATTACCAAGCTCAATCAAAGTGATGGCATAATCATTCGCCATATCTCGACACCAACCATCAGCCATCATTAATTTTACAAAGCGCTTACGAGTCATTTCAATCTCTCCTTTTTTATTCTATAAGTATTGTACCATAAAAATCAAGTTTTGTCAATGCCTAATTTCAAATTCTTAAAAAATTATTCCCAAAAACGTTGTATCACGCTTTGTTTTCTATTGGCAGAAATATAAAACTTCGCTGGACTGTTTTTACTTCCTTGAATAATAAGTTCATTTGTATTATTACATTCCAAAACCTTACAACAAAATTCGTATATTTCTTTATAGGAACTGTAAACCGACATCTGAATAGCATAGGTATTGGCATCATTCCTACCAATACCATGAGCCATAAGGAACTTAATAAATGTTTTTCTTTTCATAGTCATATCCATTCAGTCGATGATTTCACATTCTACATTTAATACTTGCTTATCATTATAATAAATATCTACATCGCTACTATAATAACCATTCTGGTCTGAATAACAAGGAACAAAAACCATATTCTGAGGATTATTACCAAAGCGGAATCCATAATCAGGAACGGCTTCAAAGATTAGATTTTCAGAAAAAACAAAGGATTTTGCTAAATCATCAATTTCTTCAAACGCCGCATAATTGTACTCATAACAATCTGCAACATGGTCAAAAGTAATATCCATGCCATTATCGAAAGTAATTGCACTATCATCAATAGACTTAATTTTCATAATTCTCACCATTCTTGCGATACTTTACCTCAGTGTATTCCTCATAACCGGGTTCAATATCGTAATGAAAACTGTATTCAGCTTCATCCATAATCATTTCTTCAATTTCTTTTTCAGACATATTATCATCTACAAAGAAATCGAAATCCCAACAACCAATAGGGCGAACACTTATCCAACCTTTAACTCGCTTCATAACACACCTCAATCTTCTTCAATGTGTACGTTTGCAACAGCAACGGTATTGTCATCATCTACGAAATCAAGAGAACCATCTTCAAGCTTTACAGCATTGTATCTAACCATATCACAATGACATTCATCATACTCGATATAGCGAATCTTCATATAAAGACAATCTCCTTCATCGTATTCCCCTTCGTGATAAAACGCATCACCAATATTGAGGGCCTTAAACTTAACTTCATAAGGTTTATATTCTTTTCCAATACGCATATTACTTTACTCCTCACTCTTCGATATGTGCGTTCGTAGTGCAAACAGTATCGGTATCTGCAAAATACGAATAATAACCAGTATCTAAGTTGATTGCGTTATAGCAGTACGAACGTCCGAACTTTTCAAATTGAATCTCTTCTGTTTTCAGATAGAAAGTACGGCTCCCATCATACTCATTTTTGTATACAAACGCCTCTCCTGTTTTAAGGACTTCAAAATCAACATCACGAGAATTAAATCCAGTCTTGATACGCATAATAATTACTCCTTATTAAATAAAGTAAACCTGAACAACTTTGTCTTCATCCCAAAACTTGACATCAGATTCGCAAATCCAAGTATAAGCAACATCCACAAGTTTGATACCGTAATTCTTAAAACTGCCAGCCCACTTCAAAAATTCTTCAACCGTCATGTAATCATTGGTGTAGTCCACCAACTTATTGTTCATGCTGAAATGAATTTCGACATTTTCAAGGCCACTATTTACTCTCAGGTTTCTAGCAGTAAAAGGATACTCTTCTCTTGCTCTGCTATTAGCAATAACCATTGCATAATCCATAGCGTTACGTTCCTTGCAGAGCTTACGAAATTCTTTAATAGTCATAATACTTACTCCTTTGTTTTATATTTGTTTGTTTCTGTAAGTATTATAGCATATAGAATTGGTAAAGTCAAGAGTTTTCTGATAGTTTTTGTTAAATTTTTATATCACATTCAACATGAACATTAGCGATAACGACCAAAGCATCATTGCTAATAGAATCAAGTTCTCCGTTTTCAATATTCACGATATTATATCTTTTTTGAACAAGATAATCTTTGGAACTAGAAAAACTTTCAGTTGTCTTCATATATAGAACATTGTGACCATAATCTCTATTATAACGATAAAACGGAGTACCAATCTTAATATTTTCAAATCTTTCTGTTTGCAACTTATTCATAATAACACGCATAATGTTCTCCTTAATCGCTCAAATAATCTTCAACCATTTTAATAACCCATAACATTCCATTCACTTCGCCAGCAAGAAGTGTGGACTTGTACTTATCTCCATCCCTTAATGCTCGAAGCCTATCATCTTGGGTGCTACGAAGTTTATACCAAAGACATTCAATGAAATCTTCGTCTTTCTTTTTCAAGATAATTACACCTCAATCATCTAAATAGTCTTCAAATCTTTGGATGAAATGTAGCATTCCGCTTGCCCTATCGCCAAAACGAGCCGCTTTAATATAATCCCCATCTCTCAGCGCAGCGTCACACATATCTTGCACTTTTCTAACTTCATCCATTAAATCCTTAATGAAGTTTTCATCCATAGCCGTCAAAGTAATCACATCCTTACATTAAACGAGTTAAATTTTCCGAAAACTTTCCACAATGAGAACAGTGCCAGTAAAAAATGTTTTATCCCTTTTATTGGATTTCAATCATCAATGATAAGCGGTGGGTAACTTCCAATACCATTATAATAAATCCTATTAGATGTATAAACTGCAACAATTTCATAATTGATTAGAAGGTCTCCCGGTTTATTATTTCCATAAACATCAGGAAATTTCCTAATATCGTCTTTTGTTACAATAAATCCAACACCAAGTTTACCATTATCATATTCAAAGACATTATCTAGCGACACATTTTCAAGATGCCTGTATTCATCCAAAATTACATCAGGGTCATAACAAATGACAATTCTATTTCTATCACGCTCAACAAACCCATAACGATTATGAATAGTCTGAATAATCATTCCTGTTTCAAGCTCGTTCTTTTTCATAGTAATCACACCTTTACTCTAAATAAGTCAAACTTTCTGAAAAATTTTCCATACAGTATCTTGTTGTTTATACTCATACCTCAATTAGCTTCATTTTAATAGGAATGAACTTTGCCTCTGGTTCAAAAGCAACAGCACGACCGACATCAAGATAAACCGCATTAAACGTGGTTCTTTCCTCTTCATCGCTATATTCGTCTTCTATAACGGTAATATTAGCAATTTTCATACAAATACGGTCATGACACATAAAAGTATCGCCTTCTGCTATATCCTTGAAAGGAACAAAATGTTTATTCTTAAATTCAATCTCCATACTTGTTCTCCTTTATTAAATTCCAACAAATAAAAACAGCACTTTATCTGTCTTCTGTCTTAACTCCAATATCTGCAATCCATCTAATATGATTTGCAATATCTGTTACTGCGCAATCACCTGTACGTTTACAATACCACGCACAATCCTCTTTATTACAGTCGCCAAAATAGAATCCGTTTTGTAATTTAAGAGGACAAAGTTTTTTATCGTATTCCATAATTATACCTCTCAATTTAATGACTGTAGTCAATGTGAACATAAACGACTCTCCCATTAACCACCAACTTAGTGGTTTCTGGAATATCATTACAAGCTCCAAGGAGATAATTTTGTTTGATATCATTACAAGTTTCTGGTAGATAATTTTGTTCCGTACAATGATGTGGTTCTTGGTTTAGGATAAAAACAGGACGAACACCGCAGGTAAGGGCTGCACATCCACCCTGAACAAAGCCATCGTTATCAATACAACAAAACGCATCGGGATGACCGACCCATTTATTTTGAATCCAATACCACTCATAATCGCCGTTTTTACCGTGAGATGCAATGCGATTCTTGCGAATGCTCATAGGTTCCCACTGCACAACATCATCTGTTTCGATTTTGCCGTACTTATTTTCCCCAAGAATTTCTTTTTCAGTAGGGATGCGAAGATAGTCTCCATTTCCAAATTTAATAAGACAGTCCTTAATCTCGGCAGGAAACTTCGAGAAAATTTCACTGTTAAGAACAGTACGGAGTTCAGAACAAAAATATCCACCAGCATTCACATTTGTGCCATTCATAAAGAAGTTTTCTGTTAGACAGTCAACAAAGCAAAACAGCATACCATCATCTAATTCCTTCATAGCCATGGCCTGAACTTCTTCTCCGTCAACTAATGTAAAGTTGATAATATCACCAATATTAAAATTAGCAACATTTTGTTCTACAAAACGCATAACTTTCATAGCTGCACTCCCAATTTAATAAAGCTCATTCAACATAATACAAACATCTGTGTCGTAATCATACTTTTTGTTTCTTAGTTCTTGTGCATAAGTTTCAGCCATCGTCAAAGATTTAAACGACTTCATGTGTATGATAGTTGAACCACATCCATCATATTCTTTCAAATAAACTGTATAAATAAACACAGTACACCTCATTTATCCTGGAAAATATCATCAAGTTCACGCACAGAATAGACACGATTTTCAAGCCCAGAAATTCTTTTAGTAGTTTTCCCACTAAGAATACCGTCTAAATTATTATCCTCGAAAATAGCGTCAACAATCGTAATAATATCTTTTGCATTTCTACGCTCACGTCTCGACAAACTTAACTTATGCCACATTTTATACCCATCACAAGCATTTTTGTCAGGCCCTTCTGAACAATGAAGGAAATCTTGTTCCTCTCTCTCGCATCGTTCAACAGTTTCAATAGCCTCTTGTCTCTTACGCTGCAAATCACTGATAAAAAGTTCTATCTTTGAAACTTCTTCTCCGATTTCTTTAATGTAACTTAAATCACGCTGAATAATTACTTTTTTGTGCCCAGAAGGTTTAGGCGGTTCTTGGATGGGTTCGGCTTTACCCTCAATATGATACCCAAGATTCTTAAAAGATTTCGGTATATTCAACATAAAACTACTTGCTTTATCGTATGTCTTAAACTGAATCGCTTCTTCTTTTAGAGGGGTTGGTTTAAGCCCGGTAGAATGTTGAGCAATATAAAAATCCCCATTTGAAATTGTAAAAATTTTACTCACCTCTTTCTGTTTGTTTTCTGTTTCTTCTGATTGTATTATAGCAAAAAGAGTAGGGCTTGTCAATAGAAAAAATAAAAAAATAAAAATATTTTAGAAAAAGTATTGCAATTTAGCGCAAAGTATGGTATAGTATTTATAAAGGGTTACTACGCCCTTTGCTATTATGATATTTAAGGAGTTATCTTATGGCTAAAAATAAAGAAGAAATCATAGATTTAGAAGGTGAAGAGTGGAGAGATGTTGGCATCGTTAATGGTGTTGATTTTACAGGATGGTACGAGGTAAGCAACAAAGGAAGAGCAAAAAGCCTTGATAGAATTATAACAGATGCGCTAGGTCGGAATACATTATATGGTGGTTGTCTTTTAACGCCATTCCCAGATTCGGGTGGGTATATGAGTATATATCTAAAGAAGAATGAATGTGACAAAACAATAAGACTCCATCGTTTAATCGCTCTACGTTTTATTCCAAACCCAGACCCAGAACATAAAACACAAGTAAATCACATTGATGAGGACAAAACAAATAACTGCGTTGAAAATCTGGAATGGGTTACAAATGATGAAAATTCAAAATGGGGAACAAAACGTGAAAGACAAATTAAAACTTCTGGTTGTAGCGTTGTTCAAATAGATTTTAATGGGAAAGTAATTGGAGTATACCCATCAATTAGAGATGTAACAAGAAAAACAGGATTACGGCATCCATTTATCTCATACGCAATAAGAAACAAAATCTATATTGCAGAAGGATATTTTTGGATTACAGAATTAGAATATAATAAATTAAACAATAATCAAATAAACAACATAATAAAGACTGCTTTATATAACAAGGAAAACGGAATAAAACCAGACTGCTCAAAAGAAAAGGAAATATTAAATAAGAAAAGAACAATTGTTAAGTTATCAAAAAGTATGGAATATATTGAAGAATATAACTCCATTAAAGAGGCAGCAAGCCAAAATAATATAACATCAAGAAATATAAGCGATTGTCTAAGCGGGAAACATAAAACTTCTGGTGGGTTTATCTGGATGCGTTTGTACGATTTTGAAAATATAAATAAATAAATAAGAAAATAGCCAATATACAAAAGTATATTGGCTATTTTCTTATTTACAAATACATTTTTGTTTTGGAGTCTGGAAGAACTACTTTCGTGGTGTGATTCTTTTTGCTGATTTCTTCTTCAAGTAATGGTTTAAATTCTTTCTTTCGGTCTTCTTGTGAGTGAACCAAATAAATCTTTTCACACTCAATAGAACTATAATATTCCAATAGTTCAGCATGACTTGCATGAGACGAGAAAGAATTTAACGAAATAACATGAGCTTTATTCTGAATTTTAAATCCATCAATATTGATAACAGGAAACTCCTTTTCTCTTTGAATCATATATCCAACACTACCTTCACCACCAGCATATCCAACCAAACAGATAGTGGTTTTAGGGTCAGACAACCATTTTTTTACATAGGCTGTACTTCTTCCTTTAAGCATACCACCAGACGCAACGATAATTTGTGGCGCAGTATAATTTTGATATGCTAGACTATCAGTCCAATCGGAAACCTTTACAACAGCCCCCCAAGAAAATACTTTGTTCCAGAGTTCTTTGTTATAATTTATACAATCTTCAAACCTTTTTGAAATTTCCATTGATAGAACGCCATCGAATACAATTGGCATTTTAAATTCTTCGTCGTCATGGAATAACTCATACAGAACAGTTAAAATATCCTGAGAGCGATTTAAACTAAATGCTGGAATAATTAAACGTCCCCCATTTTCATTAACCTGTTCAATGAGTGTTTTAATTTTTTCTTTGTCTTTACTTCTATTTTTCTTATTGTTAGTCTTTAACTGCATACCGTATGTGCATTCGCCAATCAACAAATTAACTTTGTTAATAGGTTCAAACGGGTCAAGATATGTACCCTGAATATTTGGGCTTCCTAGGTCACAACAATAACCAACTGTCTTCGTTACGCCATTATCTTTTACATAAAAAATAATTTGGCTAGAAGAAATAATATGATTTGAGTGAATATACTGAAAAGATAGATTTTCAGAGATTTCAATAATCTGGTTAAATTCGCATTCCACAATATGATTATACGCAACTTCTACATCTTCTGCTGTATAGGTGGGTTTACCGCTTACATTGCCCTTCTTTTTTAATAGTTGTTGATTCTGTTGCATAATCTTTGCGGAATCTAGCCAAAGCAATTTAACAATATCTTTTGAATTTTTAGGCATATATACTACGCCTGTAAAGCCATTTGCAAAAGCCGCAGGGATGTTTCCAGAATGGTCAATATGATTATGGCTGAGAACTATTGCATCAAGACGTTTGGTTTTTAGATTTTTGATTATTTCAATATTGTCCCGATAATCTTTTAAATCATCTGAACTTTGTTTCATTCCACAGTCAATCAGCACTCTGTCGCCGACAGTAGTTACTAATTCAAAACAACTACCTGTAACATCATCGGTGCTTTTCCCTAAACTGCGTACATAGCTTCTTTTAATATTTGCCAATAAACAGTCAACTACTTTCTATAATAATCAAGTCTTCTTCATATCCTGCAGATATTGAATAACTTTGTCGATATTCTCTGTTCCAATATCCAAATCATCTGGAATAGCAATAACAGGACACGGGGAGATATCTTTAATAGCATCCACAAACCTAGCTAAATTGCCAACAGGACAACTGCCATATTTGAATTTAACAACTATAACATCATTATCTTGCAATGATAGCTTGCCTAATGCAATTTCCATGTTCTTATTTTCATCCATTTTTAGTTAATCTCCTTTACAATTATTTATAACCGGTTCATTACCGGCGCAATATTCTTTGAATCTCTCATAGTTAAAAATAATAGTATATTTGTCATCTTTTTTTGCACCCAGTCATAATACGACCGCACTCTGGGCAAAAATTAGACACATAGTTGACAGTGTGCCCACATTTATGGCATATCCATTTTTCTGTCTCTCCGTAAGCATTATAAATTTCTTCCCAAAAACTATAAGTACGATTCATAACTAAGTCCTCCTATTCCACAACCTAACAGCGTCTTTACTTGTATTCTGATTTCTAGTTCTTGCACCGCAGTTCATGCAACGAACATAAAACTTATTCTTATTTAATTTATTCAAAACCTTTACTGGTTCAATCCAGTCAGACCCGCAGAAAGGACAATTTAACAGAGAATTTTCAGTGGTCATTATCATCTCTCCTTTCTATCTATGAATATTGTACCACATCGGCAAGAATTTGTCAAGACCTAATTTAAAAATAATGAATATTATCTTAAATTATTAGTTATTTATATATTTAATTATATAATATATAATAAATAAATAAATATAATAATATTTTGTTAAATTATTAAGTATATATTTATAATATAATAATTATAACTAAATATAATATAAATATTACTAGTTATATATTAAATATAAATAATAATATAATATATAATAATAAATATATTATATA
>ERZ1026844.870-NODE-870-length-19964-cov-5.223919_pt1 | contig 19964 bp, 18 predicted proteins | sample MGYA00380152_ERZ1026844 | MGnify/ENA primary metagenome ERZ1026844 (study PRJEB33269, sample SAMEA4719788) | human gut metagenome | biome: human-associated habitat; feature: organic feature; material: feces | place: Cameroon | collected 2013-10 ... | reverse complement strand
GGCTCCATGGGCTTCCCGACCCCGGTGGGGCGGTGGCGGGTGTAGTACAGGGCGAGGTAGGCCACGCTGGCCCCGGTGGCGACGGTCGTGGCGAAGTTGGCCCCGGCGGACATGACCTGGGCGGAGGTGCCGGTGAGGGCCAGGACAAAGACGATGGTCAGGACGGACTTAACGATTTGTTCCAGGACCTGGGAACGGCTGGTGGCGGTCACGCTGCCCAGGCCCAGGAAGTACCCCCGGATGACGGAGGAAACGCAGACCAGCATGATAGAGGGGGAGAGGGCCTGTAACGTTCCCTGTACGCCATCCATTTTAATGATGTAGAGCGCGATAAAGTCCGCCCCGAAGAACAAGGCCCCGGAGCAGACCAGGCCGATGCCGAAAAACAGGACCAGGGCCGTGCGGAAGATGCGGTGGGCCTCGGCCCGGTGGCCCAGGGCGACCTGGGCGGAGACGAGTTTCGAGATGGCGTTGGGGATACCCACGGAGGACAGAGAAAGCAGCAGGGTATAGATCTGAAACCCTGCCGTATAAAAACCGTTGCCAACGTCTCCAAAGCCGGGGACGTTGGTGATGACGAGACGATAGACTAAGCCCGCCAGCTTGATGATGAGCTGGGAGACTGCCATGGTGAGTACCCCCGTGAGAAAGCGGGAGGTGGAGGATTTGGACACGCGCGATCAACTCCTTTGCTTGACTGTCATAGGGAAGGACCTCCTCTCTCTTACAATCAATATAATATGGACGTTGTGTTTTGACAAGCGGATTTTACCACAGGGGGCGGGGAGAAACTTAAACAGGAGTTAAATTTTGAAACTGTACAGCGTGGTTAGAAGTAAAAAGGTAACATTATATTTCTTATATTTCGGATAGACAGTTTGCATAAAAATGTCTAGTGAAGGTGATGAAAAGTTAGCAAAAATAGATTGACATAAAATGGAGGATATGGTATTTTACAAGTGAAAGGAGTTGGTGCTTATGTGGGAAACATGGCATACAGCCCTTGGAGAGGGGCGTAAAAAACTACTACTCTGATGAAAAGGAGCAAAGGTATGAAAAAACGCATCTCTGCATTGCTGCTATCCTTGGTAATGCTTTTGGCACTGACAGTACCCGTGTATGCGGCTGAGCAACAGAGTCCCTCCGTAGAGGAAGAGAGCACAAGTATGGAGCCAAGAATGTCCCTTCCATATAATGGAACGACCACATTGACTGCCAAATATACAATAAGCAATAAGACGTATACATATAACCTAAAAATAAAGATTACCGGAACAATAAATGACTACAATAACTATTTCACATATTTGGCTCCTGCTGTTGAGACGGGTTTCTCTTCAGGTGGTCCGTCCGTTTCGCATAGGATGTCGGTCTATAGCAATGAAATAGAAAAGGGAATGGGGAGACAACACATCAAAGTAACGATTGACAGTGGAGGACAAACAATAATTCATCAATGGACGGTTACGGCGAATGTTGGTAATAGCAGTCTTGGACGAGCACTGATACCTTGAGAGGTGTACATTTATGATGAGATGGATGGCGCGTCTTTTTTCAGTTGGTATTCTAATCCTAGTGTCGTTTCTGGTTTCTTGCTCTGGAGAAAAAAATCCAGAGTACCCAGAGTATTCCGGGGTTTTTCATAACAAAAATCTTGGCGTACGGATTTCAGTTGGGATGACAAAAGACGAAGTAGATGCATTGCTTACTCCAACTGGAAACGAGATGCCCCAAAAACCGGAAGAGGCTTGCCAAGCGTGGTCTGCAAGCTATGGTGAACAGGAAGATTGTATTCAGATTATGTACAATTGGAAAACGGACATTGTTGACCAGATTTCCATTGAGGGAGAAGATGGAAGCGAAACTTCTAATTGGGCATTAGATGAGCGAATTTCCTTGGGTTCAACGAAAGAGGATATTGAAAAGACTTATGGAACATGTAGTCAAGAATCGGATGATTCTTTGAGCTATAACTATGATTCCGCTGGTAAGAAAACACACGGGGAAAACACCGCTGTTATTTTGAATTTCTGCTTGGATAGTGAGGGACGAGTGTTTAACGTTCTTGCAATCCAGTAAGACAGGAGAGGCTTAGAATGAGACCGATTGACTGATCTAGGTATTCGTAGAACAGGTAGTGACAAGCGTCCTACCTGTTCTATTTTTCGGTCTATTAAGCAATTGTTATCTAGTTGCGTCTAGCTGAAAAACGTGGTAAGATGTGGGCAACTGAAAATATAAAGAGAGTATGGGATAGAATTGGAGAAGCGATACCAAATCGACATTTTAGCGGAGCAGGCTGGCGGCTACTGTGCTGCTCCCAGCGAACGGGAAATGGAATACACAGATTTGCTCTTTAGTATCTGTGCAGAGCATGGCATCCGCTATTACAGTGCAACGAAAACAGAACGTTGCTTTGTGGAAGAACTGGCGCGGAGAGCTTGGGAAGAGCGGGAGGATGAGCGCGTCGAGTTATGAGGTGTGGTACCTTTTTATCGAGAAGCCTTCTTTCTGCGACGTTGCCCTCATCCGACCCGGGCTTGCGCCCGGGCCACCTTCCCCCTCGGGGAAGGCTCTCGCAACGCTGTACAAACTGGAAGCGTTGTACCTTTTTATGAAACCAGGAGGAACCCCCATGGACAGTATGTGGCTGGAAGTGATCTTAAACGTAAAAGCCGAAGAGATGGACGCCCTGTGCGCCACGCTCATCGCCAACGGCGTGCCCGGATTGGCGGTGGAGGAAGAGGAAGAGTTCCGGGCTTTCCTGGAGGAAAACCGGCAGTATTGGGACTATGTGGACGACGAGCTCATGGAGCAGATGAAGGGCGTCTCCCGCGTGAAGTTCTATGTGACGGACGACGCCGACGGGAAGAAACAGCTGGCCGGTTATTTGCAGGATATTGATCTGCCCTACACGACCGTGCCTCTGCGGGAGTATGACTGGGCCCACAGCTGGCAGAAGTATTACCGCCCTCTGGCCGTGGGGGAGAAGCTGTACATCGTGCCGGAGTGGGAGCGGGACACCGCGGAGATCCCTGCGGATGTGACGCGGCTGCTGATGAATCCGGGCCTGACGTTCGGGACCGGTTCCCATGCCTCCACGCAGCTTTGCCTGGAGGGCGTGGAGGCCCACACGAAGCCCAACGACCTGGTGCTGGACCTGGGCTGCGGCAGCGGGATCCTGGCCATTGCCGCCCTGTGCCTAGGGGCGCGGTTCGCCACCGGCGTGGACATTGACCCCAAGGCCGTGGACGTAGCGTATGAGAACGCCGCGCTCAACGGCATCGAGAAGGACCGCTGCCGGTTTTTGGCGGGCAACGTGCTGGCGGACCAGTCTCTGGTCAACGAGCTGGCGCAGGAGAAGGCGGATCTGGTGCTGGCGAACATCGTGGCGGATGTCATCATCCCCCTGGCCCCGGTGGTGCCCCGGCTGCTGAAGGAGGACGGCGTGTTCCTCTGCTCCGGCATCATCGACACCCGCGGCGACGAGGTGGCGGCGGCCCTGGAAGCTGCCGGACTGCACGTCATCCGCCGGAGAGAAAAGACCGGCTGGATCGCCCTGGAAGCCAAACAGAAATGAGCCAGGCGAACATGAGCGGTAAGACAGCGAATATGACGGCGACCGCCGTTGTGCGCCCCCTGGTCCTGGACCCCGACCGGCGGACGATGATCATCAGCGACATCCACGGCAACCTGCCCTTTTTCAAGGGCCTGCTGCGAAAAGTGGGGTACACGAAGGACGATGTGCTCATCATTCTGGGGGACATTTTGGAAAAGTCTGTCCACGGGTTGGAGACGCTGCATTACCTCATGGAGCTGAGCCGGACGAACACCGTCTATTTCGTCCAGGGCAACTGCGAGGACGTGACCCTGTCCTTCCTGCGTGGGAGCTGGCCGGATGAGGTTTGTCTGCGCTACGGGTCTATGTGGGGGGATAAGTGCGCCTGGGTGTCTATGGCCCATCAGGTGGGGATGGAGATCCAGGACCCGAAGCATTACCCGGCCATTCGGGCGGCCATCGAGAAGCGCTTCCCGGAGGAGCTGGAATTTTTGCGGGCCATGCCGCAGATCTTGGTCAACGACGACTATCTGCTCGTCCACGGCGGCGTGCCGCGGGAGACGGACTTAGAGCATCTCAACGCCCACAACTGCATGAAAAACGACAACTTTCTGAACCAGGGCTATGCGTTCCGGCGCTGGGTGGTGGTGGGCCACTGGCCGGTGAGCTTGTACCACCGGCACGTTCCCACGTCCCGCCCCCTGCTCTTGCCGGACCGGCACATCGCCAGCATCGACGGCGGCTGCACGCTGAAGGCCGACGGCCAGCTCAACGCCCTCATCTTGCCGGCCCAGCCGGGGGGCGCGTTCCGCTATGTGGCCTACGACGGGTTCCCGGTGATGACGGCCCAGGCGGATCAGGAAGCCTCTGACAACTCCATCAACATCCGCTGGGGACACAGCTTATTGGAGGTCCTGCGGAAGGGAGAAGAGTTCTCGCTTTGCCGCCACATCGAGACGGGGCGGGAGCTGGACATCCTCACTGAATTTCTCCGCCAGGGACCGGAGGGGACCTACTGCCTGGACACCACGGACTACGAGCTGCCCGTTTCTGCGGGCCAGCGCCTGGCGATCATCCGCCAGACGACGCGGGGAGCCTTGGCGAAAAAGGACGGGGCGACCGGCTGGTACCGGGGAGACCTGAAAGCATTGTGAGAACAGGAACCATCCGATCGGCGGGACACCCCCTTGACAGAAGGGGGTGTCCATGTTATAACCTAAAGCATGCACCCGCTCCGGGTGCCGCTTCAAGCAGAGTAGGAGATCAGGCGTCAAGTGCCCACTGGACGGGGAGTTGCCAGAGGGACGAAGGGGATACCCGCGGTCTGATCTCCGCATCCCGCTGCTACATATAGGCCCTGCCGAAAGACATCCTCTATGTGGCAACACTATTTTTGAGGAGGTCTTTTTTTCATGCCCAAATCGTCATTCTTTTCCCCCCGCCGCCTGGCCCTGCTGGCCATGCTGACGGCGGCAAGCATCGTGCTGTCCCGGCTGTGTGTGATCTATCTCACCCCGACCCTTCGGGTGGAGTTCGGCAACCTTCCTGTCTTTCTGGCGGGCCTGTTCCTTGGCCCTGCCAGCGGGGTCATTGTAGGCGGCCTGGCAGATGTGCTGGGGGCGACCCTATCTGGGGTAGTATATTGTCCGCCCCTGACCCTGGCTGCCATGTTCATCGGCCTGCTGGCTGGCCTGCTGCGCCGGTGGGTGCTGGCCAAGCCGAGCTTTTGGAAGAGCTGGTCCCTGACCCTGCTGGCCGATGTGCTGGCCAAAATGCTGTGGACGACGTATTGGCTCACGGTGCTGTATGGCACCGGCTTTTTGCCGCTGCTGGCTGTGCGGGTGCCGCTGTATCTTGGCGTCTCGCTGGTCGAGGGCTTTGTGGTCTTCCGGCTGGTGAAGTCCGGGGCCTTCCGGCGGTTCTGTCAGCTGCAGCCTCTGCCGCAGACGGTCCCAAGTACAAGTAAATGAGTAAATAAATGAGAGGTTGTGTGAGGATGACATATTCAGAAGCCTTGGATTGGCTGGAGCAAGTGGGTCGGGGCGGTTCCCGCCTGGACCTGGACCGGGTGAGAGCTTATCTGACCAGGCTGGGTGCCCCGCAGGATCAGATCCCCATGATCCATGTGGCGGGCACCAATGGCAAAGGCTCCGTTTCTGCCTGCCTGTCTGCCATCCTGACCCAGGCGGGCTATCGGGTCGGCCTGTACACCTCGCCCCATTTGGACCGCTTCAACGAGCGCTTCCGTATCCGGGGAGAGGAGATCTCCGACGCGGCCTTTGCCGACCTGGTCAGCCAGGGGCGGGCCGTGTGGGAGACGATGGAGGACAAGCCCACGGAATTTGAAGTCATCACGGCCTTGGCCTTTCTTTACTTCGTCCAGTCTGCCTGCGACCTGGTGGTGCTGGAGGTGGGCCTTGGCGGGCGGCTGGACGCCACCAACGTGATCCCTACCCCGCTGGCGGCAGTCATCACCAAGCTGGGCCTGGACCACACCGCCGAGCTGGGGGATACCCTGGCTCAGATCGCCTATGAAAAGGCGGGGATCGTCAAGCCCGGCGGCCGGGTCGTGTTAGACGGGCGGAACACAGAAGTCCTGGAGCAGCTTCAGCAGCTCTGCCGGGAACGAGCTTGTTCTACCGCCATCACCCGCCCGGACCAACTGACCGTCTCCCGGCAGGACATCACAGGAAGCACCTTTTCCTATGGCCCCTGGCGGGACTTCCGCCTTACCCTGGCGGGGTCTTATCAGCCCGGTAACGCTGCCCTCGCCCTGGAGACGGTGGAGGTGCTCCGGGCGCAGGGCTGGTCTGTCTCGGACGACGCAGTCCGGGCGGGCCTGGCCGCTGTCCGGTGGCCGGGGCGGTTTGAGCTGCTCTGTCAGGCCCCCATTTTTCTGCTGGATGGGGCCCACAATCCCGATGGGGTCCGGGCAGCCGTCGAGAGCCTGTCCGCCTGCTTTCCCGGCCAGAAGCTGCGGCTGCTGGTGGGCTTTCTGGCCGACAAAGACATCCCCGGCATGGTGGCGCAGCTGGCGCCCCTGGCCCAGGAGCTTCTGGTCATCACCCCGCCCTCTCCCCGGGCGATGGAGGAGGAAGACCTGGTCAAGACCCTGGCCCGGACGTTCCCGGCGCCGGTGAAAGGCTTTGCCAGCATCCGGGCTGCGGTGGACTACGCCTTTGCCACGGCCCGGCCGAGGGAGCGTTTCTGCGCCCTGGGATCCCTCTACTCTGCTGGGACCATCCGCCAGGCGGTGCAGGCGGCCCGCCCCTGATCCAAACCAAGCGATCACATAAGAACACCCTGAAGTGCTTCGTGCAGGAGACTTCAGGGTGTTCTTCTACTCATTTTTTATTGTGGCTTCGCCTGTTCCTTCAGGATGGGCTGTAAGTGCATGAGCAGGTCTACTTTGTTGTTGACCTCGAATTTTTTGTAGATGTTGGCGATGTGGGTGCGGACGGTGTAGATGCTGATGTGCAGCTCCTCGGCGATCTGCTCGTTCTTTTTGCCGGAGGCTAAGTAGTAGACGATGCGCCGCTCCTGCTGGGTGAGGGTGTTGTAGGGGTGATCGACGCTCTTGGGCAGCTCCTTGGTCTGGCAGGTGATGAGCATGAGGTGCCAGGTCTGGATGAGGCCGGCGGAGCTGGAGGAGAGGAAGGACGTGTGATAAAACGTGATGTCCCCGGCCAGGGAGGTGATGGTCTGGCTGGTGCTGCCCTGGGTGGTCAGGCGCTCGCTGATCTCGTTGATCATGGTCTGGACCTCCCGGAACTTGGCGTCTCCCTGGTAGTTGCTGCGGAGGAAGTGGCCGTGGCTGTGGCGATATTGCTCCCAGAAGACCTTGCTGATGTGCTGGGCGGCCTTGTTGGTCTGCAGGACGGTCATGTCCTGGTTGAGCAGGACAGCTCCGGTCTTGATGTCCTGGAAAAACAGCTGAAAACAGTCGTGGAACCGGGCCTCGCCGGTGTGGCGGAGGTAGTTTTGGTAGTTGGCCTCCACAAGCTCCGATAAATACTCTAAGGGCTCCCGGTCCTCTTCCTGGAACGGCCCCTCTTCTTTGGAGTGGAACAGGCCCATCGAACCGATGACGCGCTCGCCTAAGTAGAAAAAGAGAACGGCTTGATAGTATAGATTTTCCGACATCATGTGGATGCCGTAGGGCGTGTGCTCATACTCCTCAAAGGGCATGATGTCTTCGGTAAAGATCACCCGCTTCCCCTTGAGATGCTCCGGCAGGGAGGAGTGGCGGAAGATATCTTCCTTATAGACGTGGTCCTTGTAGTCGTACATGGGGCCGTAGCGCAGGCCGTAGGTGATGTAGTTGCTCAGGCTGCTGCCCCGCCGCGGAAAGGAGCCGGGGAAGGCAGAGTAATAATACGGGAAAAAGATACCGCGGCGAAAGCCAAAGTGCTTGTCAAACAGGGCCAGCACTTTTTTGGGGAAGTTTTCGCTGTCTTTGGCGAGGTCCAGGGAGAACCGCAGCACCGGCGCCTCCCAAGCCTCTGGTAGGTTTGGCATGGTCTATCAGGCTCCTTTGTTCCGGCAGATGAAGTAAAACTTGCATATGTTTTCTGCCGAAAATTCTTCTTTTTCTCTTATTATACACAGTTTGCACTATGAAATCAATCCCACTACATACAAAAGTATCAGAAGAATTTCTAAAATTTTTCAAAGGGTGCCTTGACAATACCCCCGTTCGGTGTATAATATAGCTACCCTAAGGAATGAATCAGTGCATTTTAGTATAAAATGACCAAATATAAGACAGTACAGGAGGATACCTCAAATGCAAACCAAAGATGTAGTTATTGTCAGCGCCTGTCGTACCGCCATCGGTAAGTTCCAGGGCCAGTTCAAGGATGTCTCCGCCAGAGAGCTGGCAATTACCGCTGGTAAGGAAGCCATTCGCCGCGCAGGCATCGACATTAACACCATCGACGAGATCGTCATGGGTGAGTGCTATCTCGGCATGCAGGGTTCTCTGCCCGCACGTCAGGTCTCCATGCGGATCGGTCTGCCCGTTGAGAGCAGCGCCGTGACCGTCAACCAGAACTGCGCTTCCGGTATGCGTGCTCTGGAGATCGCCTGCAGCAACATCCAGCTGGGCAAGACCGAGATCGGCCTGGTCGTCGGCACCGAGAACATGACCCAGGCTCCCTTCATGCTCCCCAAGGCTCGTATGGGCTATCGTATGGGCGGCATCCCCACCGAGGGCGGCGCAGAGCTGTATGACAGCCTGATCCACGACGCTCTGTATGACGCTCTGGTCCCCGGCCACATGGGCGTGACCGCCGATAACGTGGCAAAGCTGTGCGGCGTGACCCGTCAGCAGTGCGACGAGTTGGCCGTCATCAGCCACAACCGTGCCTGCGCCGCTATTGACGAGGGCAAGTTCAAGGACGAGATCGTTCCCGTCATTGTCCATAACAAGAAGAAGGGCGACATCGTCATCGACACCGACGAGCACCCCATCCGCGGCTGCAACTATGAGACGCTGTCCAAGATGAAGGCCGTCTTCACTCCCGACGGTGTCACCACCGCCGCCAACGCTTCCGGTATCAACGACGCTGCTGCTGCTGTGATCGTTATGTCCGCCGACAAGGCCAAGGAGCTGGGCCTGAAGCCCATGGCCAAGATGATCAACATGTGTTCTGCCGGCGTCGAGCCCAAGTACATGGGCATTGGCCCCGCTTACGCCATCCCCAAGTGCCTGAAGGGTGCTGACATGGACTTCAACGACGTGGACTACTGGGAGATCAACGAGGCTTTCGCTGCACAGTTCCTGGGTGTCGGCGTGAAGCTGAAGGAAGAGCACGGCTGGACGGTCGACATGGACAAGACCAACGCCAACGGTTCCGGTATCTCCCTGGGCCACCCCATCGGCTGCACCGGCCTGCGGATCATCGTCTCCATGCTGTATGAAATGGAGCGCCGCGGCGCTACCATCGGCGGCGCTTCCCTGTGCGTCGGCGGCGGCCCCGCTATGGCTTCCCTGTGGACCCGTAAGGTCGACTGAGAAGTATCCTCTGTCTGAATATAAGCTGATCAAGACCGCTCGGTGGGACGTGTTTCCTGCCGAGCGGTTTTTTGCGCACCAGGTCATTGACAATTGAAATTTAGTTAGGTATACTTTAGTAAATCGTAATTGACTAAAATTCTGCGGGAGGTGCGCTGATGTTCATCGGAAGAGAACGAGAACTGAAGACCTTGAATACCCTGTATACTTCGGACCGCTTTCAATTCGCTGTAATCTACGGCCGTCGCCGGGTGGGAAAGACGGCCCTGATCAGCGAGTTTATCAAAGACAAAGAAAGCATCTTCTTTACTGGCGTGGAGAGCAACGCCAAGCAAAATCTGGATAACTTCTCCCGGTGTATCCTGGAGTATAACACGGATATCCCGATGGATTCTTCCTTTGCGTCTTTTCAGGCGGCGCTGGGATATGTGTTTGCGCTGGCGAAGACGAGGCGGATCGTGTTGGTTATCGACGAGTACCCGTATGTAGCCAGGGCTTCCAAAAGCCTGGCTTCCACGCTGCAGCTCTTGATCGACAAAAACAAGGACACTTCCAAACTTTTTCTCATTCTCTGCGGTTCTTCCATGTCTTACATGGAGGACCATGTTCTGGCCTACAAAGCGCCACTGTATGGCAGACGGACGGCACAGCTGAAAATTCAGCCGTTTGACTTTTTTGAGACGTGCCGATACCTGAACCATTTTTCCAACGAAGAGAAAGCACTGGTCTATGGCTTCATCGGGGGGACGCCGCAGTATCTTTTGCAGATCGACGACCAGCTTTCTGTCGAAGAAAACATTAAAAACACCCATCTGAATCCTGCGTCTTCTATTTTTGAGGAACCCAACAACCTCTTGAAGCAGGAGGTACGGGAACCGCCGATCTACAACGCCATCATAACAGCCATTGCTATGGGCTACTCAAAGATGAACGAGATCGTCACCAAGGTCGGGGAGAACAGCAGTGTTTGTACTTCCTACCTCAAAAACCTCATCACCTTGGGGTTGGTCAAAAAAGAGACGCCCTACGGGGAGAAGAACAGCCGCAAGACGATCTATGCCATCGAAGACAACATGTTCCGATTCTGGTATCGCTTTGTCCCGCAGAACATCTCCATCATTTCGCGGGGGGCAGCGGACTTAGCCTACCGACGCATTGCACCGGAGCTGCCAGACTATATGGGCGGTGTGTTCGAGGAGATCTGCCAACAGTACCTTTGGAAGCTGCTGCTGGAAGGAAAGTGTGCGGTGAATTTCAGCGACCTGGGCCGCTGGTGGGGGACGAATCCCAAGCGCAAACGACAAGAGGAGATCGACATCATGGCTACGGACCGGGACACGGCACTCTTTGGCGAGTGCAAGTGGACCAACGAAAACGTGGACCTAGGCGTTTTAGAGACGTTGGTGACACGCAGCGAACTGTTTCCCCACCAAGAAAAGCACTTCTATCTCTTTGCCAAGAGCGGCTTCACCAAGGGCTGCCGCGAGAAGGCAGAGGACCTGGGCAATGTTAGTCTGGTCTCATTTGAGGATATGATGGCGGAGAGTGGGTCCCCGTAAGGGGACCTGTTCATTGCTTTTAGCTACTGTTGCTATAAAATTTTTCTTATGATAGCGCGAGCTAAGCATATTTCCTACTTGACGGCGGGGGAAAATGGTGTTACACTGTACCCGTTGAAATCCAGAAAGGATGGGCCTTTGCCATGCAAACTGCCAGCCTGTACAACTTCACCTTTACCTACTACTATTACTTTCCCTGCCACAAGGAAATAAAGTAATGGTAATTTGTGCTGGATAAAATCCAAAGGCCATCTTCCATCGGAAGTATTTACACGCCACACAGATTCCGTTCTGTGGAGGCGTTTTTATTTTGTCTTGCTATCACCACAGCGCGGAAGGATCGAAAGGAGATAACTACTATGATCGTCGTTTTAAATCCGGGGGCATCCCCTGAGCGGACCCAACACCTCATCCACTGGCTGGAGGAGCAGAACTTAGGGGTTCACGTCTCCAAGGGAGAGTACCAGACCGTCCTGGGTCTGATCGGCAACACCAGCAAGGTCGATATGGAAATGCTGCAAAGCCTGGACATCGTCGATTCCGTGACACGGGTCTCCGACCCGTTCAAGGCGGTCAACCGCAAGTTCCACCCCGACGACTCCACCATCGTGGCCGGGCCTGCCTCCATCGGCGGCGGCCACTTCGGCCTCATTGCCGGCCCCTGCTCTGTGGAGACGGAGGAGCAGATCATTTATGTTGCCCAGCAGGTGAAGGCCGCCGGGGCCAACTTCCTGCGGGGCGGTGCGTTCAAGCCCCGTACTTCCCCCTATGACTTCCAGGGCCTGGGCGCCGAGGGCATCCGCCTGCTGCTGGAGGCCAAAAAGGCCACCGGCCTGCCCATCGTCACTGAGATCATGGACATCCGCAACCTGCCTCTGTTCGAGGAGGTGGACGTGATCCAGGTGGGCGCGAGAAACACCCAGAACTTCGACATGCTCAAGGAGCTGGGCAAGACCCAGAAGCCCATCCTGCTCAAGCGCGGCCTGGCCGGGACCATCAAGGAGCTGCTGATGAGCGCCGAGTACATCATGGCCAACGGAAACGAGAATGTCATTCTCTGTGAGCGCGGCATCCGTACCTATGAGTCTACTTACACCCGCAACACCCTGGACCTGTCTGTGGTGCCTGTGCTGAAGGGCCTGACCCACCTGCCCGTGGTGGTAGACCCCAGCCACGCCACCGGTCACACCTACCTGGTGGAGCCGATGGCCATGGCCGCTGCCGCTGCCGGGGCCGACGGCATTATGATCGAGGTCCACAACGATCCCCCCCACGCCCTGTGCGACGGCGCACAGTCCCTGACCCCGGAGGAATTCAAGCACACCGCAGGCCGCATCCTGCGGATCCGGGAGGCGATGAAGGAATGACCGTCGGTATCATCGGCCTGGGCCTCATCGGAGGCTCTCTGGCCAAAGCCTTTCAGCGGGACGAGTCCGTGACCGTCCTGGGCTGGGACGCGGACCACTCCATCGTGGAGTTCGCCGAGATCGCCCAGGCCATCGACGGGGAACTCACCGACGAGAAACTCCAGGGCTTAGATCTGCTTCTGCTGGCCACCTACCCCGAAGCGGTGGTCCAGCACATGACCCGCCTGGCCCCGCTGCTGGACAAGACCACGCTGGTCATTGACTGCGCAGGCACCAAAGAGAAGGTTTGTGCAAGCGTCTTCCCCTTGGCCAAGCAGTATGGGTTTTCGTTCCTGGGCGGGCACCCTATGGCGGGCACCCATTTCTCCGGCTTTAAGTACAGCCGGGCGGATCTGTTCGACGGGGCCCCGATGGTCCTCGTCCCCCCGGCCTTTGACGACATCCGTCTGCTGGACCGGGCCAAGAAACTGCTGGAGCCGGTGGGCTTTGGGCGGGTGTCCATCACCTCCGCCCAGGAGCATGATAAGCGCATCGCCTTCACCTCCCAGATGGCCCACATCATCTCCAACGCCTACATCAAGAGCCCCACAGCCCGGCAGCACGACGGCTTCTCCGCCGGGAGCTACAAGGACCTGACCCGCGTGGCCTGGCTCAACCCCGACATGTGGGCGGAGCTGTTTCTGGAAAATCGGGAGAACCTGCTCTTCGAGCTGGGGACCCTGATCGAAGATTTGACGAAGTATAAAGACGCCATCGAACACAACGACTTTGCCACCCTCCGGCAGCTACTGGACGACGGCCGCCGGATCAAAGAGGAGGTGGACGGGAAATGACCACCGTCACCGTAAAGGCTTCTCAAACGTATGACGTGAAGATCGGCCGGGGCCTGTTGGATACCCTGGGCGAAGAGGCCGCCCGCGCCTTTCAGGGCCGGACCGTCTGCATCGTCTCCGACGGCAACGTCGCCACCCACTACCTCAGCCAGGCCACCCACAGCCTGGAGCGGGCGGGCTTCACCGTGCTGGCCTTCGTCTTCCCCGCCGGGGAGGAGCATAAGAACGGCCACACCTACCTCTCTCTGCTGGAATACCTGGCCCAGGAACATCTGACCCGCGCCGATGGGTTGGTCGCCCTGGGTGGCGGGGTGGTCGGGGACCTGACGGGGTTTGCTGCCGCGACGTATCTGCGGGGGATCCCGTTCCTTCAGCTGCCCACGACGCTGCTGGCGGCGGTGGATGCCTCCGTGGGGGGCAAGACTGCCATTGACCTGGAACGCGGCAAGAACCTGGCCGGGGCTTTTTACCAGCCCAAGGCCGTCCTGTGCGACCTGGATACTTGGGCGACCCTGCCCGCCGACATCCTCTCGGACGGCTGCGCCGAGGTCATCAAGTACGGCATGATCGGGGACGCGGACCTGCTGGACACCCTGGCCAAGGGGGACTTCCGAGAGGACCCGGAGGAAGTGGTGGCCCGCTGCATCGCCCACAAGCGCGACCTGGTGGAGCAGGATGAATTTGACACCGGCAGCCGCCAGCTCCTGAACCTGGGCCACACCATCGGCCACGGCATCGAGGCATGCTCCGGCTATCAGCTGGCCCACGGCAAGGCCGTGGCCATCGGCATGACGCTGGTGACGCGGGCGGCCATTCATTTGGGCCTGTGCCCGGAGGCCACGCTGCCCAAGCTGGTCAATCTCCTGCGGGAGTACGGCCTGCCCACTGAGACGGACTACCCGGCGGCGGACCTGCTGGCCAAGATGCTTTCCGATAAAAAACGGGCGGGAGACACCATCTCCCTGGTGGTGCCCACCGGCTGGGGCAAGAGCCAGCTCTATCCGGTGCCGGTGTCCCAGCTGCCCGTCTGGTTGGATCGGGGGTTGGGAAAATGACAGTTACGATCTTTCCCGGCGTTCCTCTGACGGGGACGCTGGATGCCATTCCCTCTAAGTCTGCGGCGCACCGCCTGATGATCTGTGCGGCGCTGGCCGACGGACCGACCACCATCACCTGCCCCCGGCGGTCCCAGGACATCGACGCCACCCTCCGGTGTCTCGCCGGCTTGGGCGCCTCCTTCCGGCCCCAAGGGAAGGGGTATCTGGTAACGCCTGCGGCCCAGGAAAACCGGGCGGACCACTGCCTGTTAGACTGCGGGGAGAGCGGGTCCACCCTCCGCTTCCTGCTGCCGGTGGCCGGGGCCTTGGGCGTCAACGCCACGTTCCAGCTGGCAGGCCGTCTGGCCCAGCGGCCCATGGGCCCCTTGCTCGAACAGCTGGAGGCCCACGGCTGTCAAACGTACTTAGACCCGGAGAAGAAGACCCTGTCTATCTCCGGCCAGCTCACCCCCGGAGCCTATCGCCTGCCGGGAGATGTTTCATCTCAGTTCTTCACCGGCCTGCTCTTCGCGCTGCCCCTGCTGGGGGAGGAGAGCATTTTGGAGATCGAGGGGGAACTGGAATCCGCCAGCTATCTTCAGCTCACCATCCAGGCCCTGGCCGCCTTTGGCGTGACGCCGGAGCGAATGGAGACGGGCTGGATCGTCCGCCCCCAGGCCTACCGTACGCCCGGTCGGGCCGTTGTGGAAGGGGACTGGTCCAACGCCGCCCCCTGGCTGTGCATGGGGGCCATGGACGGGGACAGCGTCACCGTGAAGGGATTGGACCCGGACTCCCTGCAAGGGGACAGGGCCGTCTGCCGGGTGCTGGGGGAGATGGGCGTGCCCATCCACCACACCGCAGACCGTTACACCAGCCACCCGGGGCGGCTGCACCCCACCACCATCGACGCGCGGGACATCCCCGACCTGGTGCCTGTGCTGGCGGCGCTGGCCGCCTCGATCCCAGGGACCACCATCATCACCGGCGCGGCCCGCCTGCGCCTGAAAGAATCCGATCGGCTGGCGACCACCGCCGCCACCCTGAACGCCTTGGGCGGCCAGGTGGAAGTGACAGACGATGGCCTTATCATTCAGGGCAAAGCCCGTTTGCTGGGCGGGACGGTCGATGCGGCGGGGGACCACCGCATTGCCATGGCCGCGGCGGTCGCCGCCTGCGCTTGCAGCGAGCCGGTGGTCATCACCGGGGCGCAGGCGGTGGAGAAATCCTATCCCACCTTCTGGCACGATCTGCGGGCTTTGGGCAAACCGGTGGAAGAAGCCCCTTGACGGCAGGCCCAGGATATTTCATAATGAGGAGGACACCATGAGCAGTGTGTTTCACGGAGCCATTACCGTCTCCATTTTTGGCCAGTCCCACGCCCCCGGCATCGGGGTGGTCGTGGACGGCCTGCCTGCGGGGGAGAAGATCGACCTGGACGAATTGCAGGCGTTCCTGACCCGCCGGGCCCCCGGTACCGGCAGCTGGTCCACCCCGCGGAAAGAGGCGGACGCGCCGGAAATTTTATCCGGTCTGGCCGACGGCGTGACCTGCGGGGCACCTCTGGCCGCCGTCATTCGGAATACCAACACCCGCTCGAAGGATTACTCCAACCTGCGGGACATCCCCCGGCCCGGCCACGCGGACTTTACCGCCCAGATGAAATATGGCGGCTGGCAGGATGTGGCCGGCGGCGGGCATTTTTCCGGTCGGCTGACCGCGCCCCTGTGCATCGCCGGGGGGATCTGCAAGCAGATCCTGGCCCGGCGGGGCATCACCGTTGGGGCGCACATCGCGGGCATCGGCGGGATCCCGGATACCGCCTATGACCCGGTGAACGTGACGGCGGAAGACCTGCTGCTGACGAGCAAGAAGCGCTTCCCCGTGCTGGATGATGCCGCCGGGGAGAAGATGCAGGCTGCTATCGACCAGGCCCGGTCTGAATTGGACTCCCTGGGCGGCAAGATCGAGTGCGGCGTCATCGGCTTGCCGGTGGGCTTGGGCGACCCCATGCTGGACGGCATGGAGAACCGCATTGCTCGCCTGATTTTTGCCATCCCCGCTGTGAAGGGCGTGGAGTTCGGCGCGGGCTTTGCCGTGGCTGAGATGCGGGGGAGCGAGAACAACGACCCCTTTTATTACGACGGGGACACGGTCAAGACGAGGACCAACCACGCCGGAGGCATTTTAGGCGGGATCACGAACGGGATGCCGCTGGTGTTCCGGGCGGCGGTCAAGCCCACCCCCTCCATCGCCCAGGTCCAGGACAGCGTGAGCCTGTCCCAGGGCGTGGACACGAAACTGGAAATTCACGGCCGACACGACCCCTGCATCGTCCCGCGGGCGGTGCCGTGCGTGGAGGCCGCTGCCGCCATTGCGGTCTATGATGCGCTGCTGAGCCAGCAGGCGATCCAACAGAAGGAGAAATGAGCTATGAACTTAGAAGAACTGAGAGCGGAGATCGACACCATCGACGACAACCTGCTGCAAGATTTCGCCCAGCGCATGAACGTGGTCGGGCAGATCGGCCTGGAGAAGAAGAGCGAGGGCCTGCCCACCCTGGACCCCGCCCGCGAGCGGGAGAAGCTGGCTGACATCGTGACCAAGCTGCCCCCGGAGATGGAGCAGTATGGCTACACCCTGTGGTCCATGCTCTTTGAGATCAGCCGCAGCTATCAAAGCTCTCTCAACCCCCAGCCCTCCGCCCTGCGGAAGGATATCGAGCGGGCCATTGCCGACACCCAGCCCCTGTTTCCTCCCGCGGCCACCGTGGCCTGCCAGGGTGTGGAGGGCGCTTACTCCCAGCTGGCCTGCGAGAAGCTCTTCAAGCACCCCCAGGTGATGTATTTCAAGACCTTCGAGAGCGTGTTCAGCGCCATTGAGAACGGCTTCTGCGACTATGCGGTGCTGCCCCTGGAAAACAGCACCGCCGGTTCTGTGAAAGAGATCTATGACCTGATGCTGAGCCACAGCAGCTTCAAGATCGTCCGCTCCACCCGGCTGAAGGTCGACCACAACCTGGTGGCCAAGAAGGGCACCAAGATGAGCGACATCAAGGAGATCTTCTCCCATCCCCAGGCCATCAGCCAGTGCGCCAAGTTCCTGGACGCCATGCCCGGCGTGAAGATCACCGCCTGCGAGAACACCGCCGCCGCCGCCGAGGCCGTGGCAAAGTCCGAGCGGACGGATGTGGCCGCCATCAGCTCTTACAACTGCGTGGAGCTGTACGGCCTGGAGCGCCTGGCCGCGGACATCCAGGACCGCAGCAACAACTACACCCGCTTCATCTGCATCTCCAAGAAGCTGGAGATCTATCCCGGCGCGGACAAGACCTCTCTGATGCTGGTCCTGCCGCACCGCCCCGGTGCGCTGTATCAGATCCTGGGCCGCTTCTATGCCCTGGGGATGAACCTCATCAAACTGGAGAGCCGTCCGCTGCCGGACCGTGAGTTCGAGTTCATGTTCTATTTCGACCTGGAGACCTCGGTCTACTCCGACGAGTTCATTCGTCTGGTGGACGACCTGGACGCCATCTGCGAGGAGTTCCAGTATTTGGGCAGTTATAGTGAGGTGATCTGATGCGCTTTGGACTGTTGGGAGAGAAGCTAGGCCACAGCTATTCCCCGGAGCTGCATGCCTTTTTTGGCGATTACGAATACGAGCTGTTTGAAGTGGCCCCGGACCAGCTGGGGGACTTCATCCGGAACGGTGATTTTCAGGGCCTGAACGTCACCATTCCTTATAAGACTACCATGCTGGCCCTATGCGATGACCTGACCGAGGCCGCTGCCGCCATTGGCAGCGTGAACACCGTGGTGCGCCACCCGGACGGCAGCCTCTTCGGCGACAACACGGACGCGGCGGGCTTCGAGGGCCTGGTCTGGAAGAGCCGCATCAGCATCCGGGGGCGCAAGTGCCTGGTGCTGGGCTCCGGCGGGGCCAGTCTCTCGGTGCAGTATGTGCTGCACAAGCTGGGGGCGGGGGAGATCGTGGTGATCTCCCGGTCCGGCCCGGACAACTACGAGAACCTGGCCAAGCACGCCGACGCAGAAGTGATCGTGAACACCACCCCCGTGGGGATGTACCCCAACACCGCCGCTGCCCCGGTGGACCTGCGCCGGTTCCCCCGGTGCCAGGGGGTGCTGGACCTCATCTATAACCCCGCCCGCACGGCGCTGATGCAGCAGGCTGAGGCCTTGAAGATCCCCAACATGGGTGGGCTGTTCATGCTGGCCGAGCAGGCCCGGTGCGCTGCCAGCGTCTTCACGGGCAAGGCCGTCCCCGCCATCAAGGCGGAGGAGGCCTGGAAGACCCTGGGCAGCCGGAAGGAAAACCGCATCCTCATCGGGATGCCCGGCTGCGGCAAGTCTACCGTGGGCAAGGCCCTGGCCGACCTGCTGGACCGGCCCTTTGTGGACTGCGACAGGGAGATGGAAAAGGTCATCGGGATGTCCGTGGCCGATTACATCACGCGCTATGGAGAAGAGGCCTTCCGGGCGGAGGAGACGGCTATGCTGACCCAGCTGGGCAAGACCTCCGGGCTGGTCATCGCCACCGGCGGCGGGTGTGTCACCCGGCCGGAGAACTACCCCCGTCTGCACCAGAACGGGACGATGATCTTCCTGGAGCGGGAACTCTCCAAGCTGCCCAAGAAGGGCCGCCCCCTCTCCCTGCGGGGGAGCTTGCAGGATATGTACACCATCCGCCTGCCCATGTACCGGCGCTTTGCCGACGTCACCGTGCCCAATGACGGGGCCCCGGAGAAAGTAGCCAAAGCTGTGGAGGAAGCCTATGAACGTATTAGTGATCAACGGGCCTAACCTGAACCTTTTGGGGGTTCGGGAGCCGGACCTGTACGGCAAGCAGGATTACGCTGCTTTAGTCTCCCTGGTGGAGGAGACCTGCGCCCAGGAAGGCCTGGGGGTGGAGGTCTACCAGTCCAACCACGAGGGAGACATCGTGGACAAAATTCAAGCCGCCCTGGGGAAGTTTGACGGCATCGTCATCAACCCCGCCGCCTACACCCACACGAGCGTTGCCATTTTAGATGCCCTGAAGGCCGTGGCCTTGCCGGCGGTGGAGGTGCATATCTCCGACGTGTCCAAGCGGGAGGAGTTCCGGCAGGTGTCCTACGCCCGTCTGGCCTGCATCAAGACCTATATGGGTCTGGGGCTGGAGGGGTATCGGCAGGCCATCCTGTATTTGAAAGACTATCTGACGAAATAACAACGCGCATGCCCAACCAAGTCCAAACGAAAAGCGTTCTTTCCAGGTCGGAGGGAACGCTTTTTTTGCCCCCGGGAAAAAAGAGGGTGGGTGACAAGGAAAACTACTTGACAGACGCGGCGATTTATGGTAAAAATAGAACATACGTTCGATATGAACGCAAAAAACAAAGAACGGTAAAAACCGTTCTTTGCGTTGGTGGAGGAGGATGGATTCGAACCATCGAAGTCGAAGACAACAGATTTACAGTCTGCCCCCTTTGGCCACTCGGGAACTCCTCCGTATTTACTTGGAGCTGGTGGACGGACTCGAACCCCCGACCTGCTGATTACAAATCAGCTGCTCTACCAACTGAGCTACACCAGCA
>ERZ1026844.869-NODE-869-length-19966-cov-7.196926_pt1 | contig 19966 bp, 15 predicted proteins | sample MGYA00380152_ERZ1026844 | MGnify/ENA primary metagenome ERZ1026844 (study PRJEB33269, sample SAMEA4719788) | human gut metagenome | biome: human-associated habitat; feature: organic feature; material: feces | place: Cameroon | collected 2013-10 ... | reverse complement strand
AATCCAGTTCGCTTGCACAAGCCCTTCGGGCAGCTCCCCCGATGGGGAGCCAAGAACGTTCTGCTGCTTAACTTAATAGCATTCCCCGCAAGGGGAATACTGTCGATACGAGGGAAACCTGCTGTCAAGAGACCTTCGGACATCGCCCCGTTTCGTCATCCTGAGTGGCGAGAAACGTCGTATGTAAGATAACGAATGCCAGAACAGCTGCGACCTCGTCATCGATCGCGGCGAAGCCGCCATCTTCATTCCTCATTCCTCATTTAAGCCAATCTTTCATCCCCAATCAAGAGGGCAGCTCCCCACAGGCTAACCTCAAACCAAAAGAGCCACAGAAATGCGGCGCATTTCTGTGGCTCTTTCCTCTCTTAGCAGTACGCGAGTGCTGCTTCGAGTCTATCCATAGTCTTTTCTCTTCCGAAAAGTTCCATCATTTCAAACATGCCCGGGCCCTGGGTCGCACCGGTCAAAGCGATACGGGTCGGTTCGTAAGCAGCTTTGCCCTTGATGCCCTGTGCTTTCATGCATGCATTGAAGCATTTCTTGATCTCTGCCTGATCGAAGGTCTCAAGTGCTTTCAGATCTTCGATGAAGGCTTTAAGGAGCTTGCCGCTCGTCTCAGCTTTCATGATAGAAAGGATCGCTTCATCCGTGAGCGCCGGCATATCTTCGAAGAAGAATCTCAGCTCATCGGCTGCCTGACCTGCGAAGTAGATGTGATCCTTCATGAACCAGATGACCTTCTTCAACCAATCCTTCTTCTCTTCCGTGACAGACTCTTCCACATAGCCAGCCTTCACGAGGAACGGGAAGATCAGATCATAGAGCTGGTCTGCGTCCAGCTTTTTCATGTACTGGAAGTTGATCCAGTTCAGCTTATTGATATCGAAGACAGCATCATTCGAGGAGACACGCTTCATGGAGAACTGCTTGATGAGCTCTTCTTCCGTGAAGATTTCCTGTTCGCCCTTCGGAGTCCAGCCGAGGAGCGCCAGATAGTTCACGACCGCTTCCGGCAGGTAGCCCATATTTCTGTATTCGGTGACAGAGGTCGCCCCATGGCGCTTGCTCATCTTCTTATGATCTTCACCGAGGATCAGGGAGATATGACCAAATTTCGGAGGTTTATAGCCAAGCGCTTCATAGATGGCAAGCTGGCGCGGGGTATTCGAAAGATGCTCTTCGGCACGGATGACATGGGTGACTTCCATGAAGGCATCATCGATCACGACAGCAAAATTATAGACCGGGATGCCGTCGGATTTCATGATGATGAAATCACCGACACCGGCCGCCTGAAATTCAACGTGCCCGCGGACCATGTCATCAAAAGCGAAGACACCGTCTTTTCTGACCTTGAGGCGGACGACCGGCTTTCTGCCTTCCGCTTCGTACTTGGCTTTTTCTTCTTCGGTGAGGTGGCGGCAGTGTTCATCATAGATCGGAGTCTTGCCGGCATCGAGCTGCGCCTTGCGGCTTTTTTCCAGCTCTTCTGCGCTGCAGTAGCAGTAGTACGCTTTGCCTTCATCGAGAAGTCTCTGTACTTCCTTCTTGTAGAGATCGAGGCGTTCGGTCTGGCGGTACGGGCCATGCGGGCCGCCTACGTCGATGCCTTCATCCCAGTTCATGCCGAGCCATTTCAGAGAATCTTTGATATTCTCTTCGGATTCCTTGGTGGAACGCTTCAGATCCGTATCTTCGATGCGGACGAGGAAGGTGCCGTCAGCGTGACGAGCAACCAGCCAGTTGAAGAGCGCGGAGCGCGCACCACCGATATGAAATGGGCCTGTCGGGCTCGGGGCAAAACGAACTTTTAATTTCTTTTCCATCTGTTAAAACTCCTTCTTATTTTCTATAAATGATAACGGATGCCAGAGCCGCCATACCTTCCCTGCGGCCCACTGCACCCAATTTTTCATTCGTTGTGGCTTTCACGCCCACCTGACTCTCGGAGATAGCGAGAAGATGTGCGATCGATGTTTTCATTTCCGCAATATGCGGCGCAAGCTTCGGCTTCTCCGCGATGACCGTGCTGTCGATATTTCCAGCCTGCCAGCCTTCTTCAGAAAGGACGCGCGCGACTTCGAGCATGAGCTTTTTGCTGTCCGCTCCCTCATAGCGAGGATCAGTATCGGGGAAATAGTGCCCGATATCGGGAAGACCTGCTGCGCCCAAGAGCGCATCCATGATGGCATGCAGCAGCACATCCGCATCCGAGTGGCCCAAAAGACCGCCTGTCTTTGCGATCTCTACCCCGCCAAGCATGAGCGGACGGCTTTCATCGTATCGATGTATATCATACCCCTGTCCTATACGGAAGGGCAAGCCCTCTTTTTCGATCATTTTTGTAAACCGGCTCCAATCTCCCGGTGTCGTTACCTTGAAAAACTGTTCTTTCCCGGGCAACACCGTGACCGGCACGCCCGCTTTTTCCAGGATCGAAGCGTCATCCGTGATCCCTTCTTCGGAGGAAAGAGCCTCCATCGACGCTTTGAGCAGCTTCGAAAATGCCCCCTGCGGCGTCTGTGCGCGGAAAAGGCGGCTCCGATCCAGCGTCCCCTGCACCAATTCTCCATCGACCTCCTTGATGGTATCCACGCAGGGGATACCGACCACGACGGCCGGATGCGCCTCGCTGATGGCAGCAAAAGCCTCATCAATGGTCTTCCCATCGACGAAAGGACGCGCCCCATCATGCACGAGGACTTTTTCCGAATCCTTCGCAAGACAGGAAAGTCCATTCTTCACCGACTGGGTGCGCGTCGCTCCGCCCGGTGCGAAGCGGACAGGGATATGGTGCTCGATCCCTTTCAATATGTCAGCAAAAATCGGCTGTTCCTCGACCCTTGCGACGATGATAAGCTCTTCCAGAAAGTGGCTCTGAAAGACATGCCTTAGCGTATAAGAAATCAGCGAATGGCCCCGATGCTTCAAGAGAAGTTTATTCACCGGAGCCCCCATGCGGCTGCCCTGACCGGCAGCCACCAGTATGAGACTGTTCATAAATACATGTACTCCTAAATGGGTTTGGGTGTTTGAAGGTGTAAGGTGAGCCCTTTGGGCGTGCTACCCTCTTGATTGGGGATGAAAGATTTGCTCAAATGAGGAATTAGGAATGAAGGTGCGGCTTTGCCGCGAGTATATATGAGGCGATGCCCGTAGTCTGGAGGATAGAAGTCAGATGTCTGGCGTCTGATGTCTCCCAGTCTCCTAGTCTAATCCCTAGCTACTCATCCCTAGTCACCGGTCACTATCCACCCTATTCTTCAAGCTTCGCAAAGATCATCTTCCCTGCCGAGGTCTGAAGGACGGAGGTAATGATGACGGCGACTTCCTTGCCGATGCTTTTGCTGCCGTCTTCGACAACGATCATCGTGCCGTCATCAAGGTAGGCGACTCCCTGGCCTTCTTCCTTGCCATTCTTCACGAGCTGGACGAAGATCTGCTCACCCGGAATGACAGCCGGCTTCACAGCGATGGCGAGGTCATTTACATTGAGGACGGCGACGCCCTGCAGCTCCGCCACTTTATTCAGGTTGTAGTCATTGGTGATGATCTTGTAGCCCTTCTCTCGGGCGAGCTTGATGAGCTTGGAGTCCACCTCATTGATTTCCTCAAAGTCATCTGTGATGATCTTGATGTCATCGCGGTTCTTCTTACGCATATGGTTCAGGATATCCAGTCCGCGGCGGCCGCGATTCCTCTTCAGTACGTCCGAGCTGTCTGCGATCTTCTGCAATTCTTCCAGCACAAAGACAGGCACCACGATGGGGCCTTCCAGAAATCCGGTCCGGAAAATATCTGCCACGCGGCCATCGATGATGATATTCGTATCGAGGAGCTTTCCGACGCGCTGCTTCTCCTTCGTCTTTTTCTTCTCGCTCTTTTCTTCCGCATGCAGCTTAAACCAGCCGGCCATCTCCGGCTTCTTGCTGACTGCGAGATGCATCCCCAGGTACCCGAGCACGATGGACAGCACGACAGAGACATATGGCCCGATGAAAGGCACCGAGCTGAAGGCGAGACCGACCAGGTTCGCAATGATGAGCCCGAGGAAAAGCCCGAGCGTCCCCGCGATGAGATCCTGCGTATTCATGGCAGAGAGCGACTTCTCCATCCGCGACGTCAGCGCGAAAAGGCGGGAAATCAGGTAGGGCGACACGGCGCAGCCTACAATAGCTCCTAAAATACCGCCCAAAAGCATCGTCGCCAGAGACATGAAGGTGATCCCCAGAATGGTCTCCGTCAGGACAGAGCTCGGGAGCAGTGCTGTCAGCACTGACTCGCCCTGCCTCGAAAGCACGACGCCAAGAACGGTAAAGAGCAGGATGAATATCAATCGTAATATTTTTTCCGGCATCTTGAATCCTCTTTGATTACACTATGTTTTTGTAGAAAACAACTTTTTCAGATAGTAAGTCCATTTTTACATTTTAAGTATTATCTTATTATAGCAAACTTTCGCTCTCATTTATACCGGAAATGAAAAATTTTGTTGATGATTGATGGTTGACAGTTAAAAGGTTCAGGGTTAGCCCGTGGGGCGGGGCGCCCCATGATTACGTTTGAAAACTCTGCTCGAATGAGGAATTAGGAATGAGGAATTAGGAATGGTGGTGCGGCGCATAAAAGTCAGAAGCGCCGCGGAGTTTTGATAGCGCTTCGCGCGCATCGTCATTTCGAGCGTAGCCGAGAGTCTTTATTGCAGAACGCTCATCTCCTGATGTGAGGCAGTACTAGGACATCGTTTTCCCTCGGCGCATACACGCTGATTCCCGCAGTGCAGTAAAGATCCCTCGGCTGCGCTCGGGATGACGATGCCGGCGAATACTAGTCACTCCTAATCCCCAATCCCTAATCCCTAGCTACTCAATACCACCTTCGGGCATCGCCCCATATATACTCGCGGCAAAGCCGCCACCTTCATTCCTAATTCCTCATTCCTCACTCAGGCAGAGCTTTCATCCCCAATCAAGGAGCAGCACGCCCCGTGGGCTCCCCCTATTTCACCGCTTCCATCAAGTCTTTCAGATTTCTGACGAATACGGTATGTTCTCTGACCTCGTCCAGATGATGCGCTTCATAATAGGCCAGGACTTCTTTTTTATTGCGTTCCGACAGGATGAAATGGGTAAATTTCATCTTGAGTGCTTCTTTGAGACGAAGAGTGACACGGGAAACGGGCATGATCTCTCCGGTGAGACCGATCTCTCCGAGTGCCATGAGGTTCTGCGGGATAGGGGCGTCGCCTCTGACAGAGATCAGTGAAAGCGCGACAGCCAGGTCGGCGGCAGTTTCCTTCACACGGAAACCGCCCGCCACATTGAGGTACACATCTTCGGTCGAGAAGGGGATGCGTCCGCGGCGTTCCAGGACTGCGAGAAGGATGATCATGCGGTTGTAGTCATAGCCCGCCGCGATGCGGCGAGGAATAGCGAGGACGGAGTGAACCGTGAGTGCCTGGATCTCTACAAGGACAGGACGCAGTCCCTCCATGCAGGCGACGACGGTGGAACCGGGTGTCTGACTTATGCGGTCACGGAGCAGGTACTTCGACGGGTCTTCGATGCCTTTGAGCCCCTGCCCCTCCATGACGAAGAGCCCGGACTCTGCGGTGGAGCCGAAACGGTTCTTCACCGTCCTCAGCACACGGAACTGGTAGCTGCGGTCGCCTTCCAAGTAGAAGACCACGTCGACCATGTGCTCCAAGATGCGCGGCCCCGCGAGATTTCCTTCCTTCGTCACGTGACCGATGATCATGACAGCGATATTCTCACTTTTCGCGAGGCGCACGAGTACGGCGGTGCAGTCGCGGATCTGCGCGGGACTTCCCATCGGGGATTCATTGGCAGAAAGATACATCGTCTGGATGGAGTCGATGACCAGCATGGATGGCTTTTCTTTTTCTGCCTCAGAGACGATGGCATCCAGATTGCCGCCGGAATAGACGAAGAGATCGTCATCAGCAGCGCCGAGTCTTTCGGCGCGCATCTTGATCTGCGCCTCGGACTCTTCCCCGCTTGCATAAAGGACGCTCCGCCCCGCCTTTGCCATGGCGTGGCAGACCTGGAGAATCAGTGTCGACTTGCCGATCCCCGGCTCTCCGCCCCAAAGGATGACGGAGCCGGGTACGACGCCGCCTCCGAGCGGACGATCAACCTCGGGCATCGCCAGCTGCATGCGTTCATGGTTTTCCAGATTCACTTCCGAGAGTTTCTGCGGACGCTTGCCGCTGACCACCTCATGCGTCGTCCGCAGCTGCTTGGGGAGGACTTCCTCCACCGTCTCCTCGAGTGTATTCCATGAGCCGCACTGCGGGCATCGCCCCATCCATCTCACAGTCTCTGCCCCGCAGTTCGAGCAGACGAATTTGGTTCGGTTCTTGGCCATGGACGTATCTCCTTTATCATCATATCGTTCATCAGTACGCTATACAATTTCTCAAAGTTAGGAGTGAGGAGTGAGAAGTGAGGAGTGGTGGTGGCGGCTTCGCCGCAATTTTATCATTCGGCGCTTCGCGCCGCACCTTCCCCGTTGAACCTTCAGACCCCAGAGACCCCGTTGAACCCCTAAAAACACAAAAAGAGTGCAACAGGAAATGTCTACTACATTCCCATTGCACTCTTATTATATCATCTGCCTAAAGGCGATGGCATCATTCCGCGTGGAAAGTCAGCTTGCCATCCTTGGCATCCACATGGAGGACTTTCTTCTTTTCGAGACCCTCCTGCAGAATGAGCTCGGAGATCGGGTCTTCGACTTCTTTCTGGATGGTACGGCGCAGCGGACGGGCACCGTATTCCACATCGGTACCATGATCAATGAGGAGCTTTTTCGCTTCTTCGCTGGCATCGAGCTTCACTTCGAAGTGCGCGAGCTTCTCGCCGACCTTGGCAAGCATCAGGTTCACGATAGAGGAAAGATCGGTAGCGGTGAGCGGATGGAAGACGATGATCTCATCGATACGGTTGATGAATTCCGGACGGAGCGTGTGTTTCACTTCATCCATCATCAGCTTCTTCACATCTTCGAAGGTTTCCTTCTTCTCGCCTTTGTCCTCTGCTTTGAATCCCAGTTTCTTCATCTGGTTTTTCAAGAGGGCAGAGCCAAGGTTACTGGTCATGATGATGACAGCATTCGTAAAGTCCACGGTGCGGCCCTGACCATCGGTCAGACGACCATCATCGAGTACCTGCAGAAGGATATTGAAGAAATCCGGATGCGCCTTTTCGACTTCATCGAAGAGGATGACGCTGTACGGCGTCTTTCTCACGGCATCGGTCAGCTGGCCGCCTTCTTCATAGCCGACATATCCTGGAGGCGCACCGACGAGACGGGACACTTCGTGTTTCTCCATGTATTCCGACATATCGAAACGAATCATATTTTTCTCACTGCCAAACATGCATTCAGCGAGCGCTCTGGCCAGCTCGGTCTTGCCGACACCGGTCGAGCCGAGGAAGAGGAAGGAACCGATCGGACGTTTCGGATCCTTCATGCCGGCACGCGCACGACGGATCGCCGTGGCAACGGCATGGACAGCCTCATCCTGACCGACCACTCTCTTATGCAGCTCTTCTTCCAGATGGAGCAGGCGTTCGGAGTCGCTCTTCTTCAGATTCTGCAGCGGTACCCCCGTCCATTTAGCGACGACTTCTGCCACATCTTCTTCCGTGACTTTGAGATCATCATGATCCGCACCCTTCCAGTCCTTTTTCATGAGGGCGATCTCACTCTGCATCTTCTTGGCAGCATCACGATACTCGGCGGCTTTTTCAAAATCCTGCGAAGCCACAGCCGCTTCCTTTTCTTTCAAAAGGGAGGCCAGCTTTTCTTCCTTCTCTTTCAGCGCATCCGGTGTCGAAGACGCTTCCATGCGGACCTTCGCGGCGGCTTCATCGATGACATCGATGGCTTTATCAGGCTGGAAACGATCCGTGATGTAACGACCGGAAAGTTCGACAGCCGCTTTCATTGCTTCATCGGTGATCTTCGCTTTATGAAAGGCTTCGTAGCGATCACGCAGACCCTTCAATATCTTCAGCGTATCTTCCGGTGTCGGTTCACCGACTTTGACCGGCTGGAACCGACGTTCCAAAGCGGCATCCTTTTCGATATATTTCTTGTATTCTTTCAGAGTAGTCGCACCGATGCAGCGCAGCTCGCCGCGTGCCAGAGCCGGTTTCATGATATTGGCTGCATCCATGGAGCCTTCCGTCGAGCCTGCGCCCACCAGTGTATGCAGTTCATCGACGAAAAGAATCCAGTCTTTGTGTTTCTTCACTTCATCAATGACTTTTTTCAGCCGTTCCTCAAATTCGCCTCTGTACTTGGTGCCAGCGACGACGGAGGACATATTGAGAGAAATCACATGGCAGTCCTTCAGGATCTCCGGCACATCATGAGAAACGATCCGCTGTGCAAGCCCTTCTGCGATGGCTGTCTTGCCTACGCCCGGCTCACCGATGAGGACAGGATTGTTCTTATTTCTGCGGGACAGGATCTGGATCACACGATTGATCTCCGTCTGACGCCCGATGACAGGGTCGATCTTGCCCTGTTTGGCTTTTTCATTGAGGTCGATGGCAAAATCCCCCATCTCTCCCAGCTCTGCACTGCCTTCTCCATTTCCGTCTTCCGAAATATAGGTATCGAAGGCTTTCTGCAACTTCTCCTGTGTCACGCCGAAATGCTCCAGGATCTGCATCGCAACGCCGCTGCCTTCCCGAAGAATGGCAAGCAGCAGATGCTCCGTGCCGACGAAGGAATTGCCAAGATCATTGGCTTCCTCCAGCGCCATTTCCAGCACCCGTTTCGTCCGCGGCGCTACATACAGCTCACGGCGAGAGAAGAAGCCGCTCCTCCCCTGCCCGGTAAGCAGCGGCTCCACAGCCTCTACGGTCACGCCGAGCGAATTCAGGATCTTGCCGCCGGCCGAATCTTTTTCGTGGGCAATGCCCAAAAGCAGATGCTCGGTCCCCAAATAATCACTGCCCAGCTTCGAAGCCTCTTCTCCTGCAAATTTCCAGGCATTTTTTACACCATCTGTATATCTGTCTTCCATAGAAATCCCTCCTTTGTTTTGGGGTTTATATTAAATGAGAAATTAGAAATGAAGGTGGTATTTCGGTCACCAGTCACTCATTTCTTTCCTTCAATCGCCTTGATCTTATCTCTGACCTCGCAGGCACGCTCGAAGTCTTCGCGATCGACGCAGCTCTTGAGCTCCTTTCGCAAGGCTTGCAGCTCCTCGCTCTCCGCCGGAGCATCCGCCTTTTCTTTGGCCTTCGATTCATTGACGGGAATTTCATTCTTCCCTTTCTGGAACGACGGGCGGATGGACTCTTTGAAGCGATTGTAGCCGTCTTCATTCTCCGGCAGCTTTTCCGGGCTGACTTCGATGAATTGTCCGCCGCCCTGATCTTCCAGCGTGCGGGTCCCGAAGGGGTCTTCTAAGTGATGCCCAAGCATCGAGCCGCCGAAGAAATGATCCAGCGGACTGTCAAAGAATCCATGTCCAAAGAAGCTCTGCTCCTTCTGGAACACATGCTCTTTCTCTGCACACTCACTGCAGAGATGCTCCTCTTTTCTATGTCCGTTCACCACCTGCACCATATGAACGGTGGCAGGATGTGCATGACAGCGTTCACAAAGCATATTTATTCTCCTTTCAGCGCCCACTCGATGCGATGGATCATCGTCCGTCCGGCTTCCTTTCGGTGTCCTTCCGGACAATACTCCAGCATCGTGTGCGTCATCGCATACATCAGCCGATACTCACGCTCGGAAATGATGTCGTAATTCAAAAGCATCTGGAAATATCCCCGAAGGCCGTTTTCTATCTCCTCCTGAGATACCGGTTTGTCTTTTGTTTGATGATTTGACTTTTCATTCTGGTACTGGCTCGCTGCCTCCTTCAAGCGGTGGTAGTAGTCCGGCACCTCCTCACGCTCGACAGGGCGCAGGGAGATCTTGATATATCCGCCGCTCCCCCGCCTGGATTCGACGATGAATCGGTCATTGGAAGAAAACCTCGTATTGATCACATACGTCACCTGAGACGGTGCACACGCGAGGTGATCGGCCACCTCCTTGCGCTTCAAGAGCAGCTCGTCTGTATTCTGCTTATTCATCAGATCCAGAATGAAATTTTCTATTTTATCAGATAGCATTGTACTATTCATATCGCTCACCACTTTCCACTTGACTTCTTACCTCATTTCTGTAATCCATTATACATCAAATAGTCAAATAGTCAATAGCCTTTTCGATTTATTTTTAATTTGAAGTGACAAAGGATTAGCGACCAGTCACCAGTCACTCGTATAGCAATTTGTTAACTTCTGGACTTAGTGAGAAGTGCTGGAAGAGGCACACAATTCATATAGGGGCTCAATACCCCTCATTATATAAAACTGTTTGCCCACCATTTATATAAAACTCCGCGGCGCCTCCTAATTTTATGCGCCGTACCTTCACTCCTCACTCCTAACTCCTCACTCCTAACTTAATTTGGAAGTTGATTTAAATGCCAGTTATTTAGAAAGCGCAATACCAAGGAAACAGTCCCCGCCCATCAAAAAACGGCAGACCTCTCGGTCTGCCGTTCTCACTCTTCTATGTCTTCAAAATCCATCTCATGCATCACCGTCATGACGGCATCATGGGAAAACCCCCTTCGCAGGAGAAAGGAGGCTGACTTTTTGAAATCTGTCCGCAGCTTCGGACTCATGCCCCACTTCTTTTGCAGGAGGGCGGCCGCCATCTCGATCTCTTCCTCAAGCTGCAGGTGCTTCTCCGTAGCAAGCCCTTTCAGCTTCAGCTTCTGATGGATGTAGGCGTCTCCGTACTGCGCGCGGCGGCGGTAGGCTTCGAAAAGTTCATCAGCGAGATTCTCATCATTGACATATTCATAGTCTCTGAGCCGCTCCATCGCCTCTTCGATCTCTTTCTCCGTGTACTCCCGCTCTCTCAGCTTCCGTGTGAGATCCTTCTCGCTCTGGTCGCGGAACTGCAGAAGGTACACCGCCGTCTCGTAGCAAGTCCTATCCTTCGGACGAGTCCGTTTCGCTGTCCGCTTCCGAGTGTACGCCATCTTCGAAATGATCCGGTTCTACGACAAGGGTGTCACGGATGATCTTATCGATCTCCGCTTCGACATCCGGGTGTTCCTTCAAGTAACGCTTCGCTGCCTCACGCCCCTGGCTGATCCTGCTGCCTTTGTACGAGTACCATGCCCCGCTCTTCTGGATGATCTCCATATCGACCGCGATATCAAGGAGTGTGCCTTCCTTGGAGATCCCTTCCCCGTACATGATATCAAACTCAGCCACCTTGAATGGCGGAGCGACTTTGTTCTTCACGACCTTCGCTTTCGTGCGGTTGCCGATGATATCCGAACCATTCTTGATGACTTCGAGCTTGCGGATCTCGATGCGGATCGAGGAGTAGAATTTCAGTGCGCGGCCGCCGGTGGTGGTTTCCGGATTGCCGAACATCACGCCGACCTTTTCACGCAGCTGGTTGATGAAGATGACGATGGTCTTCGATTTGCTGATGATCCCCGTCAGCTTGCGGAGTGCCTTGCTCATGAGGCGCGCCTGCAAGCCGACCGATGCATCACTGATATCCCCCTCGATCTCCTGCTTCGGTACGAGGGCTGCGACCGAGTCGATGACGATCATATCGACCGCGCCGCTTCTGACCAGAGACTCTGCGATGGAGAGCGCCTGCTCGCCGCTGTCCGGCTGGGAGATCAAAAGCTCTTTCGTATCGACTCCGAGGTGATGCGCATAGACGGGGTCGAGTGCATGCTCGGCATCGATGAATGCGGTGACACCGCCCATCTTCTGCGCTTCTGCGATCGCATGCAACGCCAGCGTCGTCTTACCGGAGGACTCCGGCCCATAAATCTCGATGACACGCCCGCGCGGATAACCGCCGACACCGACAGCGATATCAAGGGCGAGCGAGCCCGTCGGGATGACCTCGATATCGAGCTTATCTCCCATTTCGCCAAGACGCATGATGGAGCCGGCACCAAATTCCTTGGTGATCTGCTTCATCGCATTTTCGAGTGCCTTCTGTCTGTCCTGCTGTGCATTCATTTCTTTCGTGACTGCCATAGATACCTCCTTGAAATACAAGTCTCAAATCGTTTTCTTATACTGCAATTATACGATACAGCAAAGGGAAAAGATAGCGAACCCCAGATTAAATCTCGAAACCGGTCTTCCCTGAATGCCTCCCAAACACTTCATCAGATAGTCAGACGCAAAAACCCGCCGCGCTTTCCACGCGGCGGGTTTCGCAGGGATATATGTGACTGGCATCTGGCAGCCGGTCCTCAAATCAAAATCACGAGGATCCCCACTCACCTACTTATTCTTCGGTGTCTTCTGCTTCCGGATCATTCGAGAGCACGTCGATGGAGGCGATGCGATCCCCATCCTCGAGACGCTGGAGGATGACGCCCTGCCCTGCTTTCGTCTTCTTGCTGACGATCTGGCTCGCCTTGGTCTTGATGGTGATGCCCTGTTCGGAGACGCCGACGAGCTCATCCTTGTCATCCGCTGCGACAAGGGCTACGACCTCGTAGCCGCGGCGGAAATTCCGGATGCCCTTGCCGTTTCGGCTCTGGATATGATAGGCAGAGGCCTTGTTTCTCTTCGCATTGCCGTCTGCGGAAATGGTGAAGATATCCTTATCTGCTGCGATGCATGCGCCGACGACTTCATCATCGCCCGCGAGCTTGATCCCATGGACACCGGCAGCGGCGCGGCCCATGGAGCGGACCTCGCTGTCATCCACAGAGAAGCGGATGGCCATGCCATCCTTGGTGCCAAGGATGATCTCCTCTTCACCGGTGATCGCAAGCACGGCAGCGAGGCGGTCGCCCTCATTGAGGCGGATGGAGATGAGACCGTTCTTATTGATGTTCTTGTATTCCGCAAGCTCCGTCTTCTTCACATAGCCTTTCTTCGTGACCATGAGGAGGTACTTCGTCCCTTCCTGAACGTTGTCGAGGTCGAGAAGCTCGGTGACTCTTTCATCACGGGCCAGATTCGGAATGAAATTGATGAGCGCACTGCCGCGTGCGGTTCTCGTGGATTTCGGGAATTCCACGGCCGTCTTCATGTAGACCTTGCCCTTGTTTGTGAAGAAGAGGATGCGGTTGTGCGTGGAGGTATTCAGTATCTTCCAGACATAGTCTTCATCCTTCATCTTCATGCCGGAGACACCGCGGCCGCCCTTCTTCTGGACACGAATATCCGCAGAGTCCATGCGCTTGATGTAGTTCTGCTTCGTCAGTGTGATGGTCATCGGTTCATCTGGAATGAGGTCGGTCAGGGTGAAGTCCTCCTTCGTGGCCGATATCTGGGTGCGGCGTTCATCGCCGAAGTTTTTCTTTTCATCCTGGAGCTCGTCTTTGACGACACCCATGATCTTTTCTCTCGAGGAGAGGAGGTCTTCGAGGTAAGCAATGGTTTCCTGCACGTCCTTGTAGTCCTGTTCGAGCTTGTCTCTCTCGAGGCCTGTCAGCTTGCGCAGACGCATGTCGAGGATGGCGATGGCCTGCTTTTCCGAAAGTCCGAATTTCGACATGAGAGCCTGTTTCGCCACATCATCGGTGCGGGATTCACGGATGGTCTTGATGACTTCATCGATGTGGTCGAGCGCGATGAGGAGACCCTCCAAGATGTGCGCTTTGGCTCTGGCCTTGTCGAGTTCATACTGGCTTCTTCTGGTGATGACTTCTTCCTGATGCTTCAGGTAATAGTAGAGGATCTGCTTCAGGTTCAGGATGCGCGGATGTCCGTCGACCAGTGCCAGCATGATGGCGCCGAAATTCACCTGCATCTGGGTATGCTTGAAGAGATTATTCAGCATGATATCCGGGCTGACGTCGGCACGCAGCTCGATAGCGATGCGCATGCCGCTGCGATCGGATTCATCGCGAAGGGCAGTGATGCCGTCTAAGACCTTCTGACGCTGCAGGTCGGCGATGGACTCGATGAGGCGCGCCTTGTTCACCTGATACGGGATCTCCGTCACTACGATGCGGTGTTTGCCGCGATCCATGTCTTCGATCTCCGTCTTGGCACGCACGGTGATGCTGCCGCGGCCGGTGCGGTAGGTATCCTCGATGCCCTTCACGCCCTGAATGATACCGGCGGTCGGGAAATCCGGACCTTTGATATACTTCATCAGCCCATCGATCGTGATGTCGGGATCATCGATCATGGCCGAGAGGCCATCGACCACTTCCGACAGGTTGTGCGGCGGGATATTCGTCGCCATGCCGACGGCGATGCCGTAGGAACCATTCACGAGCAGGTTCGGGATGCGGGACGGCAGGACGAGCGGTTCCTGCAGCGAGCCGTCATAGTTCGGCATGAAATCGACGGTATTCTTGTCGATGTCGCGCAGCATTTCTACGGTGATCTTCGCCATACGCATTTCCGTATAACGCATCGCAGCCGCAGAGTCGCCGTCGACAGAGCCGAAGTTCCCGTGTCCATCGACCAGCGGGTAGCGCGTCGAGAAATCCTGCGCCATGCGGACAGCAGACTCATAGACGGCGATATCGCCGTGCGGGTGGTACTTACCTAAGACATCACCGACGATGCGGGCCGACTTCTTGTACGCCTTGCCCGGCAGCATCCCGGCTTCGCTCATCGCGTAGAGGATGCGGCGATGTACGGGCTTCAGGCCGTCTCGCACGTCCGGCAGCGCACGAGTCACGATGACCGACATGGCGTAGTCGATGTAGGAATTCTTCATCTGCCCTTCCAAGGGGGTATTGATGATCTTTCCTTCTTTCCATTCGATATCCATAGTGTCTCCTTGCGAAAAAAGACAGCGCCTTTTGCGCTGTAAATTAAACAATTACATATCTTATTATAGCACAAAAACGCTCTCACAGCCATTTGAGAGCGTTTTATGGGATCCTTTTGAAAAGTTAAACAAAAGCAGGCTCTATGCACAGCCAATCGTCTTTGCCAGATCCTGCTATGCATGGACACATCGATGGCAAGCACTTCTTTCATCACAAAAGAGCAGCCTCAGGGAAACTCCGGTTCGATCGCAGTGTCAGATGTGATCCGTGTTTCCCTAGAGCTGCCCTCTTTATTTAGATACATATATATTATCTTCAAGCACCATGCGCCACGGGAAATTTCTTCCATACTTCGCATAGTCGATACCGATGCGTTTGGTGCGCTTCACGGGGAAATGCCCCTCTCCCTTTTCGATCCAGAGCCGGTTTCCGGTGAGGTCTTCCCCATAGAAGGAGCGATCGATGCCCATCGCCATCGTCAGGCGACCGGGCCCTCCTGTGAGAAGCCTGCCCTTCGCGCCTTTGCGTCGATGCCGCATGAGCTCCACGCCGGAAAGCGGCTCGATGGCGCGAATAAGGACGCAGCCGGGTATTCCTTCGGGCTCGCAGACGATATTGAGGCAGGTATACATGCCATAAATGAGATACACATAGGCATGACCAGGCTCGCCAAAGATCACCTTCGTCCGCGCGGTGATGCCCTTGGCAGAGTGCGCGCCATCGTCTTCATGACCGCGCCAGCATCCGCCATAGGCTTCGCACTCCACGATGCGACCCATAGTCAGCCCCTCCTTCGTGCGGCAGCAGAGGACAGCGCCGATGAGCTTCTTCGCCAATGTCACGGGATCGGTGTCATAGTCGGCGCGCTCCCATTTCATTTCACATCGACCTCCATGCCCATCTCAAGATCCTTCGTCGGGTCGGTGACGACGCGGTCGCCCTCAGAGAGACCATCCATGATGAGCAGGAATCCACCTGTCTCACTGGCGATATCCACGGTCTTGATGTCGATAAGGCCGTCATCATTCACAACAGCGACGGAGTCCTCGCCGATCAGAGCTGTCTTGGGGATCATGTAGGAAGACATGGTCTTGCCGCTTTCAATGCGAATGTTGTATTCATTCCCGATGGTGATCTCATCATCGCTGTTATCCACCTGCACTTTGTAGGTGGTGTATTTGTCTCCGTCCTCATTCGGCTGTTTTTTGAGCTCGCCATACCAGATCTCATCGCCATCCGTCATCGTGACCGTCAGCGTCTTGTCATCCTTGGCGCGTTCCATCAGCGTATCAAGCTTGGACGGGATCTCGATGGAGGCCGTCACCGGTGAATCCTGACGGATGACGAGAGCAGGCTTGCCTGCCATGGCCATGTGCGTATCTCCGATGTAGACCTGCGAAATGATCCCGCTGATCGGCGCACGGACGGTGCAGCCGGCGATGGTCTTCTGCAGGGCTGCCAGTGCGGACGTCAGATTTCCATCCACCTGCGCCCCGCCCCCGGAAGAGACCGGCTCAGCCACTGTGCTCCGTCCCTTGATGCGGTTATACTCTGCGCGGGTGATGATGCCCTGCTTCAGAAGCGAGGCTTCCATGCTGTTATCGATCGGCGCGCCGCCATAGCTGGCCGCCGGAGCCGAAGAAGCACTCTCGGCGATCTTCGCCTCGATCGATGCCGCCTGCGACTCATACTGAGAGGAGTCGATCCGGAAAAGGACATCGCCCGCCTCGACCGTGGTCCCGATATCAGGCAGATCAGAAATAAGGCCGCCTGATACAGACGGAATGACCGGCGCGACATGAAGCGCCTCCGGCACCGCTTTCGTCTCCAGGGTAAATGGTTCCTGGCTGGCTTCGGCCTTCATGACATGCACGGAGGGTTTTCCGCAGCCCGAGAGAAGCAATACGGCAGAGAGCGCTCCTGCCGCCATCCAAGAGATCCATTTCTTCATCATGCGCCTTCTTTGCCAAGAATATCCGCGGCCAGCGTATCCGCGAGGGAGATCAATGCTTCGTCATCACCGGTGATGCTGCCCTTCACGTGGAGCGGCTCCTCAATGATCTCACACTTCTTCCACGTGCTGACGATATCCTTCATGAGCTTGCCGGATACATTGGGCGCCCAGCTGCTGTTCCCCAGGATCGCCACTTTGCGGTTCTGGATGCCCATCGTCGTACATTCGTGAAGGAAGGCTGCCATCGCCGGATTAAGGCACATATTCATCGTAGGTGCTGCCAGTACCAGGTGGCTTCTGCGGAACACTTCCGCCCACGCATCGCTCACCGGGGTCACGCAGAGATCAATGAGCTTCAGATTTCTGACACCGCGCTCGCTGAGGAGTGTCGCAAGACGGCTTACTGCCATCGCGGTATGGCCATAGGCAGAGGCGAAGAAGATGGAAGCCGACGTATAATCCGGTGTAAAAGACGCCCACTTCTTCACGCGCTCTATCACATACGCCTTGTCCTTTTCCGTGCGAAGGACAGGCCCGTGAAGCGAACAGATGATGTCGATGGGAAGAGCCTCTGTCTTTTTCAAAGCGGAAAGCACCTGCATGCCGTACTTGCCCGTCGTATTCGTGTAATAGAGACGGCCTTCCACGCCATACACATCCGCATAGTCGACGGCATCGGCAAAGATGGAGCCATGGATCGCACCGAATGTCCCAAAGGCATCCGCAGAAAAGAGGACTTTGTCTGTCTCATCATAGGTAAATGTCACTTCCGGCCAGTGGACCATCGGTGCCTTGATGAAGCGGAGCTTGTGCACGCCGAGATCCAGCACCATCTTTTCGTCAGAAAGGATGGTGCGATCTTTGAACGATACATGGAAGAACTGCTCGAACATTTTGATCGCCTGCGGAGAAGCGATGATCTTCGCCTGTGGATGTGCCTCTGCGAGTGCCAGAAGCGAACCGCTGTGATCCGGCTCCATGTGATTGATGATGATATAGTCAAGCGCACGGCCTTTCAGAAGGTACGAAAGGTTATCCATGAAAATGTCCCGGCATGCATTGTCGATCCCATCCAGGACACAGGTCTTTTCATCATCGATAAAGTAGGTGTTATAGGAAATCCCCTGCGGAAGCGGCACCAGATTATCGAAGCGAGGCGTCACGAAATCGTTTGCGCCGATCCAGTAAATGCTGTCCGTCACTTTCTGTTCATTGTGCATCATAACAAGACTCCTTTGGAAATACGAATATATGTATTATTATAGCATTCATGGGAAGAAGGCTAAAGACTCAACGGGTTCAATGGGTTCTAAGGGGTTGGTGCGGCGCATAAAAATCAGAAGCGCCGCGAAGTATGCATAAAGCGATGCCCGAAGTTGTAGTCACTAGTCACCATTCAAAAAAGCACCTGCCTTTGCAGATGCTCACATGTTCTTTTCCAATTTGGCAAGAATCCGACTGGTAACGACCGTCAGAAAGAGATAGATGACGGCTGTCGTGATGAACGTCTCCCACACGCGATAGTACTGTGCATTCGCTGCATTCGCCCAGTACATGAGCTCCGGCGTCGCGATGACGGAGGCGAGCGACGAGTCCTTGATCAGGCTCACGAAGGAATTGCCCAGTGCCGGTACGACCGACTTCAGCGCCTGCGGCAGGATGACATAGCGCATGCTCTGCCATGCGGAAAGCCCCAGCGCACTGGCGGCCTCCCCCTGCCCTACATCGACGGACTGGATGCCCGCACGGATCGTTTCCGCAATGTATGCCCCCGCATTGATGGAAAGCGCAAGTGCGGCCGAAAGGACACCGTCCGGCTTCTTCATGAAAAGAGGTACGATGCCGAAGTAGGTGATCAGCAGCTGCAGGAGGAGCGGCGTCCCGCGTATACTTTCGATGAAGAGCAGCGCGGGGAAAGACAGGCATTTCTTTTTCGAAGTACGCAGGAGTGCCAGCACGAGCCCCAGCAGAAATCCACAGAGGATCGCGATCAGCGAGAGCTTGATCGTGAGCCATGTGCCGGATAAGAAAAACGGCGCATATTCCTGAATGATAGAAAATTTGAAATCAGACATGATTAGCCTCAGAATCATAAAATGATGCGTTCCTGGTCAGCGGTTCCCCAGTTTTCCCAGCGTCTCCTCATCGACTTTCGTCTTGAACCACTTTTCATAGATCTTTCCATAGGTACCGTCAGCGATCATGTCCTTGAGCGCCTTGTCGATCTTGCTCTTGAGCTCTGCGCCCGTATCCTTCGGATAGAGGATACCGAAGAGCTCGGGCGTGAAGGCTTCATCATCATAGACGATCGAAAGATGAGCCTCAGGGTACTGCGCCTGGATGGACTTCACGGACGTCTCATCACCGACCAATGCATCGACCTGCCCGCCGATCAGCATCTGGATGGACATCGGCGTCTTCTTGATGGAGGGATGATTCTTTCCGAGAAGCTTTTCCAGCGCCTCCTGCCCCGTCGAGCCGTTCTGCACAGCGATCTCTTTGCCGTCCATCAGATCCTTCGCGCTGTGGATATCCACACCTTCCCGCACCAGGATCGCCTGCCGGGAGAGGAAATACGGCGCCGAAAAGAGATAGGATGCTTCTCTATCCTTCGTGATGGTGACACCGGAAATCGCCATGTCCGCCTGGTGTGAGCGGATCTGCTCAAAGAGCGCTTCCCAGCCCGCATCGGTGAGATCCATCGTAAGCCCGGCGCGCTTCGCCGCTTCTCGTGCGAGGTCCACGTCAAATCCGACGATCTTGCCATTCTCCATGTACTCGAAGGGATTCCAGTTCGCATGAGTCACGACATGGATCTCATTTTTCGTCTGCTTCGGCGCGTCTCCTCCGCAGCCAGTCATGAGAAAACAGCCTGCCGCGAGAAGCATTGCCCCTGTGATGATGATTTTTTTCATTGTTCTTCTCCTACTTATTTCATGGGATACCATGGAAGAATTTTACGCCTGCCAAAAAGGTTTTATTCAGCATGCCTCTTTGATATTCCCATTATACGACCGCGAGCATTTCAATACAAGTTGTTTCGTATTTATTTTATAAAACTTTAAGTAAATACTGATTCAATCGTTATCAGATGTCATCAATGTTTCCCTTAGTCTCCAACAAAAAGGCGATGTGAAATAACGATCATCTCATTTTCGCGTTCCATCTGCCGC
>ERZ1026844.866-NODE-866-length-19971-cov-17.247439_pt1 | contig 19971 bp, 20 predicted proteins | sample MGYA00380152_ERZ1026844 | MGnify/ENA primary metagenome ERZ1026844 (study PRJEB33269, sample SAMEA4719788) | human gut metagenome | biome: human-associated habitat; feature: organic feature; material: feces | place: Cameroon | collected 2013-10 ... | reverse complement strand
GATGTGTCGCATTTTTCTATTTTGGAAAACTGTCATTTATTTCGAGACAGCCTCTCTATTAGTCTACATATTTTTCTAAGAAATGAGTAATATTGCTTTGAACTAGTTTCTTCTCTTTATGATAAGATTCACCATGTGCGGCATCATTCACAATAAGTAATTTCTTTTCTGCCTGACAGGCATTATAGAGTTCTAATGCCATATAGGTAGGTACAAAGTGATCCTGGTTACCATGTATAAATAATGTAGGTGTTTTAGACTTCTTGACTTGATTGACTGCACTGGCTTGTTTGAAGTTATACCCTACTGTCTTTTTAGATAATAATGTAGCACTAGGAAGTAATAAGAATGGTGGACATCCTTTATTCTTTAAGTAGTATTTGAATTCATCATAAGCACTCGTATAGCTGCAATCAGCGACAATAGCTTTCACATTATCAGATAAATCTTCACCACTTACCATGAGTACTGTTGCCCCACCCATAGATATACCATGTAAGACAATACTCATAGGTTCATTATGGAAATATTTTTCCATTTCTTTAATCCATTCTAATATATCTAAACGGTCTAACCATCCAAAACCAATATAATGTCCTTCTGACTTACCATGTGCTCTATTATCTGGAAGAAGGATATTATAACCAAGTTCATGATAGAAACGAATATAATACGCAAACTCACGATAATGATGAGAATGGAATCCATGAACACAGATAACTAATTTATTAGAATCAGGATAAGGAAGGAACTGTCCTTCTAGCTTTAATCCATCATAAGAAGTGATTTCCATATCAATAAATGCCTGATGATCTAGCCATTGTTTATCATCTTCACTCATTGGATGTTTTAAACCTACTTTTTCTTCTTTGCGTCTTGTACATACTTTTTCTATCGCAATGCGCCCTGCTGCAAGATAAGTGGCAGATGCCGCAGCTGCTGCGCCTATTGTACCTATAATTACATTCTTCTTTTTCACGACGAAATGCCTCCTTTTATTCATTATATAAGATATCCTATGAAGAATTCATGTACATACTATTAAGTTTGACTAAATAATTGACAGATATGTGAATTTGTAAGTAGAAAAGGGTATGTAGGAAAGAGATAAATATATGTTTTTAAGAAAGTTTTTGTGTTAGAATAATAACCGATATGAGGTGATTTTAATGACACAGGTTATAGGACCAGAACAGATGGATTTATTAGTAAGTGCAGTGAGAGATGGGAAGATTGTTGCATTTCCTACGGAAACTGTTTATGGCGTTGCCTGCTTATTCAATGATTTGAAGGGTCTTGATAGAATTATGGAGATCAAGAAACGTAACCCGAATAAAGCAGTAACTCTTATGTTGTCAAAAAAAGATGATGTAAAGAAGTATGGCTTAGTAGACGAGGGTACCCAGAGAGTGATTGATAAGTTTATGCCAGGTAGAATGACAATCGTATTAAAAAGACTGGATAGTGTGGATCCTAGACATGTTAGCGGAAAAGATACAATAGGTGTTAGAATCCCAGACAGTTCTTTCGTTTTATCGCTCATTGATCAGACAGGGCCTTTATCAGTAACAAGTGCCAATTTATCTGGTCAAGGGAATACGACAAACGAAAAAGAAGTACTTGCACAGCTTGATGGACAGATTGATATGGTTGTCAGAGGACAGACTGCTTCGGCAACTGCATCTACAGTCGTGGATTTAAGTCAAGGTGATGTGAGAATACTAAGAGAAGGTTTAATTACCAAAGAAGAAATCGAGGAGGTATATTATGAAAATTGCAGTCGCTTGTGATCATGGTGGATTACGTTTAAAGAATGTTCTTATTGATGAAATGAAGAAACAGGGTTATGAAGTTGTAGACTATGGTACTTATACTGAAGACTCTTGTGATTATCCTGATTATGCATCTAAGGCAGCTAAAGCTGTTGCATCAGGAGAATGTGAGAAAGGTGTCGTTGTTTGTGGAACAGGCATCGGTGTATCAATTACATGTAATAAGGTAGATGGTATCCGCTGCGCATTATGTCATGATGTATTTAGTGCGAAAGCGACAAGAGCTCATAATGATACTAACATGATTGCAATGGGACAGAGAGTTATTGGAGAAGGACTCGCTGTCGAAATTCTTAATGCATGGCTTCATACTGATTTTGAAGGTGGAAGACATGTTAAGAGAATTGAAAAAGTAATGGCTTTAGAAAAGGAGTAACTATTATGAGAGATACAGAAGTATTTGCAAGTGTTGAGCGAGAATTGAATAGACAAAGAAACAATATTGAATTGATTGCTTCCGAAAACTTTGTATCTAAAGAAATTATGGAGCTTGCGGGCTCAGTTCTAACAAATAAATATGCTGAAGGATATCCAGCTAAGAGATATTATGGTGGATGTCAGTTTGTGGATGAAGTAGAAACATTGGCACAGGAAAGACTTAAGAAGTTATTTGGCTGTGAGTATGCAAATGTTCAGCCTCATTCTGGTGCACAAGCGAATACAGCTGTTTATTTTGCTTTATTACAGCCAGGTGATAAAGTACTAGGTATGTCTTTAAATGATGGTGGGCATTTAACACATGGACATCCATTAAATTACTCTGGTAAGACTTATGAATTCCATGCTTATGGTGTTGATAAGGAAACAGAAAGAATTGATTATGATGAATATAAGAGATTATGTGAAGAAATCAAACCTAAGTTAGTTGTTGCAGGAGCAAGTGCTTATGCAAGAACTATTGATTTCAAATTCATGGCTGAAGTAGCACATAGTGTTGGTGCTATCTTTATGGTAGACATGGCACATATCGCTGGTTTAGTTGCTGCAGGAGATCATCCATCTCCATTCCCTTATGCAGATATCGTGACTACTACAACTCATAAGACTTTAAGAGGTCCTAGAGGTGGTGTCATCATGTGTAAGGAAAAGTATGCAAAAGATATTGATAGAGCTGTTTTCCCTGGTATGCAGGGTGGACCTCTTATGCATATTATTGCTGCTAAAGCGGCTTGCTTCTATGAAGCATTACAGCCTGAATTCAAGGAATATAGTCATCAGATCATTAAGAATGCGAAAGCTTTAGAAGAATCTTTAAAGGAAGAAGGATTCCGTCTTGTAACTGGTGGTACTGATAATCACCTATTACTTATTGATGTAAAGAGCAGCTGTGGTATTACAGGTAAGAAGGCTCAGAGATTACTTGATGAAATCAATATTACAGCTAATAAGAATGCGATTCCTTTCGATACAGAAAAACCTTTCAAGGCTTCTGGAATCCGTGTTGGTACACCAGCAATGACAACTAAAGGATTTAAAGAAGAAGACTTCAGAGAAGTTGGAAAGATTATTGCGTATCGTTTAAAGAATGAAGAAACTGATGAAGTAAAGAATGAATGTCTTGCGAGAGTAAAGAAGTTAACTGATAAAGTGACTATGTATGACGATATTAAATACTAGGAGGCCATAAGATGGTTAAAGTACTCAATCATGCATTAATTAAACACAAGCTCTCAATCATGAGAGAAGAAAAGACATCAAACTATATTTTCAAGCAGAACCTTGATGAAATCGCAATGTTGATGGCTTATGAAGTCACAAAAGACTATCCTTTAAAAGAAAAGGAAATTGAAACACCTATTTGTAATACAACGGGTTATGAACTAGATAAGGATATTATTCTAGTACCTATCTTACGTGCAGGTGTGGGTCTTGTAGATGGCTTTAGAAGAATCATTCCAACTGCGAAAGTAGGTCATATTGGTATGTATAGAGATGAAGAAACATTGATTCCTCATGAATATTATGCTAAATTTCCTAAGGGATTAGAGGACGCAAAGGTGATTGTTCTTGATCCTATGCTTGCTACTGGTGGTTCAGCTGATATGGCTATCCAGAATATTAAAGATCGTGGTGCGAAGGATATTGAATTTGTCTGTCTTGTAGGGGCACCTGAAGGTGTGAAATACATTGAAGACCGTCATCCGGATGTGTTGCTTACTTTAGCTGCACTAGATGAAAAACTAAATGACAAGGGATATATTGTACCAGGTTTAGGAGATGCGGGAGACCGCTTGTTTGGTACTAATTAATGGGATTTGATGAATATGAAGTAAGAAGAACTTCTATCAAGGTATTTTTTATAGGATTGATTCTTGCGGTTGTACTTTCTATCATTCTTCATTCAATCAGCTACTGCTTAGGGTTTGTATTAGGTTATCTCATTGATTTATTGATCTTGCAGATCAATATGAAGATGACTGATACAATACTTTCTATTCAGACTGCAGGTAAGACAATTGCAGTGATGTTATTTATGGCTAAATTGTTTATTTTTGCAGCTGGTTTCGCAATAGCTGGATTCTTTCCAGAAATAGTAAATATGTATACAGTATTTCTGGGCTATCTAGTAGTAAAGATTTCTATTTATATACATGCATATGGAGAAAGGAGGCGTATGAGATAATGAAAATCACTATTCAGCCAGAACTGATATCATCATTGATTGTGACTGTGATACTTTCTATTTTCTTTGTTTATGCAGGTAAAAAAATAAGAGAAGCAGATCCAACTAAGAGACCAACAGGCGTGGTCCTTGTTGTTGAAACCGCCATTAAGATGGTTTATGACTACATGGGCACAATCATGCCTAAGAAATATGCGAAGAACTACTATCCTTATTTCTCTATGTTATTTGCATGGCTGTTGGTATCTAACTTATTTGGATTAACAGGTTTTGATGCGCCAACTACTAACTACTCAATCACGTTATCCTTAACATTAATTACATGGGTATTAATTCAGATTAATGCGATTAAGTATCAGGGTGTTGGCAGTTATATTAAGGGAACTTTGATTCCCCCAACAAACCTATTTGGTTTGATTTCACCATTGATTTCTATATCAATGCGTATTTTCTGTAACTTATTGAGTGGTACATTTATTATGGCCTTAGTATATCAGGCAACATCATTCTTAAGTTACAAGTTGATTCCATTCAACTTTTTAGGTCCAGTGGTGGCACCACTATTACATTGTTATTTCGATGTATTCTCTGGCTGCGTACAGGCACTGGTATTCGTTACACTATCTTCAATTCTGATTTCTAATGAAAATCCAGATGAAGAATAAATGAAAAAAATGTCAATAGGAGGAAATTGATTATGACAAGAGGTTTAATTGCAATCGCTGCTGGTATTGCAGTACTTGCAGGTTTAGGTACAGGTATTGGTGAAGGTTTAGTTGCCGCTCATGCAGTATCTGCAATTGGAAGAAATCCTGAGGCTGAAAGCAAGATCCGTACTACTATGATCTTAGGTATCGCCTTAACAGAAACAGTAGCCCTCTATGGTTTACTTATTTCTTTCATCTTATTATTCGTATTCAAATAAAAAATAGTTTAAGGAGGAAAAAACTATGCCAGATATAGCCGCAAAGTTATTTCCAAACCCTACCACTATGATTGTTCAGTTATGTTCCACTGCAATCATGCTTCTTCTGTTCAAGAAATATTTATGGAATTATGTATTAGAATTCTTCCAGAAGAGAGCTGATTATATTGAAGGTAATATTAATGATGCAAAGGCTAAGAATGAAAAAGCATCTGAATACCTTCTTGAAAGTGAAAAGCAGGCTAAAGAAGCTGCAAAACAGTATAAAGAAATCATAGATCAGGCTAAGGAAGATGCCGTAAAGGCTAAGAGTAAAATCATGGATGAAGCTAACAAGCAGGCTCAAGAAAAGATTGAACAGGCTCGCCATGAAATTGAATCTGAAAAGCTTGCAGCACAGGATGAAATGAAGAAAGAAATTGTGGATGTTGCTGTTGAAGTGGCTACTAAAGTCATGGATCAGAATATGAATACTGAAGCCAATAAAGCTTTAGTAGATGATTTCGTAAAACAGGTTATTAACTAATGGATGCAAATGTTGCAGAACGCTATGCTGAAAGCTTATATCAGTTAGCGTTAGAAGATCATGCGCTAGAAGATTATCTAGCAGACATGAAACTCGTTGATACAGTTTTAGAAAGTAATCCAGAATTTGAAACATTCTTCTCTCATGTGCTTGTAGATGATGAAGCAAAGTGTGCATTACTAGATAAAGGTTTTGGCACTTCAGTAAATCATTATGTATTGAATTTTCTTAAACTGCTTGTAAAGAAAAGAAGAACAAGATATATTGCGCCTATTACAAAAAGCTTTATTAAGATGAGTAATAAGCATCTTGGTATCGAGGAAGGCGTTATCTTCACACCTTTCGCATTAAGCGATGAACAGGTAAAGGCAATTGAAGAAGCGATTTCTCAGAAAGAAAACAAAACAATCACTTTAAGAACTGTTGAAGACAAGACACTTATTGGTGGTGTTAAGGTTCAGATTGAGAACCGTGTCTATGATGGCTCATTAAAGAACAAAGTCAGCAAGCTCAAGACTGAGCTGTTGAGAAAGTAGGTGACGCAAGTGGCATTAAGACCCGATGAAATCAGTGCTTTAATCAAAGAGCAGATTAAGCATTATGATGATGTCATGGAACAGAAAGACGTCGGAACAGTTATGACTGTTGGTGACGGTGTCAGTGTTGTTCATGGTTTAGACAATGCAATGCTAGGTGAATTGATCCTTTTCCCAGGTGATGTTTATGGTATGGTCATGAACCTAGATGAAGATAGTGTTGGTGTTACTTTATTAGGTAATGCGGACGAAATTAAAGAAGGCGACGAAGTAAGACGTACAGGTAAGATCATTGAAGTACCTGTAGGTGATGCTATGCTTGGTCGTGTCGTTAACCCTTTAGGACAGCCTATTGATGGTCAGGGTGAAATTATCACTACAAAGACTAGACCAATCGAAAGAGTGGCTCCTGGTGTTATGACAAGAAAATCAGTAGATCAGCCAGTACAGACTGGTATCACTACTATTGATGCAATTATCCCAGTTGGTAGAGGTCAGCGTGAGCTAATCATCGGTGACAGACAGACTGGTAAGACAGCTATCGCTGTTGATACAATCATCAACCAGAAAGGTCAGGATATGTACTGTATCTATGTTGCAATTGGTCAGAAGAACTCTACAGTTGCACAGGTTGTTGAAAAATTAAAGAAGGCAGGCGCAATGGATTATACTGTTGTTGTTTCTGCATCAGCTTCTGAACTTGCTCCAGTTCAGTACATTGCACCTTATGCAGGTTGTGCTATTGCTGAAGAATGGCTTGACCAGGGTAAGGATGTATTAATCGTTTATGATGATTTAAGTAAGCATGCCGTAGCTTATCGTACAGTGTCTCTATTATTAAAGAGACCACCAGGACGTGAAGCTTATCCAGGTGATGTATTCTACTTACATTCAAGACTATTAGAAAGATCTTGTCGTTTAAATGAAGAAAATGGCGGAGGTTCTATTACTGCCCTTCCAATCATTGAAACACAGGCAGGTGATATCTCAGCATATATCCCTACTAACGTTATTTCTATTACTGATGGTCAGATCTTCTTACAGCAGGAATTATTCAATGCTGGTTTCAGACCTGCCATTGATACAGGTTTATCTGTATCACGTGTAGGTTCTACAGCACAGATCAAGGCTATGAAGCAGGTTTCTAGAAACTTGAAGTATGAATTAGCACAGTATGAAGAAATGCAGTCATTCGCACAGTTTGGTTCTGACTTAGATGCAGCAACTAAGAATGCGATTGAACATGGTGAACGTGTACGTGAAGTATTAAAACAGGCACAGTATGCACCAAGAGATGTTATTGATCAGATCATTACTCTATTTGCACTTGAAAATGGATTCGTTAAGAATGTTAAAGTGGAAAAGGTACAGGAATACATGGATGGTTTAGTAGAGAAGTTTGCTGTAGCACATAGTGATCTTCTTGATGAAATCAGAGAAAAGAAAGTATTATCTGATGAATTAACTGCTAAGTTGAAGGAAGCTGTCAAGGCTTATACAACTCAGTTCGAAAACTTACAGAAAGCTGAGGCTTAATTATGGCTGGGCAGATGCAAGCCATCAAGCGTCGTATCAAATCAATTGAATCTACTAAGAAAATCACAAGAGCTATGGAACTTGTTGCCAGCTCTAAGCTTTCTAAGACTAGAAATCAGTTGAATGACATGAAGCCTTACTATACACAGGTAAAGGATACCTGCGCACAGATCTTAGCTTCTGCGGGAAATGATATTGATTCTCCTTATTTAGTATTAAATGATAAGGGTGAAGATGTTTATATCGTTATCACTTCTACTTTAGGATTATGTGGTGGATATAACTCTAATATCTTTAAGCAGGTAGAAGCATCAGTCAATGATGCCAAGAAGATCATTGCGATTGGTAATAAAGGCTTAAATCAGTTTAAGAAACATTTTAAAGGTGAAGTAGATGGTACTTATGTAGACCTTAATACGACCCTTGATTTTAGAAGTGTTGTGAGATTAGTTGCCTCACTTCTAGAAGGCTATAAGAAAAAAGAAATTAAGTCTATTCATGTTGTATATACAGAATATGTGAACGACTTAACTTTCGTACCGAGAGATGTGACTCTTCTTCCACTTAAGGCAGAAGATCTTGTCTCTGATAAGAAATTCCATAAAGATACATTGTTTGAACCAAGTCCTGAATCAGTACTTGGAAGCTTAATTCCGATGTATTTACAGGCTGTTATCTATGGTTACTTGATTGAATCAGTGACTGCAGAAAATGCGTCTAGAAGAACATCTATGAAGAACGCAACAGACAATGCAAATGAATTAACAGATGAGTTGTTATTAAAATACAACCAGGCACGTCAGAGCGCGATTACTAGCGAAGTCAGTGAAATCGTTGCGGGTGCCAATGCACAATAAGAAGGAGGAAAATATAAGTAACTAAATATATTGACTGTTGTGATTAAGTGTGCTCAAATCCCCTCAGAGGAGAGCGTTAAAACGAACACATCAAATATCACAAATTTTAAATCAACGGATTTTATTGATTTTTAGGCATATCTGTTAAGATATTATAACGTTGAGATAGAGAAGGAACTTTAAAGGCAAACCAAACCCAAACTAATAGGAATTATTATACTTATAATCATCATTTACTAAATCAAGTTACATTTTTAAGATGGTTTTGTAATGCAAAAGAATTATTGTAGACCAGTGTATTGAAAATTACGGAAAGTGTGTAACGATTTATTAGATGAAGTAATGGAACAAAAAATAAAAACCATAATTTGAATACCCACAAACCATAGGTCAATGAAAATAAAATTTTATTAACGCCTATTAATCGGCGTTCATGAAGTTGAACTTGATGCATAGATTTTCCATCTGTACTATAATTAGATTAGAAATCAGATGGAGAACTCATGCAGGATATTGTTTCAATACTTCATGTGTTCTCCTGCAGACTGCAAAGGGTTTCGTAAGTATAAAAAACTGATAGAAAGGGATGAGGAAATTGCTGAAGAGCTTCAAGACGGAAATAAATCCAACAGAGGAGCAGAAAGTCAAGATTCGTAAAACAATAGGTACTTGCAGATTTATCTATAACTTCTATCTTGCTCATAATAAGGAGCTTTATGAAAGTGGCAAAAAGTTTATGAGCAGCAGCCAGTTTAGAGTATGGCTTAACAATGAGTTTCTTCCGAGCCATCCAGAATATTCGTGGATCAAGGAAGCCTATTCAAAATCGGTAACACAGGCAGTAAATGACGGACAGAATGCATTTAAAAGATTCTTTAATCACAAGAGTGCCTTTCCAAAATTTAAGAAGAAAGGCAGATCTGATGTGAAGATGTATTTTGTAAGGAATAATCCTAAAGATTGCCTTTGTGAAAGACACCGAATCAAGATTCCATCACTTGGCTGGGTACGCATCAAAGAGAAAGGATACATTCCAACTACAAAAGACGGATACGTAATTCAGAGCGGTCATGTCTCAATAAAAGCTGATAGATACTATGTTTCTGTTCTTATAGAAATCCCAGATAACAGGGTAGCCAGTAATTCCAGTGAAGGAATTGGCATTGACCTTGGATTAAAGGACTTTGTGATTGTTTCTAATGGAAAAACTTATAAGAACATCAATAAATCTGCAAAATTAAAGAAGCTTGAAAAAAAACTTATTCGAGAACAGAGAAGTCTTTCTCGAAAGTATGAAAATCTAAAGAAAGGAGAGTCCACTCAAAAAAGAAATATACAAAAACAAAGGCTTAAGATACAGAAGCTTCATCATAGAATTGACAATATTCGTACTGATTACATCAATAAGATAATCGCAGAGATAGTGAAAACCAAGCCATCTTATATAACGATTGAAGATCTAAACGTATCAGGAATGATGAAGAACAAGCATCTTTCAAAGGCAGTTGCTTCACAGAAGTTTTATGAATTTAAAACAAAGCTTGAAGCTAAATGCAAAGAGAACGGAATTGAACTTCGAATTGTAGATAGATGGTTCCCATCATCTAAGACATGTCACTGCTGTAAAAGTATCAAGAAAGATTTAAAGCTTTCAGATAGAATTTTCAGATGTGATTGTGGCTATATCGAAGACAGAGATTTCAATGCTGCACTTAATCTGAGAGATGCTACGACTTACGAAGTTGCATAAATGAACGCAAGCGTAAGTATGTACCGGAGGCTACTTCGGGAATTTACGACTATGGAGTGTACAAGAACTTGTGAGTAGATATGATTTCGGTCAATCCAAAGCATACACGATGACATAGTAAGTAATGTTCGTGAGAACTTACATTATCTCGATGTGAGTATATTTAATCACATTTTGAGTGGCAGGTGCCATATGTCTTTGAATGTTGGTAAGATTATCAAGGCTCAGGGTCCAGTTGTCGATGTACAGTTCGCTGCTGATAAAGATCTTCCAGATCTAAATACAGCTATTAAAATCAACAACAATGGTGAAGAGTTAACTGTAGAAGTTGCTCAGCATATTGGTGATGATATTGTAAGATGTATCGCAATGGGTCCTACTGATGGTTTAACAAGAGGTATGGATGCTGTGGATACTAATGCACCTATTAGTGTTCCAGTAGGTAATAAAACACTTGGTAGAATGTTCAACGTATTAGGACATTCTATTGATGGTAAAGATGAATTGACTGAAGAAAAACATATGCCAATTCATAGATCAGCACCTACATTTGCTGATCAGAGAACAGAAACTGAAATTCTTGAAACAGGTATTAAAGTCGTTGACTTGATCTGTCCATTCATCAAGGGTGGTAAGATTGGTCTATTCGGTGGTGCCGGTGTAGGTAAGACAGTTCTTATCCAGGAATTCATCAACAACATCGCAACTGAACATAACGGTTTATCAGTATTCGCCGGTGTTGGTGAACGTTCTCGTGAAGGTAATGATTTGTACTATGAAATGAAAGAAAGTGGTGTATTAGATAAGACAACACTAGTGTTTGGTCAGATGAATGAACCACCTGGATCAAGACTTAGAGTTGCATTATCAGCACTTACTATGGCGGAATATTTCCGTGATGAACAGGGACAGGATGTCTTACTATTCATCGATAACATCTTCCGTTTCACTCAGGCTGGTTCAGAAGTATCTGCCCTACTTGGACGTGTTCCATCTCAGGCAGGTTATCAGCCAACTCTTGCAACTGAAATGGGTCAGTTACAGGAACGTATTACTTCAACTAAACAGGGTTCTATTACATCAGTACAGGCCGTTTATGTTCCTGCCGATGATATGACTGACCCTGCTCCAGCAACTACATTCACACACCTTGATGCAAGAGTTGTACTTGATCGTAGTATTGCAGCATTAGGTATTTACCCTGCAGTAGATCCACTAAACTCTTCTTCTAGAGGTCTTGATCCAAACGTTGTTGGTAAAGAACATTATGAAGTGGCTCATGGAGTAACTCAGATGTTACAGAAATATCAGGAATTACAGGATATCATCGCAATTCTTGGTATGGATGAATTGAGTGAAGAAGATAAACTGATCGTTGCACGTGCAAGAAGAATTAGAAACTTCTTATCACAGCCATTTACTGTTGCAGAACAGTTCACTGGTTTAGATGGTAAGTATGTACATGTTGATGATACAGTAAAAGGATTTAAAGAAATTCTAGAAGGCAAATATGACGATTTACCAGAGCAGGCTTTCCATAATGTAGGTACTATTGAAGAAGCAGTAAAGAAAGCTGAAACTTTAAGTGAGTAAATTTCATTTACATATCGTCACTCCTAAAGGTACCTACAGGGATGTAGACGTAGATATTCTGAACATCAGAACAACTGATGGTCAGATGGGTATACTTGCTCACCATATGCCATTGGCGAGTGGTGTGGAAATCGCCGAAATGAATTATAGGATTGATAAAGACAGATATGAATTTGCTGTTGGTGGTGGATTTGTTTATGTAGATGGTGAAAATACTGTTACACTTATTGTGAATGATATTGAATCACCAGAAGAAATCGACTTACGTAGAGCTGAAGAAGCAAAGGCAAGAGCTGAAGAGAGATTAAAGTCTAAGGATCCAAATCTTGATTATCAGCGTGCTGAAGTAGCTTTAAAGAAGGCTATTACACGTATTCATGTCAAAAACAATTACTAAGATCCAGGGTTATTCCCTGGATTTTCTTTTGGAGATATTATGAAGGATGATTATGTAAGAGTTAAAGATTATATTCCTGATATATATGAGGATCTGCGTTATGCGACAGAACGTAATTTTACGCATACAAAAGTCTATGATTTTGATGAAGCGTATTTAAGAAAAGATACTACACTTAAACTTAAGAAGGTTCAGGAAGAATTAAAAGGATTAGGTTATAGCCTTAAAATCTGGGATGCTTATAGACCATTTATTGCCCAGCAATATTTCTGGGAACTGATTCATGATGATGAGTTTGTAGCGGATCCTACATATGGTCCTAAGACCCATAACTTTGGGAATGTCGTAGACGTCACTTTTGTAAAGAGCGATGGAAGTGAAATAGATATGCCTACAGAGTTTGATGATTTTACTAGTAAGGCAAGTAGAGATTATTCATGGTTAACAGGAAGTCCTCTTGAACATGTTCTATTATTAGAAGAAACGATGGAGAAGTATGGCTTTATTGGTTATGAGGGTGAATGGTGGCATTATACAGATGAAGACGCGTATGAATATATAGAATTCAATCCAAATGAAAGACACAGCTAATGATGCTGTGCCTTTTTTAGTATGGTATAGAGAATAATTGTAAGTAGTATCCCAATACATGCACCTGTAGAATCTATGAGAACATCTTTAAAGCTGGCACTGCGCCCTCCTACAAAGAATTGGTGGATCTCATCTGAACAGGCATAAAGAAAACTGATTAGTAGAGATAGACATGCTTTAAAGCGTATAGGGTATTTTTTATATGTAAACAAAAGTGACATTGTGAGAATACTTAAGATGAAATAGGCAAACATATGCGCACATTTACGAATAATGAATTCTAGAAAACCAAAAGCTGTGGGCGATAATGCAGCCACTAAATCATGCCCTGTAAGACTCTTTGAAATATGTCCTAATAGATATAAGACAGAATGAGAAGAAGATGCACTTGCTGTACCTGTCTGACTAGAAAAGAAGAATATGACTCCCATCCATGCAAGGATAAACAGTGTTAATAGAATACGTAATATTTTTTTCTTCATTGTCTCTCTCTCCTTTCTTAGGGTATCAATATACATCAGGTAAAGAAAAAATACAAATGAATAAGAAATTCTATACAAATGAGAGTATATGTATATGTAAGGAATGAAAATACTTTCATAAGGGGGTTATCGATTTCTTATGTGAATGGTATAATAGAATTATAAGTAATATAGATGTCTAAGAATTCAAAAAAAAGAGTAGTTAAAACCATAATATATGTGAACTAAATGGATGAATTGAACGATTAGAGATCAAACAGACAAAAGAAAATATTATATGCATGGCCCTTTCATTTGTTGTTGATTTTAGGAAATTATGTGAACTATTTTACCTGAATTGATGATTAATAATGTAGATGTTAAAATTTTTTGATACACGGAGGAGAGTACATTTATGAAAAAGACATTCTGGAAGTTTTGGGTTATTATTTTATCTTGTTTTATGGTATTAAGTAATGCATCTCTACCATCCTATAGTGAAGATATTAGTGATAACGAAAATAATGATATTGCGAACAGTTTTAGATATACAGATGGAGAGATTGAAGAAGGACGTTCTATGAGTCTCTATTCACGCGCGGCTGTTGATTCTTCCTGGCCTAAGGATTCAAAAGCTATCGCAAAGGGTATTGACGTAAGTAACCATAATGAAAAGATTGATTGGAAAAGAGTAAAACAATCAGGCATTGATTATGCGATTATTCGATGTGGATATGGTACTAATGAAACATCTCAGGATGATAAGAGATGGGAAGAGAATGTGAAAGGTTGTGTTGACAACAATATTCCTTATGGTGTGTATTTGTATTCTTATGCAGATACTGTCGCAAAGGCTTCTAGTGAAGCAGATCATACCATTCGTTTATTACAAGGTAAGAAGCTAAGTTATCCTGTTTATTATGATCTAGAAGAATATGCAGTGCGTAATAAAGTGAGTAAGACGGGTATTGGTGATATTGCAGAAACATTCTGTAAGAAGCTTGCTGCAAAAGGATATACAGTAGGTATTTATGCAAGTAAGGATTGGTTTACGAACTACTTAACTGATAGTCGATTCTCTAACTGGACGAAGTGGGTTGCACAATACAGCAGTACATGTACTTATAGTGGTTCTTATGATATGTGGCAATGTTCGTCTACTGGAAGTGTACCTGGAATTTCAGGACGTGTAGATTTGAACTATGCTTATAAGACATTTAATGGTCCATCCAATGTGAATAAACCTCAATATTCTGATGGATTACATCAAGTAAATGGTGGTTTATATTACTATACAAATAACCAGATCAATAAATCATATAATGGGATCGCCTCCTATAATGGTGAAGACTATCTGGTTGTGAACGGTAAGGTGGATACATCTAAATCAGGACTGACTCAATCAGGTGTGAACTGGTATATGTTGAATGCTGGGAAGGTGAACAAGAATTTCACTGATCTCTATTACTACAATAAGAACTGGTTCTATATCAATAAAGGGGTATTGGACTGGACATTTAATGGTCCAGTTCTATACAACAATAAAATCTATTATGTAGAAGGCAGTATGATTACCTGGAAGTATAATAATGTGGCAGATTATAATGGTCTAAAGTATTATTTTTCAGGAAGTCAGATAGATTATGGATTTAATAATTTATTCTATACAGGTGATACCTGGTTTTATATAAAAGATGGTAAAGTAGATACGGGATTTAGTGGTCTCTATTATTTCAATAGTGATTGGTTTTATATAGAAAATGGGAAAATCACCTGGAATTATACAAACCTAGTCAAATACAATGGAGCAATTTATTATGTTGACCATAGTATGATCAGATGGAATCATCGAGGCTTAGTAGAGTCCAATGGTACATTGTATTATGTTTCAAATAGTATGGTGGATTATAATTTCAATGACCTTTATGAGCAGGATGGAAAATACTACTATATTAAGAATGGCCAGGTAGATAAGAGTTATACAGGTATTTATAAATATAATGGTAAACGTTATTTTATCGAGAATGGTGTAATCAATCCACAATATACAGGTGTTGTAGAGAATGGTGGAAATTATCTCTATGTCACTAAGGGTATTGTAGATGAAACCTACACTGCATTAACTTACTATAAGAACAACTGGTACTATTTTGATAAAGGTTCAGTAAACTGGAATTACAGCAACTTAATCCTTTACAACAACACTTGGTACTATATTCATAAAGGTATGATTCATTGGGATTACAATGGTGTAGTTCAGTACTATCAGACAAAATATTGTGTGAAAAATGGTGAGGTTGCCTGGAACTATACAGGACTTGCACAGAGTGAAGATGGTACTTGGTACTATATTAAAAAAGGTGTTGTAGATTATAGTCATTCAGGATTAATTTATTATAATAATGAATGGTTCTATGTTGATCATGGTGTGATCAACTGGGATTACTGCAGTTTGGTTCTCTATAATAAGAAATGGTATTATGTAGACCATGGTAAGATTAATTGGTCTTATACTGATTTGGTGAAATATGGAGACACATGGTACTATGTAAGAAATGGTGAAGTGGATTGGAACTTTACTGATGTTGTTTATTATTATGGTACTTGGTATTATGTGAAGAATGGTAAGATTGATTGGAATTATACAGGATTATTTCAACATTCACGTACTTGGTACTATGTAAGAGATGGACGTATCAACTATAGCTACAAAGGTCTTGTCTATCATACTGGTAATTACTTCTATGTAGAAAATGGTGAGATTAACTGGAACTTCAATGGATATGCCCAGGTAAACAATAAAGGAACCTACTATAAAGTAGTCAATGGTAAACGTGTTTAGAAGAGTGCTTAGTCACTCTTCTTTTTTTCTATGATACAATTATGATGCAATCATGTTCTATGATGAAATCGGGTGAGAAATATGAATAGAATACTAGTAGTAGAAGATGAAGAACCAATATTAAATCTAATAAAGATCAGTTTGAAAGAAGCAGGTTATGAGTGTATAGGAACGACTACAGGTCAGGAAGCCATTGATTTAGTTGATCATAATCATTTTGATCTGGCGATATTAGATATCATGTTACCAGAAATGAATGGCTATGAGATACTGGAATACTTAAAACCACTTGGTATTCCTGTTATCTTTTTGACAGCTAAGTCTGCAGTAAAGGATCGTGTAAAAGGTCTTCACCTAGGTGCTGAAGATTATATGATTAAACCTTTTGAGATTATAGAATTAATCGCAAGAGTAGAAACAGTATTAAGACGTTATAATAAGATATCTCGCTTTTTATCTGTATATGATATTGTGGTGGATACATCTTCTAGAGTAGTAAAGAAGAATAATCAGATTATTAATCTGACTATGAAAGAATATGATTTACTTGTCTTATTTATCAGGAATAAGAATATCGCATTATTTAGAGATCAGATTTATGAGAATGTATGGCATGAAAGTTATTTAGGTGATAGTCGTACAGTTGATTTACATGTGCAGAGAATGAGAAAGAAATTAGGGTTAGAAGATAAGATTGTACCTTTATATAAAATAGGTTATCGATTAGAGGTGGAAGAATGAAATTCTTCTGGAAACTCTATTTCTCTCTCATGATCTTATTGTGTTCATGTTTTAGTATTGGAAGTTATATTCTTATTCAAGGAAGTTTCAATAATTCATTGAAAAGAGAAATGAATACAGCTTATCAGGAAAACAGTATTATATGTTCTACATTGAAGAACTATACAAATTGGTATGAAGAAGATATTGAAGATATATCACGTATACAGGAATTACTTGCGACAGTAACAGTGCAGTCTTTTAATCGTAATATTATGTTCTGTTTAAGAGATGCAGGTGGTGATATTGTATTTCAAAATGATCATTTTAATCATTCTTCAACATTAACAAAGAATTTAAAGAATAATCAGAAGAAGTCTATTTTAAAGAAGTCTTCTTCTAAATATTATGTCTATACTCTCCAGTCAGTTAATATAGGAAGTAATCAATTCTATATTGAGAATAAGTATGATGTGACTTCTTTGTTTCAAACACGCAGCAGTCAGATACAGACTTATTTGAAGAGTACAGCTGTATTATTATGTTTAGGTATGATACTTGTGTATATGATCTCTTCATGGCTTATGAAGCCTATTAAACGCTTATCACAGGGTTTAAAGGAAGTGACACAGGATAACACCTATAGTCAATTAGAGGTGACTGGTGATGATGAAATAGCGGATGTAATGAATGATTTCAATAGTATGTCTATTCATCTATCACAGACATTAGAAGAACTCAATGAAACGATAGAAAAACAGAAAATATTTATAGGAGACTTCTCCCATGAATTAAAAACCCCTTTGACCTCTATTATAGGTTATGGTGATTTAATTCGTTCTAAGAAGTTATCAGAAGAAGAATTAATACTCTATTCTAACGCTATAGTAGAAGAAGGAAAAAGATTAGAAAAGATATCCATGAAACTTATGGATCTAACTGTATTAAAACAAGAAACATGTACATTATCCCCTATTCCCACTACTCTTTTCTTTGAGCAGATACAACAAGGGATTAAACCATTACTAGATCAACACAATATTACTCTTACTATGGATATAACCCCTTCTACTATTTATATCGATACTGATTTAATGAAAACAGTACTTTATAATCTAATAGATAATTCTAGAAAAGCAATTGGCAATAATGGCCATATAGAAATAAGAGGATTTATAGAAGATAAGAACTACCATATTACTCTTACAGATAATGGATGTGGTATTCCAAAAGAAGAAATAGATAAACTCACACAGGCATTTTATATGGTAGATAAATCAAGAAGTAGAAAGAATGGTGGTGCAGGATTAGGACTATCTATTGTAGATACAATTATCAAAGCCCATCATGCTTCTATGAATATTAATAGTGTTGTGAATCAAGGTACAACAATAGAGATTATACTAGGAGGCAGCTATGAAGAAGCTTAAAATGATAGTGATTGTATTAAGTATAGTCTTGATTGTTTCTGCCCCTATTGTCTTATTTAGATATAATGATTCACAATTACTCAATCATGAGAAAACAGAAATAATCAAGACTAAGAAAGTTAAAAGCACTTTAACAACGCAGCAGAAGATCAAGATGATCTATGATGCAACTTCTGATGATTCTCATATTGTGACAATATACAAAGAGTGGAACAGAGATACTGAACAGTATGATACTCTAAAGATGAATGTGGATATAGAGTTAAAGAAACTTCAAAAACTCAATATTATTCCTACATTCACACAATATGAAATGACACCACAAAACATAGAAACATTCATTAATGGTACAAACACAACGAAGTCTATGAGTATTGTACGATTAAGTATCACTTCTCAGGATATCGTTATGGATTGCTGGGTAGATTATGATACAGGTATTATCCTGCAAGGTTCTATTAATACCAAAATCAGTGTAGATTTAAAGAATGCATTTATTAAGAATTATCTAAAAGTATCTTCAACAACAGAAAAATACTATAGTCTTTTCTATGCGAAGAATCGTACATTCCTACGTATTTCTAATTATAGAAATGATGCAATTATGATAACAAATTGAAGCATAAATGATGAATGTGATTGATATCCTCCTATTAGGAGGATATTTTTATGAGAAGAGTTGTTTATATCATTACTACATTACTTATTGTTTCTTGTGCTTATAAGAGTACACGTATTGAATCATATCAAAAAGAAAAGAAAGTAAGACATCCTGGAGAATTACTTACATTAGTCAATGATAGGAATAAGATACCTGATACATGGAATACAAACCTGGTTCAATTACCAAATGGGAAACAGATTGATCAAAGAGTATATCCCTATTTAATGAGAATGATAGAGGATGCAAAGAAGGATGGATGCCGAATAGTGATTGCTTCAGCCTATCGTTCTAATGAAAAACAGGTTTCTTTGTATAATACAAAATGTGCGTTTTACCAATCACAGGGATATGATAATGAAACATCCCAAAAGAAAGCATCTCAATGGGTGTCTCAACCTGGTACAAGTGAGCATCAATTAGGCTTATCTGTAGATCTTGTTTCTTATGATTATCAGTTGCTTGATAAGAAGCAGGAAGAAACAAAGGAACAGAAATGGTTAATGAAGCATTGTGCAGAGTATGGCTTTATATTGCGTTATCCTGTGTCTAAAAGAAGATATACACATGTGAACTATGAACCATGGCATTATCGTTATGTAGGCAAGGATGATGCAGTAGAAATAATGAGTAAAGGGATATGTTTAGAGGAGTATCTCAACACAAAATATAATAAAAATACCATCTAATA
>ERZ1026844.863-NODE-863-length-19995-cov-4.431444_pt1 | contig 19995 bp, 9 predicted proteins | sample MGYA00380152_ERZ1026844 | MGnify/ENA primary metagenome ERZ1026844 (study PRJEB33269, sample SAMEA4719788) | human gut metagenome | biome: human-associated habitat; feature: organic feature; material: feces | place: Cameroon | collected 2013-10 ... | reverse complement strand
CGACACCCCCGTGACCCGTGCGCAGTTCGTTCTCATGCTCTGGCGTATGTGCGGCAAGCCCGCCGCAGCCAAGGCAGCCTCGTTTGCCGACGCCAGCGCGGACTGGTATCAGGACGCGCTGAGTTGGGCCGTGGAGAAGGGCTATGTGAACGGCCTGTCCGATACACGCTTCGGCCCCGACGCGCCTATCACGCGCCAGCAGGCCATGGCCATTCTCTTCCGTCTGAACGGCGGCCAGAGCGGCTCGGAACAGATGCTGACCGGCGTTTATGAGCAGACCTTCACCGACAGCGGAACCATCGCCTCCTGGGCGAAGGATGCGACATGGTGGGCGGTTTACCACGAACTTGTTTCCGGCACCGGCGGCAGCCGCATCGCGCCGGAAGCCAACGCGTCCCGTGCACAGATCGCGGCGATTCTGCTGCGGTATGCAGATAAATTTATGACGATGGAGGAAGCGGCATGAAAAGAAGAATGCTTGCGCTTTTGCTTGCGGTGCTGATGCTCGCCATGCTCACCGCCGCCGCATTCGCAGAAGACACAGTCCTTGGCGTTTACAATGTGACGGGGCCCCTGACGGTGCTGAACGGCACAAAGAATGGCAGCTTCTATGCAGACGCGAACGAGTTTGAGTTGAACTGCAGCGGCCTGACCGGCGAGTATTCACTTGTGCTGCTTCTCGAAGGCGACAGCCCCGTCCCCACAGACGGGAACATCCAGTACATCGATCAGATGAGCATCGCAAACGGCGCAGTGAAATTCACACTGAAGCCTAAAGCGCTGAAGGTAGGTACATACAACATCTACATCAGCACGACCGACGAGGCGCTCAAGAAGGTCGCATCGTTCAAGTACGGCGAGAAGCCGCTGATTGAACTGGGCGATGCAAATAACGATGGCAAAGTAGATACAAACGATGCAACCGCGATTTTGCTTTATGTTGTTAACAAATACACAATGACAGATGAGCAGTTGATGGCTGCAGATGTGAATGGCGATCATACGGTCAATACAAATGACGCGGTTGCAATTCTACTTCAGATTGTCGGAAAATAATGACTTTAAATGAGAGGTAAGAAACTATGAAAAGAATTCTTGCGCTGGTGCTGGCAGTTACGTTGCTGCTGTCCCTTTTTGTGGCACCGGTTGCCGCTGAAGGCGGCGAGATCAGCTTCGAACCCGCACCGTCGGTTAATTTGACGGCTGTTTCGTATGCAGTAAAGAGCAACACCTATATTTCGGATACAGGCGCAATTACAAGTGCCAAGCCGAATGAGTTGCTTGCGGTGAAGCTTACGCTTACGAATAACGCTGAGAAAACTTTGAACTGGGCAGGCGGCCAGTTTTTCATCAAGTATGATGAAACCGCATTTGAGCCCTACAGCTTTACCTATGAAGATAAAGATACTGGTGAAGAAATTAGTGTAGGTCCGATTGCGAGAGCACTGCCAAAGGAAAACAATGGTTTCAATTATAACAGTAAGTGGATTGGCTCTGAAAACGTCGATGTTCCGGGACTGATTCAGTTTACAAAAGCATCTGCTGAAGGACAGAAAGCAATTAATAAGAACGAGTCGATTACGATTGCTTACATCCTTTTCAAAGTGAAAGCTGGAGCCGAAAATGGCGTGCAGAAGTTTGAGTTTGATACTACGCGCCCCAACGCGGTGTCAGCTGCCGAGGAAATCAATACGGCATCGAGCAACATTGCAGGCATTGATTTTTCGGAAATTCATACAGACAATGTCAGCGTGGTAGAGGGCGCTGCCCCCACGCTTGCTGCTACCTCTATCAGCAAGAATGAAGTTGTATACGGCAGCGACGAAGTGCTCACCATGGGCGCAACGTCTACCTCCAACAAGGACATCACCAGCTTCGTCACCTTCAAGGTGAAGGATGCAGAAGGCAACGACGCTGCTGGCTTCGTTGTCAACAACGGCAATGAACTGAATGTTACTGCAGCAGATGCTGGTACCTATACTGTCACTGCCGAGCCGAATGGAGACAACTGCAGAATCGATGAGAGCGTGACTGTTCAGAACGCAACCTTCACGATCACCAAGCAGGAGATCACCGCGCCCGTTGCAACGGTCACGAGTTTTGCCAAGGGTCAGCGAATCTTTGACCTGAACGTCGAGACGACGACTCCCGGCCTTTCTGTGGGCTATACCTGCTATGAGGGCACGAATACCGATGGCAATCCGCTTGATTCCCAAGAGAAGTTTAAGGCGGGCACGCTTTACAGCATCGTGATCGGGCTGGAAGCGGACAAGAACCATGTGCTTAACGCCCAGACGCTGACCGTCACGGTCAATGGCGGTGAGCCGCAGACGGTCGCAATCGAGGAGAGCGGATTTGCCGGTGCATACAAGGCTGTTGTAACGGCTACGACTGCGGATAAGGATGCCCTTGCGCTGCTTCTGACGCCCGGCACTACGCCCAATGCGCACTATGGCATGAAGCTCAGCGACCTCAGCTTCACCGGCGGCACGGTAATTGCTGCTGGCGATGAAACCAAAACACCGATTGACGGTCACTTTGAATGGGTGGATTCTACGCAGGATGTCGGCGACCCGACCGTTTACGACGGCACATCTGAGCCGAACGGCAGACCATTCGCGGCAAAGTTTGTCCCGACTGACAGCGAGAACTATGCCGAGCTTTCGCTCAACGTTCGTGTGCACGTCCATAAGGCCACAATTTCTATTTCCGGTATTAACAGCTGGAACTACACAGAAGCTTTCAAATATGACGACACTGTGCACACGGTTGAACTGGTGATTCCGGAAGACCTGCAGGGCAAGATCAAGGTTGACTACGAAAACAACACGGCAACGGACGTTAACACCTATAAGGCGACTGCAACGATCAGCGCGGCGGACGATGCGCATTATGCAATCTACGAGTCCGTTACGACCAGAGAACTGGATTGGGCGATCGTCAAGGGTGACCTCACGCCGACGGACGCAGAAAAATCCGTGCTCTTCGGTACAAAGGAAGTCACGGTTACTCCGGCTGATTTCGGTCTGACGCAGGACGGCATTAAAATTGAGGTTACTCACGCGGGAAATAGCCTGATTACAGGTTACTTACCAAGCGATGACATGCGTTCTGTCACGTTTATGCTGAGAGATACGGATAAGACAGATGCTGCTAATAACGCGTCTGACACGGTTACATTGAAATTCTCTTCGGCGAATTACAATGAGACGTCCGGCAATACGCTCACCATCAAGATCATTAACAAGAGAACCGATACGGAAAAACTCCAGATCGACGTTCCCGCTACCGTCACCTACGGCGATACTGTTACCCCCAGCGTCGGCGAGTCCAAGCCGGCAGGTGCAGGCGACGTTACGTTCAAGTTCTTCGACAAGGACGGCAATCAGGTTTCTGACCAGCCGTTCCCCGTTGGCAAGTACAAAGTGACTGCATCCTGCGAGGATGCTGACACCATCTACACTGCTGAGAAGGAATTTGAGGTCGTTGCCCGCGAACTCACAGAAGAGAATGTCACCTTTGGCGAGAATCTCGTCTACACCGGCAATGAACTGACTCAGACCGTGACCGTCACCGTCGGCGGCAAAGAGCTGACCAAAGACACGGACTACACCGTCACCGGCCTGACCGGCACTGAGCCAGGCAGCTATCCCGTTACCGTCACCGGCACGGGCAACTACACCGGCACAGTCACAAAGTCCTTCGAGATTGCCAAGGCGGACATCTCCAGCGCGACCATCAGCGACATTGATAGCCCCGTTGGCTATACCGGGACTGCTTATGAGCCTGAAGTTACCGTAACGTTCAACGGAACGGAACTGGCGCTTGACACGGATTACACCGTTGCCTACACGAACAATGTCAACGCAGGCGAGGCAACTGTCACCATTACCGGTACGGGTGCTCACTTCAAGGGCTCGGTTGAAAAGCATTTCACCATCACGGCGGCGGATCTCTCCGGCTGCACGTTCGCGCCTATCGCTGACGTGACCTATAACACCAAGGCACATACTCCGGAAGTGACCGTTGCGATCAGCGGCAGAACGCTTGAGGCAGATAAGGATTACACCGTTTCTTACGCCTCCAACGTCAACGCTGGTACTGCCACCGTCACCGTCACCGGTAAGGGCAACTTCACCGGCTCGGCGAACACGACCTTCACGATTGCAAAGGCTGACCTGAACCTGAGCGTCTACACCATCTCGAGCCTCTGCACCGAGACTGAGGTGAAGACCAGCACGCTCCCGTCCAACTTCTTCCTCGCCGACGAGACGGAGACTGGCTTCTCCATCGCACTCACCGCCGCTGGCGGCGACGCGATCTTCACGCAGGAGCCCGCTGTGGTCGATGGCGAAAACATGATCACCTACCAGCTGAACGGCGGAACCGGCGAAGCAACTTTCAACGTGACTGTCACGCCGGTCTCCAGCAACTACAAAGCCGGCACCTATGATCTGAAGATCCAGGCCTATGACAAGACCAACGTCTCCAACCGCATCGTCTTTGAATCCGGCTCCGCTGTCTACACCGGCTCCGGCATCAAGTACGAAAAGGCAACCATTGCAGGTCACTCCAGCGGCATGCGCTATACCTACGCCCCCGATGTAGCGACCGGTGCAACGCTCGACGCAGCTGGCCTCCCGCTGACTGTCGGCACCTACACCGTCACTGCGACCTACTCCGATGCAAGCAGCTACGGTTACAAGACTGCGACCTTCACCATCACCAAGGCGACCCCGGCCGGCACGCCCGCCTACACCAAGATCGAGACGAGCGGCAAGACCCTTGCTGACACCAAGCTGACTGTCGGCACGATTCGCCCGGCCGGTACCATCGCATGGGATCTGCCCCTCACGACTGTGCTTAAGGATGGCAAGGAATACGCATGGACTTTCACCCCGACTGACACGCACAACTATACGACGCTCACCGGCAAGCTGATTCCCTATGTTGACGACGGCACGGATTATATCCCCGGCGTGATCGACGGCAACTCCGGCAGCTTCAACTTCCATGATGTGAGCCGCTTCGACTACTTCTACGACGCAGTCAAGTGGGCCGCAGAAAACGGCATTGCCTCCGGCACGGGCCGCTACACCTTCTCTCCCGACGCCGTCTGCACCCGTGCACAGACTGTCACCTTCCTCTGGCGTGCAGCCGGTTCCCCGATGCCCAGATATCGCACATGCGCGTTCACGGATGTGGACTCCCGCGATTACTATTACAACGCAGTTCTCTGGGCAGTTGAGCAGGGCATCACCACCGGCCTCACGGCTACCACCTTCGGCCCCGACGTCACAGTAAGCCGCGGACAGGTTGCAACGTTCCTCTACCGCGCAGCCTCCGCATCCAAGCCCAATACGTTTAACCCCTTCACGGATGTTAAGACTACGGCTTATAACTACGACGCCATCCTCTGGGCTTATGACAACCGCATCACCACCGGCACCAGCGACACGACCTTCAGCCCGGACGCTTCCTGCACCCGCGCACAGATCGTGACTTTCCTCTACAGATATTATCAGGGGCGCTGAAGCTAGATAAAAAAGGGTCGCTGCCCCGCGCAGCGGCCCTTTTTCTCATCCATGCGCAAAAGAGAGAGGAGTATTGACATGAAAACACAACTCAAGCGCCTGCTGGCGCTGAATCTGGCGCTTATTCTGCTGCTCTGCGCCGTCTTCCCGGCCTCCGCCGCAGGAACTGCGGCCCAGCCCGCCGCCGACGCCCAGCCCCAGCAAACTGCCCAACCCACCGAAGATTCCACCCAACCGCAGACCACCGCACCCAACCCCGGCACGCACACCCTCACCATCAATGGCGAAACCCGCACCATCGGCACGGAACGGCAATCTGGAGTAGGCTGGACTTCTGTTGCCACTATGAACGGTGATGGAGAGCCGGTATACGCACTGACGCTGAACGACTACAAAGGCGACCCAATCACGATAACGTCCAATCACGATTATACGGGCTCGACCCGCCCAATCGTCATGCTGCGCTTCATTGGCCAATGCAATATCAGAGGCAGACAGGACAGCGCGGCGCTGTCCCTCAGCGGATATCGCGGGCTGGTCATCATGATGGACGAGAGCACCGTGGCTGGCAGCTCAGCGCTCTCCATCGGCGGCAATCCCACCATTTCCATCCCGGACGGCTGGGTTCGTCTCGACAGCAATGAGATCACGCTCACCAGCTGGAACGGCGACCCGGCAGTGAACGCCCAAAGCGTGAACTGCGATCTGCCGACCTACAAAACCAAAGACAACGGCAACGGCGGGATCTGGTTCATCAGCACAGCCGAGCCGCGCACCGTCACCGTCAAGGGCAACGGCGGCACGAACTGGAACGGTACGACAGACGATGTGACCCTGACGTGCGAGGAAAACAGCCAGCTTGATCTGGCGAACGCCTTCACGCAGAGCAAAAAATACGTGGCATATTATCAGGGCGACGATGGGCAAACGTATTCGCCGTTCCTGATCTACCCCGACCTGAAGCCGGGCAATACAGTCCTGACCGCCGTCTGGGATAAATGCGATTATGAGATCCCAGCGATCTTCTACGGAAATCTCGGAGACGACAGAAACGTTACCGTGGTCGACGGCAGCAGAGAATGGACAGCGCCCATGTTCGAGCCATACGATATCTCGCAGTATCATAACACGCCGCTCTGCTGGGAAAATCAGATCGGCGACCGGGTCACGCAGCTGCTCTCCGGGCAGAAAATGCCCGCGCTGACGCGCCCGACCGCGTACCACGCCGTATATACCGTCTCGGAGACCGGCCTGATCTTCTGTGCCAACGGCGAGACGTTCGATTACGGCTGGGTCGTGTTGCAGCCGGTCTATACGTATACTGCAAATGAAAACTGGAGCCGGTGCGAAAGCGGGAAGAAGTTCCTGAGCTGGAACACAAAGCCCGACGGCACTGGCAAGACCTACGCCAACGGCGAGGACGTTCCGGAGTCGCATAACCAGCTCGTCTGGCTCTACGCGCAGTGGGAGCAGAACGGCCCTCAGCCCGGCATCCACACACTTACCATCGGCAATGAAACCTACAAGATCGGTACAAACCCAGTGAGCGGAGAAGGCTGGGAAGCCTATGCGGCTCTGAACGGCGACAACGAGCCGCTGCTCGTGCTGGCCCTGAACGATTATAAAGGCGGGCCGATCAGAATTTCCGATCCAACCGGTGTCGGAACAGCCAAGCAGGTCTACGCGCTGGTCAGCATAAGCGGAACCAACACCGTCACGGCGCAGTCCGGCGCAGGCATTACTGCGGAAGGGTATGCCGCCCTGTCCATGGAACGCTACAGCCGGACGGCATCCCTCACCGTCAGCGGCCAGCCCGCCGTTCAGACGGATGGCTGTCTGCAGATTTTCAGCGGCGGCATCACCCTCGACGGCGGAACCACCGCGGCATATGCGGCTGCGAACGGCTTCGTCTATAACGACGGACGCTGCGAGGCAAACGAAACGAAAACAGGCGACCTCGTGACGAAGCTCGTCATGCGGGATGTCTCCCATTATCTGGTCGTCAACGGGCAGCGCTATTATCTCAGCGAACAGTACCCGCATGTCTCCGGCAGCGGATGGGGCGCGGTGCTCACCAAAAACGGCGACGGCCTGCCGACCCTCTGCGTTGACCTGAACGGCTATACGGGGGGCGCGATCTCGTTTAGCGCACCGTATAACGCGGGCGAGACAGCGGACGTGATTGCGATCCTCAACTACACTGGGCAGAACCAGATCACGAACGAGTCTGGGGCTGCGATCGCGGCCTACGGCTATTCATGGCTGACGCTTCAGGAACAGGCAAACGGCAGTTCGCTCACCTTCAGCGGCAAGCCCGCTGTTCGGACAGACAAGGGACTGACCCTGAGCGGACGGAACATCACGCTCGATGGCCTGAACGGCCCCGCATATACGGCAGGTTCGTTCAGATACGACGGAAGCGTATGCAGCGTGAACGAGGAACGGCAGGATGGTGTCGTTGTGCGCGTCACGACAGGCGAGCCGATGCGTGTCACGATCACGGTCTACAGCGACGAGGCAAAAACGCAGACAGTCACACGGACGGTGAATCAATACGGCCTTGTCGACCTTACCAACCTTTTCACGCAGGCAAAAAAGTATGTCAGATTCTATAAGGACGAAAACGGCAACTGGTATGGGGCGCTGTTCAACGCAGACCGCGATCTGGAGCTGACAGCGTTCTGGGAGGACTGCAACGCGGAGGTTCCTGCCGTGTTCTATGTAAACGCAACGAACTTCACAGAGGTAAAGGCCGTTGACGCGGCGGCGGACGGATGGAAAGCGCCGGAGCAGGCCGGATATACCAACGAGTACGGGCAGACGTCGGTGACCTATGAGTTCCTCTGCTGGGAGCGGAAAACCGAAAACGGGTACACCTATCTTCTGCCCGGACAGGAGCAGACTGCGCTGACAGCAGGCGTGGGCTATTATGGCCGGTATACAAGCAGCACAACGGGCATCGTCTTCTACGCAAACGGTGAGACATTCCCGAACGGCATGGCCGTTGTGGAGGACAGCAATGCCCGCCGGACGATGAGGAGAGGCTCCCAGAACGGGAAAGTCCTGACCGGCTGGAACACTGAGCCCGACGGCTCCGGCACAAGCTATGCGGCGGACGGCGAAGAAGTCCCGGCGGCGCACACCAGCCTTGTCCGCCTCTACGCACAGTGGGCCGACCCCGAAAACAGCGTGCGCGTCAGATTCTACGCCGGTGCGGTGGGTTATGACGAAGAAAAATGGCTTCCGCGCGGCAGCCAGATCCAACTACCGGAGTTGGGGGCGTTGTACGGACAGGAACAGCCGTATTGGGATGTGGATTTCATCTATGCGGATGGAAGAAGAATCCGTGAGAACAAGCATCTGTCCGGCCAGACCATCACGATCCCGGCAGATGCAGCTGAATGCAGACTCAACGCCTATTGGCTTCCGGCGGAGCCGCTTGTGATCGGAGGTAGAAGCTTCTCGCTTTCCAATAGAACCAGCAGCTTTTTCGGAGAAAACTGGAGCGTACGGTATTATCCATATGAGGGGCTATTTATCGTGCAGCTGTACGGATATCAGGGATCGGCGATCAGCCTGCCTGCGTATACACAGCTGAGAGTCGGATTTGGTGAAAACACGATCACAGCGGCAGCGGGAAAACCCGCAATCGCATGTATCGATGGACTGGAACTTGTAACCGCGTGCAGCGACGACAGCCATGCGTCACTTCGGGCTTTCGCCGGTGAGGGTGCGCCCGCAGTCATGGCAGTCCGCGTGATAAACAGCCGCGCGCCGCATATGGAGTTCCACGCAGGCGCAGGTAAAAATGTATTTGCGGATGGAACAGCCCTTGAATTGGGCACAGCTGCTTGCAGCTATTCCGGCGTTCTGAACGGAGAAACAGCTGAAATTACGCTCGATCCTTCGGACATGCCCGCCGCGATCAGCGACCTGTATATCCACCCGCATATGAGCACACTGACCGTAAAGGGCGGAGGTGCGACGACAACGGACGGTGGAACGCAGGTCAGCAAACAGGTCGAAGCCGGACAAATGACAAGCTACCACACGATTGGATTTACCTATCCGGGCTATTGGTGCTCCGGCTATCATAATGTTGTTGGCAATGTGGCTGGCAGCACCTATGAAGTGTCTGTCCCAGAAAGGGACTGCACGATTGAACTGGAATGGGTGCCGACTGGCTATGCGTCCTTCCTTGCCTTCCGTGTCAGCGGTGAACTGAAGAATGAGACGAAATTGGATCCTGCGCATTTCTTCAAAACAAGGAGGGAACGTGTTGTATTTGTAGATTACCAGAATGGCACAGCAGCGGTTCCGGAACTGCAGTTTGAGAATTATGCCAGCTACGGTGATCTGCTGTACTGGTATACCGAGGACGGCAAGGCATCTGAAACGAAGGATAGCCAACAGTTCTTGCCGGGGGAGAGCATCACAGGGAAGGAAAACGGCATTCAGAGCGGCACAACGCTCTGCGCTGTGGCAGATGGAGAGTATCGCCTTGTCTTTTATGCCAACGGTAAGCTGTTTGATAACGGCGGTAAATACGGCAAAAAGGTCATAGGGTCTTACGGAAACTACAGTGAACGCTGGGATGCAACGGATGGTTCGCAGCTGTTCAGCTGGAACACACAGCCGGACGGCACGGGAACCAGCTACGCGTTCAACAGAGGGATTCCCGGTAATGTCAAAAAGCTTTACGCGCAGTGGCTGGAAACAGGGAGTGTCCCGGTTAAACTGTATAATTATGTGGATTACAGTCAGGAGATCAGTTCTGCGAAAATCGGCTCTTCCTATGTCCTTCCAGAACCCTCCGAGACTCCGGATGGCCTTCGGTTTACGCAGTGGCGCTGCTATTACCGCGACCAGAACGGAAGGTATCAACAGATCGGTATGATCGCAGCAGGCGAGTCCCTAACCGTTACGGAGGATATGAAGGAAATCAATGCGGTTGCCCTCTGGCTGCCAGACGGAAAGCTGACTGTCGATGGTATAGATTATGCGGTTGAGGCTGGACACACTTCTTTCGAGTTTGATGGATGGTCGGCATACTTCCATGTTGAATCCGGCAGGCTTGAAATGGAACTGCGCGGCTATCAGGGCAGCGACATTTCTCTCCCGTGTGCGGCGAATGTACGCGTAATAGGCGGCGAGAACTGGATTGACGGAACACTCAGGTGTGTGGGGGAACTCTATCTCGATGAGAGTTGCGCATGGGGGGAGCATCCCAGCCTGACGATTACGGCAAAAGAGGCGGACAAGCCCGCAATCCAGATGAAAGCGTTGATTCTCAGCCGAGCCCCGCACATGACGCTGACCGCTGGTGCAAACAGCAAGGCGATCGCCAGTCTGAGCGGGAAAGAAGAGTTCAATATCGATACAGATACTACTCACTATTACGGCAGAACCAGCAGGGAAGCATCGGAGAACTCCGTAGGCGAGGGTGAGATCGGCGACATGTGGCAGCTGCGCACCGAACCGGTCATGTGTACGACGACAGTGGATGGTAACGGCGGCACGACAGCCGACGGCGCTGCATCCATTACGCTTCAGCTTGAGTATGGCGAAGGCTACAACCTGCGCAGCGCTGGGTTTAAAAAACAGTACGCCGATCTGATCGGTGCAGAGGGCAGCACGGGCAATTCTTATGGCACGACGATCTGGAGCTATCCGCAGCTTGCGTTCACGCTTACATGGAAGGACCTTGGTTATCCGTACATCGCGTTCCGGGGAAGCGGCATCCTGAAAGGAGAAGACGTTCCAGCTGACAGCTACGTTGCCTATTACCGCAACAGCGACACGCTGACTGCGCCGAAGCTGGTCTATCAGAATGCCGCCAGTTATGGCGATCTGGTCTATTGGTACACATCCGAAAACGGAACAGAAACGGCAGACAGTCGCTGCCATCTGCCGGGCGAAACAGTTCAGGAGCCGGATGACACGACGCTTTTTGCTGCGTCGGTCAGTCCGGGCGAGGTCGCGCTTGTGGCGACCGGTACGACCTTCAAGAACTGGAGCCGGATCAAACGCGCCGAAAGCTGCCAGCAGCTGGTTTCCGAGGACGGCAGAGTGGTCGAAAGCTGGAACACCAAGCCGGACGGAAGCGGAACACGTTATGAGATCGGAACATACGCCATCCTGATCAAAGATTCGCCGCGCGTGCTCTATGCGCAATGGAAATCTGCGTTCACCGCATCTGCCAGTACCGACAGCGCGACAGGCGAGACGACACTTACCATACGGCCATCCAGCGACTTAATCGATCCGCCGAGGAATACGGACGATAAGCCGTTTGAGCAGAGCGTCCGCGTCATTCTTGCGGCCTACCAGGACGGACGCTTTGTCAGGATGGTCTACGCGGAGGCGCGGGACGGTGTAATTCGCTGCAAACTCCCGCACGGGCTGGATTACCGGAACTGCGAACTGAGGCTGTTCTTCCTGGAGGGCGGCAAGCCGTCCAGGGCGCCGGAGAACATTCAGATCGAAGCTTGAGACTGTCCGCAGCTGACAGTGCATACGCGCTGTCAGCTGCGGCACAATGGAAAGGGAGGACGACATGAGAAAATATCTGACCCTGATTCTGAGCCTGTTGGCCCTCATGTGCGCGCTGTGCGTCACCGCGCAGGCAGAAGCGCCGGAGCCGGAACAGGCGGCAGGGAAACTTTACATCAAAACCATCGATGAGATCGATATTTTAGAAGCGCAGAGGCTGGCGGAAGCGCAGGATGCACAGTCACCGGTCAACACTGAAAACTGGGAAGCAGCTAAGCGCACGTTAAAACAGGGCATACGGGAAATGCAGGGCAGTATCGACATTTCGCAATACGAGATTCCCGAAGCAAGCATACTGAAATTTTACCTTGAAGCTATATTTGAAAGTCCGGAATTATTTTATGTAGTAAGCGCTTGCAGTTACACCTACATCCCTTCCTCTAGTGGCAGAATTATATCGTCTGTCTCTCCGTGCTATACGGTGAACGGAAGCGATAGGGTGGACCGGCTAACAGACGAAGATAAGCAGGAGATCAGACAGCAGCAGACTGTGTTGGAGCAGAAACTTGCGGAGATCATGCAGAAAGTCAGGAGCGATTGTTCAGACCTGACGAAAGCCATGTATCTGCACGATTACATTGCTGTGCATTGTGAATACGATTCTACGCTTACATTTCGAGACGCATACCGTATGCTGATCAACGGAACAGGCGTTTGCCAGGGCTATACGATGGCGTACCGTCTGCTTCTGAATCGGGCTGGCGTTACCTCCAGCTGGGTGCAGAGCGACAGCCTGAGACATGTCTGGTCGCTGGTACAGCTTGACGGGGCCTGGTATCATATAGATGTCACATGGGACGATTCGACGTGGTTCGCAAAGTCCGGGCGCAAGTATTTCTGCATCAGCGAAGAAAAAATGAAGTCTGCAGAACTTAGACATCTGGAAAAAGACGACTGGGTATATGGCACAGATGTGCAGGCAGACAGTAAAAAATACGATAACTATTATTGGCGCGATCTCGATAGTCCGATTGTGGCTGTCGGAGAAAAGCTGTATTACCTGAGCGGAAACCAAATCATGGAGACGAATAACCCGGAATATCAGGGAACCGCGAAAAAAACGATTTATGGGCAGTGGCGTGGATGGGGCTGCTATTCAGGATTGTCGAGTTACAACGGCAGGCTGGTCTATAACACGATGGACAAGATTTACAGCTATGATCCGGAAACGGAGCAGGAACAGGTGCTTTATACGCTTACGGACGAAGAGAAACAAATAGGCGATATTTATGGCTCCGTAGTAAATGGAAACCTGCTGCAGTATGTACTGCTGCAAAGACCGTCGCGGCCGGAAACAATATACAGCATCCAGATCAGCCCCTACATCACCGTCACGGAGGGCGGCTATGCCTATTATCTGAAGGATGGAACGCTCCATCTGAAGCGCAGCGGCACGGAAACCGGCAGCGTTATCGCAGCGTGGTACGACGGGAGCGGAAAGCTGCTTGGTATGCGGATCCTGAATCAGCAGGAACTGGATATCCCCGTGCCTGGCGCGGCAAAAACCGTGAAGATTTTCGCCGCCGCAAAGGGAAGCTATGCGCCGCTCTGTAAGGCGATAGAACTTCGTGCAGCAGGATAAAAAACCTCCCTCTGCCGTATGGGCAGAGGGAGATTTTTCATAACAAGACTTAGTTCGGTTGATTGACCAGACCGACGAACAGCGGCAGGCCGTCAATGCCGGTGATGGCGAAGACGAACGGCTTGTCGAGTGTGAAGTCGATTTCCTCTTCCGGTCCCAGCATTGCTGTCGCCTCAACGCCAAGAACGGTATAGGCCGCTGCCTCGCAGCCGTCCTCGTCGATCTTCACGCGCGCAGCGTGCTTGGCCTGCGTCAGCGCCAGCGAGTCGTTTGCGGCTGTGAGCGGCGTGAAATCAGATTTTATGCCGTCCAGCACATCTGTCATGCCAAGCTGGGCCAGCGTGTCCAGAATGTCCAGATCGGAAGAAACGTCAAATTTCGGCAGACTCAGATTGACGATTGCGCGCTGCGTCTGCGACCATTCGCCGTTCGCCAGCAAAAAGCCCAGCGTGTCCTCGTTTTGCAGCAGTTCAGCCGCGTCTACACCCTCATCCGGCTTCAGCAGCCACATCCGGCCGCTGTTCTCCAGCGAAAGCCCGATGGCCGAGAAGCCATCGCCGTAATATACCGTGTTGGAATCGCTGCTGTGCAGGAAGTCTGTGCTCACATCGCCATTCGGCGCGTGAAAGACGTCCTGCGTGGTGGCGGCGCTGGAAAATTTGTCGTGCCACGACGCGCTGTAGTAGAGCGTCGATACCAGAGCCAGAACCGTATCGGCATTCAACTCCAATTTGCCTGCCTGCTCGGTCAACAGGTTCCCGGTATGCTCATTGATCCAGTCGCGCAGTATATTGTTGTACGCGTCAGACCCCATTTCCCCGGAAAACGCGGAAGCATAAAAATCTTCCCCCAGCTTTTGGAGCGTTTCACTGTTATAGTTGTACCCATCCCTCAGCCAGATAGAGTTTGCAAGCGTGCTGGTGACGAGGCCATCGTCCCAGCTGTTTTCCGCCCAAAGCTGTGCGGCCTGCTTTTGAAGCGCGTCCAGAGACTCTGCGCCCAGTGCGTCGAGAATCTGCTGCCGTGTTTCACCGCCCGTCACAGCGGCCAGCATGGAAAGCGCCATGTAGATATTCAGCGGCGAGCACACGCGGTTTTCCTTGCCTGCGTTCTGCATCAGGGCTGGAATGCTGGTCGTGAACCAATGCGTCAGAGCGGCGGGGTCGGTCATATCTGCGGTTTTTTCCTGATAGCTTTCCCACCATGCGTCCCAGTCCTCGTCGTATTTCTCGGAGTCAAAGTTACCATTGCTGGCTGTGTACTTTGCTTCGTTCGGATACTGCGGCATGGAAACAGCAACAGGTGCAGCCAGCTGCTGCGTCGTCGGGTCGCCGATGCAGTCCAGCTGCTCCTCTGTTGCTGGGGGAGCGGAGGCGTTCGGGGTATCTGGAGTGGCCGCGCAGGCTGCCAGCGAGAACGCACACGCGGCTGCAAGTATAATCGCAAGAAGCTTTTTCATAAATGATCTCTCCTTTATCATAAAATGTGATCTGCTTTTACAGACGCAGAAAAACGATAGAAGTTGCATCCTTTGATTTTATGAATTTTGCCGACTTGCCTTTTTCCATGATTTGTGTACAATACGAATAGAGATTCTATTCCAAGGAGGCTGTTTTTATGGCTGTTGATACAGAAAAAACCATTCGCAATCAGGTTTTATACTCCATCTATGTCCGCAATTATTCCGAAGCGGGCACCTTCACCGCTGTTCAGGCGGATCTCGACCGTATCAAGGCCCTTGGCACGGACATCATCTGGCTGCTGCCCATCCACCCGACCGGTGAAAAGCATCGCAAGGGCACGCTTGGCAGCCCCTACGCCATCCGCGATTACCGCGCTGTGAACCCAGAGTTCGGCACGCTGGATGATTTCCGGCATCTGGTTGACGCCATCCACGACCGGGGCATGAAGTGCATCATCGACGTGGTCTATAACCACACGTCGCCCGATTCCTGGCTGGCAGAGCACCACCCGGAGTGGTTCTTTCACAAGCCGGACGGAACGCTCGGCAATCGCTTCGGCGACTGGTGGGACGTGGCAGATCTGGATTACAGCCACAAGGAACTGTGGGATTACCAGATCGAAACGCTCAAATACTGGGCGCGCCTTGTTGACGGCTTCCGCTGTGACGTTGCGCCGCTTGTCCCGCTGGAATTCTGGAAGCGGGCGAGGGAAGAGGTTGCGGCCGTTCGTCCCGGATGCTTCTGGCTGTGTGAATCGGTCGAGCGCGGCTTCCATGTCGCAGCCCGCGCACAGGGTTTTGCAAGCCTGTCCGATGCTGAACTCTATCAGGCGTTCGACGCAGGCTATGATTACGATGTCTACCCTTATTTCCGCGACTATCTGGAGGGTAAGATTAGCCTGACGCAGTATGCCGACCGGCTTGACGCGCAGGAATGGATCTATCCCGATAACTACGTCAAGCTGCGCTTCCTTGAAAACCACGACCGCGCCCGCGCGGCCCATATCCTGCCGGACGAGAAAATACGCCGGAACTGGACGGCATTCCTGTTCTTCCAGCGCGGGCTGACAATGATCTACAACGGGCAGGAGGCCGACAACCCGCACGTCCCATCGCTGTTCGATAAGGACCCCATCAACTGGAATACCGGCCGTGACCAGTCTGCGTTCCTCGCGCATCTGGCAGAACTCAAGCGCGACGCGATCTTTGCGGAAGGCAGCTATACGCTCACGGCGCTGCCGCATGACGTGCTGCTTGCTGTATACGAAAAGGACGGCCGCCGCATGGCTGGCCTGTTCAGCCTGCGCGGCGAAAGCGCGCTCGTCCGCTTCCCTGCGCCGAACGGCGTGTATCAGAACTGCATCGATGGCAGCCCTGTTGAGATTTACGAGGAGCAGCTTGCCATCCATGGCGAACCCATTGTGCTTGCGTTCTGAAATTTTTTCCGGTTCCGGGAACAATCGGTGTGCAGCGCCGTCTAACCTATATCAATGAAACGGAGGAACTTCTGATGAAGAAACTGTATAAAAGCAACAACCGAATGATCTGCGGTGTCTGCGCAGGTCTTGCCGAGTACCTCGGCATCGATCCCACCGTCGTTCGCCTGATCTGGGCGGCCCTCGGCCTGACTGGCACAGGCATTCTGCTCTACATCATCGCGGCCCTTGTCATGCCTGAGAACATGGACATTCTGTAAGCTGCGGAATAGATGAACTGCGCGAGATAGCCGCCCGCATAGAAAAGCGCGGCCAACGCGACAGGCAGGCAGCAGACCCGGCAGCGTGATCTCCACCAGCCCCGGCTGCGCAGTGATCGTGATGCCGAGGACATTTGCAGCGGAGGTCAGGTATTCATGCTTCTGCACGGTGGTAAAGCCGTAGACCAGATGCCGCATCCGGCAGGCGATCTGCTCTGCGCGGAGCGCCGCGTCGGTGGAAAGCAGCTCATAGTTTTCCGGGTAACGCTGCAAGTCCATTGTGTTCATGGCGCAAAGCGCGTTGCTCATCCTTCTGTGGATATAAACCCAAAATCTGTTTCTGTGTAGAACACCATAGGTGAAAATATCCCGCAGAATGCCGCTGGCTTCGTGCGAGTAGATCTGTGCGCGGGTTTTCATAGTCGTCACCTCTAATTTTTGTGCGTATAACTGCCGCACAGAATATGAAGTACGAATAGACATATGCCCATGTCGGACAATGCCATTGAAAGTTGACGGACTCACTTTATGGCGTTGTCCAGCAGGGGTATTTTTCTATGCGTGCGGATATGGCTTATCCGGTCTTGCCGTTTCGTTTCAGCGATTCCTGCAGCGCTCTGCGGTCGGTTGTGATAAGTTCCTTTTCCAGTTCACTGCACTTGATCTCGACGGCGACATGATTGTCGTTCGTGCTGATGAGGGCGCTGCCGGGATCGTCAAAGTCCGTGTTGGTGTTGCTGGCCTCCTTGATCTTGCTGCGGTTGATGCGAAGCTGCTGCCCGAACTTATGGATCATGCGATTCTTTGACTGGCGCGTCAGAAACACGTCGAGGTCAATGCAGAGATAGCTGCCATGCGTGAAATCCAGCTGCGAAGGCGCAAAAAAATCACCGACGGGAATCTCGTCGATGGAGCGGCCTGCCTTTATATAGTTGGATGTAATATGAGAAATGCGCTGCAAAAACGGAACATCCGTGCTTTCTCCGCGGCAAAGAAACGTATAGAGCATGTCGGCAGTGGTTTCGTGCATCCAGCAATGCTTTATACGCCTTGCCGCGCTCAATGATCGGCAGATCCTGCCGCCGCAGAAGATTTGTTGCGATCGCAATGCTGATGGCGTGCTGGTCATTGACGGTCAAGCGTTCCTGCTTGAGTCCGCAGTCAATAACGAAGCGCACTTTATATCAGACGATGCAGATCCCCGCTGCTGTTCCAGCACAGAGGCGCGGGGAAAAAGAAAACTTGCAATGTGCATTTAGACCGGAAAACACGGGGATTTACCAATAACTAACAAAACAGTCGGATTATAAATACCGACTGTTTTGGAACACTGGCCCGGAGCGGAACTGCTCCGGGCCGGGCTGCTTTCAGGGATTGACGACGTTTTGCGGCGTTCCGTTTAAGAACGCACGGATATTTTCGGCGGTTATCTCCATGATCCGTTGGCGGCTCTCCTTCGGAGCCCAGGAAATATGCGGCGTGAGGATGCAGTTTTTCGCCGTCAAGAGCGGATTGTCCGGCCGAATCGGCTCTGTATAGACTACATCCAGTCCCGCGGCTGCCAGCTTGCCGCTGTTCAGCGCATCTGCAACGTCTTGCTCCACGATCAGCTGTCCGCGGGCGTTGTTAAGGAGAATCGCGCCGCCCTTCATTTTTGCGATCGTTTCTTTATTGATAAGTCCTGTGTTTTCGGGCGTCAGGTTGCAGTGGAGCGACACCACATCCGACTGCGCAAGCAGGGTATCCAGATCAACATACTCGCCGACGGCATGGCCGGAATCGTTGGGATAGATATCGTATGCCAGAACGCGCATGCCCATCGCCTTTGCGATTCTGCCCTCGGCCTGTCCGATGCGTCCAAAGCCGATGATGCCGATGGTTTTGCCCGCCAGTTCAATGAGCGGATAATCCCAATAGCACCAGTCGGGATTTGCAGCCCAGTCTCCGTTGTGGACAGACGCGCTGTGATGGCCGATATGGTGGCAGATCTCCAGCAGCAGAGCAATAGAGAACTGACTGACCGATGCTGTTCCATAGGTCGGCACGTTGACGACCGGAATGCCCTTTTCCCGTGCGTGCTGATAGTCCACAACGTTATAGCCCGTCGCAAGGACTGCAATCAGCCGGATATTCGGGCACGCATCAATCGTCGCGCGGGAGATCGGCGTCTTATTCATAATGACGATTTCCGCATCGCCGATGCGCTGCGCGATCAGCGGGGATTCTGTATACGATGTGCGGTCATAAACGGTCAATTCTCCAAGCGCCTCCAGTCCTTTCCAACTCAGATCGCCGGGGTTTTCCGTATATCCGTCCAATACTACAAGCTTCATAGCAGTCCATTCCTTTACCCGTTAAATTTGGCGCGTCTGCGCGCCGGAAACTCAGATTTAGCAGCCGCTGCCCAGCAGCAGAAGGTGCTTTCATGATACACGATCCATCCGCGTTCGTCAAACCGAACCGCACATCTGGGCACAGAAAACCGTAGTGCACCGGAGCGCGGATGACAGTGTAAAAGCGCCTCGCGGCCTACCCGAAAAGCACGTTTTATACGGGCCGTGGAGAGGTGGTTTACGGAAAAATCTTTTTTTTGGAAAATCGCTGAATTGAGGGCGAAGAGTATTGAAAAATTGGAGGCTCCGGATTATAATAGCTACAACATATTGTGGTGGAGGACGGCAGATTGCCGGGCTTTAGACACAAATGAACGACAAGGAAGGAGAAACATTCATGAGCAAGAAAACAAGATGCCGCGTGCTGAGTCTGCTGCTGGCGCTCGTCATGGTTCTTGGCATGGTTCCGATGGCTTCGGCCTCTTCGGCATACGATGTCAAGCTGACCGAGACGACTCCGGATGAGAGCAAGCTGAGCACCGCCATTCAGCAGAACAAATTCAAGCTGCAGAATGGTGAAGAGGCTTACGCGGACAACGATACCGTCCGCGCGATCGTTATTTTTGAGGGCGACGCAGCTTTGCCTGCGGCACTGAACAAAAGCAGTGTTGCAACGCAGAGCGCTGTCGCAGCTGCAGCGAAGTCCCTCGTTTCGCAGCACAGCCGCATCAAGACCGCAATCAAGCAGGAGGCGGTCAACTATGACGTCAAGTACGAGTATACCACGCTGCTCAACGGTATGTCCACCGACGTCAAGTTCGGCGACCTCGAGAAGC
>ERZ1026844.861-NODE-861-length-20014-cov-19.675184_pt1 | contig 20014 bp, 16 predicted proteins | sample MGYA00380152_ERZ1026844 | MGnify/ENA primary metagenome ERZ1026844 (study PRJEB33269, sample SAMEA4719788) | human gut metagenome | biome: human-associated habitat; feature: organic feature; material: feces | place: Cameroon | collected 2013-10 ... | reverse complement strand
CCCTTACCTCCCCTTTACTTTCCCTTTACCCCTCTCCCCTCCTTCGCTCCCTCTTTCTCCTCCCCAATTCTTCACTTTTCATCATTCATTACTCATTGAACCTCCGTCGCCTTGCAGGGATCTTTTGTGTGTTGCCTACAGCGGGGTACTTTTGTCACTGGTGACAAAAGTACCCCACCGCGAATTTGCTTTATGTTTCTCTCGCAAATGCCTTTCCCGTGTCCCGTTGTCGGTCAAAAGGACTGTGCCACCACAGTTTTCCGCTACCGCTTCGCTACCGCTTCGCTGCCGCTGCCCCTTGCCACGGTAGGAGTCTCTGCTTCTACCTCCATAACGAGAGAGAACGTGGGGAAACGGATCCCCACGTCGCTTGCGCTCCTGCTTTTCCTCATATCTCCGCGGCGGCACCCGCCAGCCACTCCCGCGTCTCCGCGTCCACCAGCGGCGCGATCTGCTCCCGCACCCGCCTGTGGTACGCGTTCAGCCACGCCCTTTCCTCCGGCGACAGCAGCTCCGCGTCCAGCGCGTCCCGGTCAAAGGGCACCAGCGTCAGCACCTCGAACCGCAGGAATCCCTCCTGCTCCGCCTCCTGCACCAGCAGCAGGTTCTCGTGCCGTATGCCGAAGGCTCCCGCCTCGTAGTACCCCGGCTCATCGGAGATGACCATGCCCGCCTCCAACGCCGGGTGGGTCGCCCCCTCGCCTATGCGCCAGCGGAAGGACGGCGGCGACTCGTGCACACTCAGCACGCACCCTACGCCGTGTCCCGTGCCGTGGTCGAAATCCAGTCCCTCCCGCCACAGGGGCATCCGCGCCAGCGCGTCCAGATTCTCGCCGCACACCCCCTTGGGGAACCGCGCCATGGCAAGCTGGATATGTCCCCGCAGCACCAGCGTAGCCATCTGCCGCTCCCGCGCCGTGATGTCCCCCAGCGCGAATGTACGCGTCACGTCCGTGGTGCCGCAGCGATAGTGCCCGCCGCTGTCCAACAGCAGCAGCCCCCGCCGCTGCAAGGGCACGTCCGTCTCCGCCGTGGCGGAGTAGTGTACCACGGCGCCGTGCGCGCCGTAGGCGGCGATGGTGTCAAAGCTGTCCTCCACGAAGTCCGCGCCCTCCGCCCGCAGGCGGTGCAGCAGCTCCCCGGCGGACACCTCCGTGAACGCCTCCGGGTGCTTTTTCACCCGGCACAAAAACCGGCACAACGCCGCTCCGTCCTGCAAATGCGCCGCCCGGAACCCCTCCTGCTCTCCGGCGGATTTCACCGCCTTCCGCACCGAGGCGGGGCTGCGTACCGCCTGCCATTCCGTGTGGGCGAGTGCGTGGGCAATGCGGCTGTTGGCGGTGGCCTCGTCCGCCATGACCCGCGCCCCTTGGGGCAGCGCGGCGAGCACGCGGTATATGTCCTCATACGGCTGCATCGTCACGCCGTCCGCCGCCAGCTCCTCCCTCACGGCGGCGGAGAACGCCCGCTCCTGCGCGCACAGCACCGCCCTCTCCCGCCCGATTAGCAGGAACCCCAGAAACACCGGCGTACACGCCACGTCGCCGCCCCGCAGCTCCAGCGTCCACGCCACATCCGTCAAATCGGTCAGTAGCAGATGATCCGCCCGTGCTTTCGCCATGTCGCCCCGCAGCAGCTCCAGCTTTTCCCTCCGCGTCACGCCGCTGTGGAACGTCCACACCGCCTCGGCGGACAGCCCCGGACGGTCTGCCCAGATGCCCTCCGCCGGGTCGAAGCCGCCCTCCAAGCGGACGTTTTTCTCCGCCAACGCCTTCTCTAACCTCCGGTACAGCTGGGTGCTGACGGTGCGCCCGTCGAAGCCCAGCGTCCCGCCCGCCGCCATCTTCTCCGCCAGAAACGCCGACAGCGTGGGCACCCCCGGCTGACCGGCGCGCATCAGCTGAATGCCGCTGCTGCGCAGCTGCTGCTCCGCCTGCAAGAAGTACCGCCCGTCCGTCCACAGGTATGCCTCCTCCGCTGTCACCAGCAGCGACCCCGCCGACCCGGTGAACCCGGAGAAGAACGCGCGCGTTTTGAAATACGCGCCCACGTACTCCGAGCCGTGGAAGTCGTCTGTAACGATAAGGCAAGCGTCTATGCCGGAATTATCCATTTTTCGCCGCAGTGCGGCGATCCGCTCCGTCACGGTCATGTCCATCACCCTTTCCTTGTGCCAAGTATACCATTGTCCAACTTGAACATCAAGGTAATGTACCGTACAGATTTCAATATGACGCTGCACGTATACACTGTCCGCTTCGTCCTTCTCAAAACGGAACATCCCCCACCGCAGCCGGACAAAAAACACCCCCGGCGCAAGTTGCGCCGGGGGCAGGTTTTCGTGCGCCGGTGTCATAGAACGTCGGTGCTTACATTTTCATTTAGTGCTTGCGCTGCTTAGTACCGACCCAAGCCATACCGGTAACAGACAGGATCGCACTGACAGCGTAGATACCCACGCCGGCATCGAAGGTGGTGGGGGAATTGGTCTTGGTGCCGGTGGTCGTGGTGGTGCCGCTGCCGCCGTAGTGATGGACGACGGATCTGGTGGCAGTGGTGGAGATCAGGTACTCGGAGAAGTGCGGCAGCTTCAGGGTGATGAGCTTGTTCGCCGCATCATAGCTGAAGGTATTCAAAGCCACGCCGGGAGCCGCAGCGTCAGCCACCTTGGTCAGAGCCGTGGCATCGCTGCCGTTCAAGTAGTAAACGGTCAGCTTATCCGCCTTATCCGTGGAGTAGGGGACGGTGACGAGGGCATACGCATTGGCCACATCCGCCGTAAACAACTTGCTGGCACCGTTGGTCAGGCTGATGTTCACAACGACCGCAGAGTTGGCGTCCTTACCGGCCATCGCCTTGTTGTACGCCGCAGTGTTCGCGCTTTCGGGCGTCTTGCTGTCCGCCTTGATGTCCAGCTTCAAGTCAATAGCCCCGATTTTGTTCACGCCCGCTTGGTTGATGGTCACGGCGGTCTTGCCGTTGGTGACCGTCAGCTCCTTGTTCGTCTCGATGTCGTTTTTATTAACAGTCGTGTCGATAACAGTATCACCGGAGGTAGAGGAGACTTCCAGCTTCACAGCACTGGTCTCTGCAACGGTGCCGTCCTTGTTCTTGTCCTTAGCGGAAACGGTGTAGACATCGCCCTTCTTCGCCACGGTGTAGCCCGTCGTGGGGACGTAGTCCTTGGGGTTGGTGTTGAACGTACCGCCGGTGATGGTTGCTGTACCCGTATTGTCCTTATCATAATAGTCTTGAATCAGACTTTGCGTTTTATTCGCACATTCGAAATTTCCGTTATTGATGGTCAGTTCACCCAGCACTTCTGCATCTTTTCCATACGCAGAGGTAAACAACACGGCCTCTGCCGTAGGCTGAGCTTTGAAGGAACCACCATTGATCGTAGCCTTGTGCCAGTTCATGACGACAAACTGGGTTGTGTTGGAAAAATCACCACCGTTAATCGTCAGTGTACCAGCTCCGTCATTTTTAACCGTGTTAATGCCGCCGCTGAATGTGCCGCCATTGATAGTCAAAGTAGATGCAGTCGTTCCTCCATTACGGATCATGCTGGAGAAATGCCCAATATTCTTTACCTCAACGCCTGCGTTAATAGTCATCACACCGCCGTTGTCGTTCAGAATGGTATAGTAACTGTTCTTTCCACCCGTGTCCTTATTATTCTCCATATCTTCCTTGCTACGTGTATACAGACCGCCGTTCAAGACAACCGTACCGCCATTCACAATAGTAGCCTTACCATGGGTCACGTTATCAACAGTACCGGTGCCATTGATGGTCAGCGCAGCACCCTTTTCCACGGTAATCGTATCCGCACTCTTGTTCGTAATCTTCTTACCATTCAAGTCAATGGTGATGGTCTTCCCGGCAAGGATGGTAATATCCTCTGCCGTGTCCTTCAGCAGCTTGATAGTTGCACCATTGTCAGCCTTTGCCACTGCGTCAGCCAGAGTCTCGTAGGTGGCATCGCCAATCATTGCAACACCTGTGCCTGTGCCTGCACTCTCCCCCTCTGCCCATGCGGTAGGGATCAGCGTGAGCATCAGCACGAACGCCATTAAGATACTCGTGACCTTCTTCATTCGTCCTCGTCTCCTTTTTCATATTCGGTATATTGGATATAAGATGCAATCGTTTCCACGTTGTGGAAACGGGAAACACCCATGGGTGTTTCTTTTACGATACAGGTTAATTATACCACTTCTTTCAAAAATGTCAGCCTAATTTGTAAAAACAACGATTTTTCTGCGTAATGCACAAAAGCCGACGGCTGTTTTGACCATTTTATCTGAACCTTGGGGTTTTTGTCGGTTTGAACTTCGTACAACACGTAGACGATTCGTGAATAAACGTCGGAGGGGGAATCTCTGCGCTTGGGTGCTCTCGCCGCAGAGCGCGGGGCGGTATTCCCTTGGCGGCGGCGTGCATGACAGAGAAACGGGAGAATATGGGCTGAATTTTGTATAAAACGACCATTTACTTTTGCCGTTAAAAGTGCTAAAGTCACAGACAACAAGATCGCTGCCGGGCAGCGGGAAAGGAGCACACCATGGAAAAGACGATGAGCCGCAAGAATATCCAGTCCGTGATGGGCTCCTACCGTGTCTATGCCGCCTTCTATTTTGAGGGCTATTTTTGCTGTGCAAAAATGAATCTTCCGGCAGTGCATAGGGCGTAGGCGCGACGAATTTGTTTGCAAAAGCTCTGTTCCACCCGGAACAGGGCTTTCAATTTTTTATTGAGAAAAGGAGAAACACTATGAAAAAGCTGTTTACACTGTTTCTTGCGCTGGCGATGGCTCTGGGCATCACCGCCTGCGGCAAGACCGATACACCCGACAACACCGGTGATACCGCCGGTGATCCCACCAAGCAGATCTCCTATCACGTAGGCGTGTGCCAGCTGGCGCAGCACCCGGCTCTGGACGCCGCCACCCAGGGCTTCGTGGACGCGCTGAAGGAGGAGCTGGGCGACGATGTGGAAATCGACGTGCAGAATGCCTCCGGTGAGAGCAACAACTGCTCCACCATTATCAACGGCTTCCTGTCCGCCGACGTGGATCTGATCATGGCAAACGCCACGCCCGCGCTGACCGCCGCCGCCTCCGCCACCTCCGAGGTACCCATTCTGGGCACTGCCGTGACCGCATACGGCGTGGCACTGGATCTGGACGATTTCGACGGCACCGTGGGCGGCAATATCTCCGGCACCTCCGACCTCGCCGATCTGAGCAAGCAGGCGGACATGCTGGTGGAGTGGTTCCCGGAGGCAAAGAACGTGGGACTGCTGTTCTGCTCCGCCGAGCCCAACTCCCGCTATCAGGTGGACGAGGTCAGCAAGGCTCTGACCGCTAAGGGGCTTACCTGCACTGAGTTCGCCTTCACCGACTCCAACGATCTGGCGGCTGTTACGGAGAAGGCCGCTGCTGCCAGCGACGTGATCTACATTCCCACGGACAACACCGCCGCCAACAACACCGAGAGCATCGGCAATATCCTCACTGCCGCCGGTGTGCCCGCCGTGTGCGGTGAGGAGGGTCTGTGCACCGGCTGCGGCGTGTGCACCCTGTCCATCAGCTACTACGATCTGGGCGCGACCACCGGCAAGATGGCCGCCAAGATCCTCAAGGGCGAGGCGGACATCTCCACCATGCCCATTGAGTACGCGCCTGCCACTCCCAAGTACAACGCCGCTATGTGCGAAAAGCTGAATATCACCCCGCTGGAGGGCTACACCGCCATCGAAGGCTGATGCCTCTCCTGCATCCGGAAGGGGTCTCTCCCCTTCCGGATGCAGATGGGCTTTGCCACAAGGGGACACCTGCCTGCCGCTTTGTGGCAGAGCCTATCACGTCTCGTAAAAGGAAGGAAATAACCGACATGATACTCACTTCGCTTCTCAACTCCCTGCCGGGTGCCGTGACCCAAGGTCTGATCTGGGGTCTGATGGCCATTGGCGTTTACATCACGTACCGTATTCTGGATGTTGCCGACCTGACGGTGGACGGCACGCTGGCTCTGGGCGGTGCCGCCTGCGTAATGCTGATCCGCGCCGGCGTGAATCCGTGGCTGGCGGTGCTGTGCGCCGCCGTGTGCGGCGCGGCGGCGGGATTTGTCACCGGCGTGCTCCACACCCGCTGCGGCATACCCGCCATCCTCGCCGGTATTCTGACGCAGCTGGCACTCTACTCCGTGAATCTGCGGATCATGGGCGGAAAGTCGAACCAAGCCATCAGCGTGGACAAATTCGATCTGGTCGTGTCCCAGCGGTTCGTGCGGGAGCTGAGCTTGGAAAACCCCATGCCGCTGCTGCTGGTCATCACCGCGCTGCTCATCGGCGCGCTGTACTGGTTCTTCGGCACGGAGATCGGCTGCGGCATACGCGCCACCGGTGCCAACGCCCGCATGGCGCGGGCGCAGGGCATCAACACACAGCGGAACGTGGTGGTGGGGCTTGCCCTCTCCAACGGCACTGTGGCTCTCTCCGGCGCGCTTTTGAGCCAGTACCAAGGGTCGGCGGATGTGAACATGGGGCGCGGCGCCATCGTCATCGGGCTTGCCGCCGTCATCATCGGTGAGAGCCTACTGGGGCGGGTGTTCCACAACTTCGGACTCAAGCTGCTGGCGGTGTCCTTCGGTGCCATCGTCTACTATCTTGTTTTGCAGGTCGTTTTGCAGCTGGGGCTGAACACCAACGATCTGAAGCTGCTGTCCGCCGCTATCGTGGCTGTATTTTTGGCTGTACCCCATCTCAAGGGAAAAATCACACACAAGGGAGGCAACGTTCATGCTTGAATTAAAACATATTTCCAAAACCTTCTTCCCCGGCACCGTCAACGCGAAAACCGCACTGAACGACCTGTCGCTGACACTCCATGACGGCGATTTCGTCACCGTCATCGGCGGCAACGGCGCGGGGAAGTCCACCATGCTCAACGCCGTCGCCGGGACGCTCACCGTGGACAGCGGCTCCATCCTGCTGGACGGGGAGGACATCACCCGCAAGCCGGAGCACCGGCGCGCCGCCGACCTTGGGCGCGTGTTTCAGGACCCCATGATGGGCACCGCCGGGGATATGTGGATCGAGGAAAATCTGGCGTTGGCGGCACGGCGCGGCAGCCGCCGCACCTTCAAGTGGGGCATTTCCCACGAGGAGCGGGAGCGGTATCGTGAGCTGCTATCTCCTCTGGGGCTGGGGCTGGAGGATCGCCTGACCGCCAAGGTGGGGCTTCTCTCCGGCGGGCAGCGGCAGGCTCTGACGCTGCTGATGGCGTCGCTGAAAAAGCCAAAGCTGCTGCTGCTGGACGAGCACACGGCGGCTCTCGACCCCAAGACCGCCGCCAAGGTGCTGGAGCTTTCCGACCGCATCGTGGAGGAGAACGGGCTGACCACCATGATGGTGACCCACAACATGAAGGACGCCATCGCCCACGGCAACCGTCTTATTATGATGGACGCGGGACGGGTGGTGCTGGATATATGCGGCTGGGAAAAGCAGAAGCTCACCGTGCCCGATCTGCTGGCACTGTTCTCCGAGGCGGGCGGCACCGACGCCGCCGACGACAAGCTGCTGTTGGCTTGAGATAACGCAGGCAAAAGGCTGATTTCCTCCATAACAAGGGCATCACCCCGCGGCGAAGCCGCGGGGTGATGCCCTCAGGCTGTCGAAAAAGCCGCTGGCTTTTCTCGACAGCCTGCAATAATGCCGGTATTTTCGTGCCGCGAAGCGGCACGAAAATACTCGCTTCGCTCCACGCACGCCTTGCAGAGCAAGGCTTAGCGCGGCATTTGATCCGATTCGAGGCGGGCTTTGCCCCCTCGAGCTCCCCCTGTGAGAAAGAAAGACTGCACGTGCAGTGGGGTTTATCGACACGCAGAGGGCATCACCCCACGGCTTCGCCGTGGGGTGATGCCCTTTGCCGCTTCCGGCACCGGGCAGAAAAAGACGCCCCCGGCCGCGGTACCCAATCGCAGCCGGGGGCGTTTTGAGGAAAACCTCATGGAAAAGAATAGTCGTATGGTCCTCTGAACTACGGTGTCATCATACCAGATGGGAAAACATTTGTAAAGCGCATATTTGTTCTTGAAAGTATGAGCAGTTGTATAGTAGAATAGTGGACAAAGGATGGTGCGCTATGAGTATTTCCAAGTATCAGGTGTTTTTGAAGGTCGTCGCCTGCGGCAGCTTTTCCAAGGCGGCGGAGGCTCTGAGCTTCACCCAGTCCGGCATCAGCCACGCCATCAATTCGCTGGAAAGCGAGCTGGGTGTGACGCTTTTGAGCCGCAACCGGGGCGGCGTGGTGCTGACGGCGGACGGACGGGCGGTGCTGCCCAAGATCGAAAAGCTGTGCAGTGCCCACCACGCCCTCATGCAGACGGCGGAGGGCTTGAAGGACATGGACAGCGGACTGGTGAAGATCGCCACGTTTTCCAGCGTGTCGGCACAGTGGCTGCCCCGCATCCTCAAGAGCTTCGGGCAGCTGTACCCCAACATCGAGTTCGAGGTGGTCACCGGCGACTTTTACGACCAGATCGAAGGCTGGATCGCCAGCGGTGCGGTGGACTGCGGCTTTCTGCGGCTGCCGTCGGTGAAGCGATTGCAGACGTATCAGCTGCACAGAGACGAATTGCAGGTCATCGTGCCCTGGGATCATCCCTATGCCGACTGCGACCCTTTCCCTGTATCCGCGCTGGCGGAGGAACCGTTTATCCAGCTGGAGGAGGGCGACGACTATGAGATCATGGCGGCGTTCGACGAGATGGGCATACGCCCCAACGTGAAATACATCGCGCGGGAGGACAGAACGATCCTGGCGATGGTATCGGAGGGGCTGGGCATCAGCCTGCTGCCGGAGCTGATGGTGCGCCACAGCCCCACGCCCATCAAGGTCTGCCGCGCGCCGCTGCACTTCTACCGCACCATCGGCATCGGGGTGAAGGACAAGAAAGCACTCTCCAACTCCACGCGGCTGTTCGTGGACTATGTGCGGACGTGGGTGGCGGAGAACTCCGAGTAAGCCCGGTGCCGTGGGGCGTGAAAACGGGTGGAGACAGATATAGCAGGGGCGTCGCCGACGGCGACGCCCTTGCTATATCCGCGTTTTCTGAAAATGGAGGTCTATAACCGTACTTCGACCTCCGGGGAAAGTTTTCTCGCACTGCCGCAGCCGAGGCTTTTGTTGCCCGCTACATTGAACAGGATTTTACGGGGCAAGTCCAGCAAAAAGCGGTTTTTCGGGGGTTCTGTCTCGCCGCTTCTTTTCTACGCCGCCTCCGCATAGGTTGTGGCAGAAAGGGGCGAACTCGATATGAAGAAGATACGGATACTTCTGCTGCGGCGGTGGTACATGGTGGGCGGCGCGGCACTGCTTGCCGCCGCTGCGGTTTTCTACGCGGTGAATTACCCCGCCGCCGTCAGCACCGCCGCCACCACGCGGCAGCTGCCCATCTACTCCGTGGAGCGGGCGCAGAAGGTATGCGCCATCAGCTTTGACGCCGCGTGGGGTGAGGGGAAAGTGCGGCACGGATGCCGCGAACGAGAGCAGGACAGGGCGATAAATGCCTGCGGGATACGCTTATCTTCATTAAATACGCATCAGGGAAAAGCTGCAAAATCACCTTGCCGGCGATTTTGCAGCTTTCTTCGTCTTCTATTATGCCCAGCTGGCACACACCGCCTCCGCCATGGGCGAGGTGGCGGCGGAGAATATCTGCGGTCACGAAGCGCACTACTGTGAAAAGACGAACCCCACCTGTGTGTACATGGAGCCGGAGGCCGCCTCCGTGGGTCTAACTGAGGAACAGTGCAAAGTGCAGGGCATTGCCTACAAGGTGGGCAAGTTCCCCATGAGTGCCAATGGCAAAGCTCTGATCCTCAACGGCGGCGAGGGTCTGGTGAAGATCATCGCCGGTGCCGAGTACGGCGAGATCCTGGGTATGCACATCATCGGGCCCCGTGCCACCGACCTGATCGCCGAGGGTGCACTGGCCATTGAGGGGGAAATGACTCTGGATGAGATCATTGACACCATCCACTCCCACCCCACCGTTACAGAGACCATGCGCGAGGCTGCACTGAACGCTGAAAAGCGCGCCATCCACACGAAGAACTGATTTTGCCATACTTCCTATCCCTCCGGGAGACACACTCCCGGAGGGATCTTTGGGACACAAAAGGGAACCCCCGGCTCTGCCGAGGGTTCCCTTACTTCTTACTTCCTTGAATCTTTTATTCCACGGTGCTCAGTCCTTCATCCCACTTCCAGTTGCGGATCTCGGGCAGATCCACACCGTTGTCGCGGATGTACTGGCGATGCTCCACCAGCTTATCCTGCATCTTCTGGACGAGGTATGCGCCGCGATTACCCAGCTGCGGCAGACGGCGCACCGTGTCGATGACCAGATCAAACCGGTCAATGTCGTTGAGGACCCGCATATCGAAGGGCGTGGTGATGGTGCCCTCCTCCTTATAGCCGCGGACATGGAGATTTCTGTTGTGGCGGCGATAGGTCAACTCGTGAACGAGGGTAGGATACCCATGATAGGCGAAGATAATGGGTTTATCCTTGGTGAACAGACCGTCATATTCCTCGTCGGTCAGACCGTGGGGATGCTCCGTGTGGGGCTGGAGCTTCATCAGATCCACCACATTTACCACGCGGATCTTCAGCTCCGGCAGCTCCTTACGCAGAATGCTGACGGCAGCCAGCGTTTCCAGCGTGGGCGTGTCGCCGCAGCAGGCCATGACCACATCCGGCTCCTCACCCTGATCGTTGGAGGCCCAGCTCCAAATGCCGATGCCCTGCGTGCAGTGCTTCACCGCCTGCTCCATGGTCAGCCACTGCTGGCGGGGGTGCTTGCTGGCCACAATGACATTCACATAATTGCGGCTCTTGATGCAGTGGTCAAAGCAGCTCAGCAGGCAGTTGGCATCCGGCGGCAGATACATCCGCACCACATCCGCCTTCTTGTTGGCCACATGGTCGAGGAAGCCGGGATCCTGGTGGGTGAAGCCGTTGTGATCCTGCTGCCACACATTGGAGGTGAGGATATAGTTGAGGGAGGCGATGTCGTGCCGCCAGGGCAGCTCGCTGCACATCTTCAGCCACTTGGCGTGCTGGGCAAACATGGAGTCCACGATGCGGATGAACGCCTCGTAGCTGTCAAAGAAGCCGTGGCGTCCGGTGAGCAGATAGCCCTCCAAAAAGCCCTCGCAGAAATGCTCGGAGAGCATGGAGTCCATCACCCGCCCATCGGGGTCCAGGTGGTCGTCAATGCCGGGGATCTGCTGGTCGAGGAAGCGGCGGCCGGTCACGTCGAAAACAGCCTGCAAGCGGTTGGACGCCGTTTCGTCCGGCGCGAAAATGCGGAAGTTCCGGGCGTCCATGTTCAGCTTCATCACATCCCGGACATAGGTGCCGAGAACATACATATCCTGCGCCTCCACGGAGCCGGGGGCTTTGACGTCCACGGCATAGTCCCGGAAATCGGGAGTACGCAGATCCCGCAGCAGCAGACCGCCGTTGGCGTGGGGGTTTGCACCCATGCGTCGATTGCCCGCAGGGGGGAAGGACGCTACCAGCTCCACGGGCGTACCGTCGGCGTTGAACAGCTCCTCCGGCTTATAGGAGCGCAGCCATGTTTCCAGCTGGGCAAGGTGCTTTTCCGTGTCCGCGCCCATGGAGATGGGCACCTGATGGGCGCGCCAGCAATCCTCCACCGGCAGTCCGTCCACCTCCTTGGGGCCCGTCCAGCCCTTGGGGGTACGCAGCACGATCATAGGCCAGCGGGGACGCTTGGCTTCACCGCTCTTCCGCGCCTCCCGTTGGATGCGCTTGATCTCCCGGATCACCGCGTCGAGAACGGACGCCATCTGCTGGTGCATGGTCATGGGGTCGCTGCCCTCCACAAAGTAGGGCTTCCAGCCGCAGCCCAAGAAGAAGCACTCCACCTCCTCGTGGCTCATGCGGGAGAAGATGGTGGGATTGGCGATCTTGAAGCCGTTGAGGTGCAGAATGGGCAGCACCGCGCCGTCGGTAATGGGGTTGACGAACTTGTTGCCGTGCCATGAGGTGGCCAGCGGGCCGGTTTCCGCCTCGCCGTCGCCCACCACGCAGGCGGCGATCAGCTCGGGGTTATCCGCCACCGCGCCAAAGGCGTGGGCTAAGGAGTAGCCCAGCTCACCGCCCTCGTGGATAGAGCCGGGGGTCTCCGGCGCTACATGGCTGGGAATACCGCCGGGGAAGGAGAACCTCTTAAAGAGCTTCTGCATACCCTCCTTGTCCCGGGTGATGTTGGGATAGATCTCCGTGTAGCTGCCGTCCAGCCAGTCCTGCGCCACCATGGCGTTGCCGCCGTGGCCGGGGCCGGAGAGATAGATCATGTCCAGATCATCGCGCTTGATGACCCGGTCGAGGTGCGTATAGATGAAGTTCTGCCCGGGGCAGGTGCCCCAGTGCCCCACCACGGTCTGCTTGATGTCGCTCTTGACGAGAGGACGCTCCAGCAGGGGGTTGTCCAGCAGATAGAGCTGGCAGGCGGTCAGATAGTTGGCAGCACGCCAATAGGCGTCAAGCTGATGGAGCTCCTGCTGACTCAAGGGCGTCTTTTTGCCGAGACGCACATGGGATCTCAATGCGGACATGGGAATTCCTCCTTATGATAATATGGTACAATTTCATGTATAACATAGTACAAAAGCCGCTCTGCGTCAAGAAAGAACTTTCATGCAGCGCGTGAAATTGGGGGAAGGCAAGGGTTCCGCCGCTCCCCGCTTGGGGACGGCACCACGCGTGGCAGAGCCTGCTTATTTTCCCACATAAGGGTCTGTCAATTCCGGAATCGCGCCGCCGGCGATTGCCCAGAGATAAAGGCTTGCAACGGTTCCGTAAGGCGCGTAACGTTTTCGGTAACGCTCAAACCTGACCCTGTCGATTTGCCGGTGGCGGTAGAGCATTCGCATTCCGCGCAGGATGGCAAGGTCACCAAAGCTCAGAACATTCGGGCGTTGCATACAGAATATCAGAATCATTTCCGCCGTCCACACTCCCACGCCTTTGAGCTTGGTCAGCTCGCGGATGACGTCCTCGTCGCTCAAGCTCCAAAGCTGCTCCGGATCCAACGTGCCGCGCCGCACCTGCTCCGCGAGATCTAAAATGTAATCCGCCTTTTTATAGGTCGTTCCGACTTGCTGGAGGCGTTCCCGTCCCAACGCGGTCAAAGAATCCGCCGAAACCGACCCGACCGTATACAACAGCCTGCTCCAGACGGTCGCTTGTGCCGCCGTCGAAATCTGCTGTCCGAGGATATGATGCACAATGGCGGAAAAAATATCCGAATCCACTTCGCGGTCGATATGCCCGATTTTTTCTATCGCCTGCCCGAGACGCTTGTCCCGTCCTGCTAAATAAGCTATTTCACGCTCGCCATATTGAAAGAACACGAGTGCCGCGCCTCCTTTGCTGCTTGTTGTCTGTATCTCCTGTGGTGCATTATACCAGAATACGAAGCATTGGGGTATAGGAAGATGTTCATAAAACAGATTTAGAGCGCAATTACGAAATGTCTCTATTTTGCTCTCCGGCGTTTCCACGCGGGAGACGCTCAAGACCTACGCTTACCGTCCCAGTATCGTGCTGGACGGTGTGGGCGACATCGCAGCCATGGCTCGCGCGGAGAAGAAATAAGGGCAGCTGCAAGGTTGCAAGAATAACAGGAGTGGAGCCGCATGGCTCCACTCCTGTTATTTTACGCCTCGTTCTTGCCCTACTCCGCGCTTTCGTGTGGTTCCTCCGTGCGGAGGAAAAAGTCCGGCCCCCTCCAGCGAAACAGGACAAGCGATACGCTCAACAGCAGATCCGCAAGAGCCGACGGCTCCTCCAAGGGAAGCTGAAATTCCTCCTGCATCCGGTGGATGCGGTAGAGCACGGTGTTCCGATGGGTAAAGAGCGCGTCGCAGGTCCTTTTCAGCGACCGGCTACACGTGAGATAGTGATACAGCGTCTCGCAGTACTGCGTGCCCTTTTCCCTGTCACACGCCGCAAGCCGCTGAACACTCTGGGCGACCAGGTCGCCCCGTTCCTCCAGATTTTTCAGCAGCAGCGGTGTACGCAGCTGCGCCACCGTGTAGACGCTGCCGCCATGGAATCGCTCATCTCGCATCAACTCCAGTGCCTCGTGCGCCGTACGGTAGAGCTCTGGGAGCGCAAACAGATCGTCCACGCCCTCCGATATGACCACCTTCAGTTGAAACTCCTGCACCAACTCAGAAAAAATATCCTCGTCTCCGTTCCCGTGCAGAAACAGGAACACATCTCCCCGGTGCACAAAGGCGTGTGCATCGGGAAACCGCGTATTGATCTCGTCCTTTAAGTGCCGCTTGCCTAAGTACCGGTTGTGATAGGCGGTCAGGTCGATCAGTGCGAAGGCGGCGGGGTGGAAATCTGCGAGATAGGTACCGGCGGTCTGAAGCCGGAAATACGGTGCGGACGGAAACCCGCCATCCAGCAGGTGCATCAGAATATCCTGTGCCGTTTCGAAAGGTCTGTCCTGCCGGCTGGTCTCCACGAACATCTGCTTTGCCAGTATCCGCTCCACCGTCTGCCACACCTCCGCTGGGATCTCCCGCAAATGCCCGTCCTCGTCCACGCAGACCAGATAGCCCAGCCGGACGCCTGCGCTGACCAGCGGCACAAAACGCCGCGGATATATGCTGTCCTCCAGCTTGATATAGTCCGCCGCCCCGCCGGAGAGTGCGGGGCTCTTGCTGATGAGTGCCCCCGCCTCATAGGTGATCTCTCCGCAGCGCACAGCCTCCCGGAAAAGCCCGTCCGAGAAGGACGGCGGCAGGAAGTGCGCTCTGACATGGAACGTATCGTCCAGCACCAGCAGGGGGCACCGCAGCAGCATCCCTGTGTCCAGCGTCAGCTGCTGCAGATCGTCCTGCAAAAAGAACTCCGACAGCAGCGTGTCTACCCGGTCAGTCCACTCCTTTTCCATAGCTGTTTCTCCCTTCTCGTTTTGTGCTATGAGCACAAAACACTTTTTCTTTATTGTACCCCTGTCCCATTGTTTTTTCAAGAGAAAAGAATAGACTATAAGCATAAATCAGATAAGAACTAAGAAAGAGTGAGCGTTATGCAAGAAAAGTCCTTCCGCATTTTGAATATTGTGGCGGGTGTGCTTCTGGTGGCCGCCGGTATCTACTGCTTGTGCAATCAAGGCGTAGCTGTTCTCTCCGCAGGACTGCTGTTGGGTCTCTTTATGCTGGTATCCGGCATCATTGAGATCGTGGTGTCCGCACGGGCGTGCAGCGTGGTGCTCGGCTCCGGCTGGCTGTTGCTGGACGGTGTGCTGACGGTAATCCTGTCGCTGTTCCTGCTGTTCAACCAGTGGTTCACCCTGTTGTCGCTGCCGTTCCTGTTCACGCTGTGGCTGCTGTTCTCCGGCATCTCCCGGTTCGTGGGAGCGTTGGATCTGCGCGCGCTGGGCGTTCGCTCTTGGGGCTGGATTTTGGCACTTAGCATCCTGCTGATGGCGGCTGGCTTCGTGTGCATGATGGATCCGTGGGTCAGCGTGGCAGCCGTGGGCGTAACGGTGGGTATCGTGTTCCTGCTGGAGGGCGTCAGCTGCATCGCCTTTGCCTGCATAGCCAAGACAAAGGATCTGTAACGCGTGTGCTGCGTGCGGGCGCGGTTTTCGCGCCGGTGCGTTCACATATAAAAAGCTTGTACAACAATAAATTGATTGGAGGCATTTTTATGGTACCCAGCATTTATGGTGAAAATATGTTCGATGAGATTTTTGGTGACGGCTTCTTTGGGAGCCACAACCCTCTGTTCGGTAAGCACGCAAGAAATCTGATGAAGACCGACATCCGCGAAACCGACGACGCCAAGGGCTATCGCTTCGCGGTGGAGCTGCCCGGCTTCAAGAAGGATGAGATCAGCGTGGACATGAAGGACGGCTATCTGACCATCAGTGCCCAGAAGGGTCTGGACAAGGATGATGAGGATAAGAAGGGTCGCATTCTGCGTCAGGAGCGTTACGCCGGAGCTTGCTCCCGCAGCTTCTTCGTGGGCGACATCAAGCCGGAGGACATCAAGGCGAAGTATGAGTCCGGTATTCTGACTGTCCTTGTTCCCAAGGAGAGCGTCAGGAAGCTCCCCACCAGCACGTCCATCTCCATCGAGTGATTGCATGCCGCATCTGCCCTGCCGCCTGTTTACAGGCGGCAGGGCTTTCGTCTGTTCTCCCGCAGGGATTTACGCTTGGCTCCGCCATGTCCCGTGCTTTCCGTTTCTAAGTACGTAGTGCCCCTTGATTTTGTCGTAAGGTCTTCCACGCCGTGCAGGGTATTCATATCCTGCACGGCGTTTTATTGTCTGCATGCCAAGGGGGGTGGTGATCTTGTTCCCAACCGGCAAACATACGGTTTCCGTAACGCGCATACGATGGACTATTCTCGAAGAGGAGGTCTGTTTATGCCTGCCACTCAGCAAACATCTGTCCCCGCCATCACCGTCAAGCGCAATTTCCTCGGTCAGCAGACGGCAGAAGCTCTGGTGGTGGAATTGATCCGCGCCCATACGCAGGCGGCGTAATATCTGCGGGCAGTCCACGGAAAGGAGGGAGCTTATGGAGAAGCCACCGCTGCCCGCCGCGTTGTACTGCCGCCTGTCCCGGGAGGATGGAGACCGCATGGAAAGTGATTCCATCGGCAACCAGCGAAAGCTGCTGGAATCGTATATCGAAAATCATCCCGAGTTGGTGATGGCGGAGTGCTATGCCGACGACGGCTATACCGGTACGAATTTCCAACGCCCTGCCTTTCAGCGGATGGTGCGGGACATAGAGAGCGGGCGCATCCGCTGCGTGCTGGTAAAGGATCTGTCCCGCTTCGGGCGTGATTACATCGAGACAGGCCGCTATCTGGAACGCTGGCTGCCGGAGCGCGGCGTGCGGTTTATCGCCGTCACGGACAACATCGACAGTGTCCGCGGTGCCTACGACATGATGATGCCGCTGAAGAATCTGTTTAACACCCAGTATGCCCGCGACATTTCTCAAAAGGTCAAAAGCTCCCTCCACGCCAAGCAGCAGCGGGGCGAGTTTATCGGTGCCTTTGCCAGCTACGGGTACTGTAAGGACCCGCAGAATCATAACCGCCTTGTTATCGACCCGCCTGCGGCGGAGGTGGTGCGGCGCATCTTTACCCTGTTTGAAAACGGAACCGGAAAAATCCGTATTGCCAAGCATCTGAACGAGGAGGGTATCCCCTGCCCCAGCGAGTATAAGCGGCTCACCGGTGAAAAATACCGCAACAACCACCGGCTGGAAGCCACCACCTACTGGACGTATGCCACCATCCACCGCATTTTGCAAAACGAGATGTACATTGGGAATATGGAGCAGGGGCGGGACGACCGTTTGCAGATGCACGGCAAAGCGAAGCGGAAGGATCGTTCTCAGTGGGCAGTGGTATCCGGCACCCATGAGCCGATCATCGAAAAAGACCAGTGGCAGCGGGCACAAGCTCTGCTGAACGCCAACGCCCGCACGCCGGGTTTTCAGCAGAATGTCAGCACCTTTGCGGGCTTTCTCAAGTGCGGCGACTGCGGACGAGCCATGGTCAAGACCACACGGGGCGGCAAAATTTTCTACACCTGCGGCTCATACAAGCGGTATGGCGCGTCCGTGTGCAGCAAGCACTATATCGCCCACGATACGGTGGCGAAGGTGGTGCTGGATGATCTGAACCGGCTCATTGCTGGCGTGGGAAACCTCCGTCAGCTGGCACAGCAGGGCGCGGCGCAGCGACCCGTTGCACGCGGCGAACCGCCGCAAAAGCTGGAGGCGGCCTTACAGCGTATTCAGTGCCGCCGCCAGCGTGCCTATGAGGACTATCAGGACGCGCTTATCTCCAAGGAGGACTTCCTCCGCTGCCGCGCCGACTATGACGCACAGGAGCAGTCGCTGCAAGCCCAGCTGGATAAGCTGCGCGGCACGGTACAGGATGACCCGCTGTCCTTGCCTTGGGTGAATGAGCTGTTGGCGTCGGGACAGCTGGCGGAGCTGGATCGCCCCACAGTCGCCGCCGCCATCCGGGAAATTCGCGTCTACGAGGGGAACCGCATGGAGATCGACTATCTGCTCCCGGAGGGCTGCCGCGCTCTGCTGGAGGGGTGAGTGTATGGTGCTCCGTGTAGAGCAAAGCGAAAAAACGGAGGGCATAGAAAAGTTTTTAAGGTTAAACTCGAAAAACTTACGAATCTTGGGAGTATTTCAAGTCGTGAACTGCCGCACTTTTGCATCACCGTGGGGCAACGAGGACACGCAGACGCTTATTGACATTCTGGCGCGGTACAACGTGAAAACCACTTTTTTCGTGGTGGGCGACTGGGCGGAGAAATACCCGGAGTCTGTCAAGGCTCTGCACGACGCGGGGCACGAGGTCATGAGCCACTCCAACCATCACGACCACTACAATGGTCTTTCCACCCAGCAGATCATTGCGGACGTGACCGCCAGCAACGAGCGCATTTGCGCCGCCACCGGCGTGACACCCACGCTGATCCGCTGCCCCTACGGTGAGTACGACGACCATGTCATCGCCGCCATCCGCTCCATGGGCATGGAGCCCATCCAGTGGGAGGTGGACTCCCTCGACTGGAAGGATTACGACGCGGAAACCATCTGCAAGCGGGTGACCTCCAAGGTGCAGCCTGGGAGCATCGTGCTGTTCCACAATGCCGCGCTCCACACGCCGGAGGCTCTGCCTACGATTCTGTCGTACCTCATCAACGACGGCTACACGGTGGTGCCCATCAGCCAGCTGATCCTGCCCCCGCCCTACACCATCGACCACACCGGCCGGCAGTTTGCGGCGGAGGGATGAAAGAGGAAGCCCTGTCGGGCTTCCTCTTTTCCGGCTGGTCGGGGCAGTCTCCCCTGCCGGCCATCGGTTTCTCAATGACAGGAACGTACCCATAGGGTGCGCGTTTGTGGGCGGTGCACAGATTTTCCATGGTAGCTGCGGGATTTTTCCCCGTTCCGGGGGTTGCTTTTTTGGGCGGCAGGCGTAGAATAATGCTGTATCACGATATTTTTCGCCGGACGGTGGAACGCCTGCCGCCGGCGGCACATAAGGAGGCATACGCTATGACATACCAGGAGATCCTCGCCAATGCCCGCACCTGCATGGGTCCCTACTGCAAGTCCTGTCCCGTCTGCAACGGTGTGGCGTGCAAGAACACCGTTCCCGGCCCCGGCGCGAAGGGCATCGGCACCGGCTTCATCCGCAACTACCAGAAGTGGCAGGAGCTGTGCGTGAACATGGACACCATCTGCGAAAACGTGCCGGTGGACACCACCTATGACTTCTTCGGCAAGAAGGTGGCTATCCCCGTATTTGCCGCGCCGGTGGGTGCCATGCAGCTGCACTACGGCGACAAGTACGACGATCTGACCTACAATGATATTCTCGTCACTGCCTGCGCCGAATCGGGCATCGCCGCCTTCACCGGCGACGGCACCAACCCCGCCGTTATCGAGGCGGCGGCCGGCGCGCTGAAGAAAAACGGCGGCTGCGGCGTGCCCACGGTGAAGCCGTGGAACATCGACCTGATCCGCGAGAAGGTGGCTCTGGTGGGCGGCGCAGACCCCATCGCCATCGCCATGGATATTGACGCGGCGGGTCTGCCCTTCTTGAAGAATCTGACGCCTCCCGCCGGCAGCAAGACAGTGGATGAGCTGAAGGAGATCGTGAAGCTGGCGAACGGCAAGCCCTTTATCCTCAAGGGCATTATGACCGTCAACGGCGCGAAAAAGGCTCTGGACGCCGGTGCCAGCGGCATTGTGGTCAGCAACCACGGCGGCCGCGTGCTGGATCAGTGCCCCGCCACAGCGGAGGTACTGCCCGCCATCGCCGACGCGGTGGGCGGCAAGATGACCATTCTGGTGGACGGCGGCATCCGCACCGGCATGGACGTGTTCAAGGC
>ERZ1026844.846-NODE-846-length-20224-cov-3.400367_pt1 | contig 20224 bp, 16 predicted proteins | sample MGYA00380152_ERZ1026844 | MGnify/ENA primary metagenome ERZ1026844 (study PRJEB33269, sample SAMEA4719788) | human gut metagenome | biome: human-associated habitat; feature: organic feature; material: feces | place: Cameroon | collected 2013-10 ... | reverse complement strand
AACTTGTCAGATATTCGTCAGTTTCGGGCTGATTTGACAGCCACGCACTTACTTTTTGTGTCTGTCGGCGGCTGTTCATCCTTTTTGAAAAACCTTGAAACTGCAAAGCAGACAAAACGGCAGAAGTTGTTTTCGGTACAACTCTGCCGTTTATTTTTTTTGTCCTTTTCGATTTATATTTATTCATTTTTTTATAGGAACATGGAGTCTTTTATTAACGATTTCAGTCGGGTATTTGTTGTGTTCTCTTTACATATTCTGTACTGTTCCGAGAGGTGAAAAACGTTCTTTCTTTTTGTCTCCGAAACAATGCTTTTCCTTTGCCGAGGTCGGTTCTGTTATTGTCCGACTCTGTTCGCCGTCAGGCGCTGCTCCTCTTTTGCTTTCTGCGCATCAAATCCCGAAAAATGCCAAAAAAAACCGCTTCGGGCAAAAACTTCCGAATTTATTCCGATTTTGCAAAAAAGTTTGCATTTTTTGTGCAGGTTGCACAACGGATTTAATTGCAAAAAAAGTTTTACAAACGTATATATTGCGTTTGCGTCCCGTTTTTCGGTGTTATTTTTCCACATCTTGTTTCGGTCCTGTAAAGTCTGCATAACAAGTGACAAAAAACGCAACTGAAAAATATACTAAATGTAAAAATTTAAACCCGAAAATTTGTGCTGAATAACCAAACGTATATGCCTTGTCGGGGGCTTGCGAAACGGCGGCGGAAAGGTCGAAAACACGGGTTTTTACTTGACTTTTGAGCAAAAAAGTATTATAATATATGCATATCTGAACGAAAATGTTTTTGTGCTTTCTGCGCAATACGGCATTTCGGCATTCAAAGAGAGGCTGCGGAAGTCTTTTTTGCGATGCCGAGGGTGTCGTGTTCTCTTTTGCGTTTTACACGCGTATGCGCACGCGAAAGCCCGACGGTTTTTCTGTCGGCCCTTTTTCGACAGAAAAAGCGTTTTTTATCTATCAACTCCCGGGCGCGTGCCTGAGAAAAGGAAGGTGTTCCCAAGTGCGAAAATCAAGGATCCTTGCAGTTCTGTTGACAATTTTGCTCTGCGCACAACTCTGCGCGGCTTGTTCGTCGAGCAATAAGGACAGCGATGAGATCAACATCGAAACACCGTTCGTTCCCGTTTATTCGGCGGGGTCTTACGGTGAGTTTCTCCAACTTCAATCGAGAACTCTCGACGACGTTGATTTCACTCTCTACAAGGACAACAAGAACTACAACGTCGGCAAGTACGGTTTTTATCCGATAAAGACCGAACAGGGCGACAATGCCAACCCGATAACGAACATCAAGTCTTCGGGTGACCTCGACGACAATTCCGTCGGAAAGTTCAAGGACGACGACGGCGTTGAACGAGTTGCGGTTCACACAAGCGAAGAGGGTTTCGTCGAATGGACGATAAGCGTTCCGTCGGCGGGTCTTTACACGCTCGGAATCGACTATATGGCGGATAAATCGAAAGCGGGTATTCTCGAATATTCGATTTACGTCAACGGCGGACTGCAATATACGGAGTCGAGAAGTGCGGCGCTTGACAGAACTTATGTTGATAAATACGCTTTCGAACTTGAAGAAAACGGCGGCAAACTGACGGACGTTTCTCAGCGTTTTGAGCCGAAGTCCGAATATTATTACGACATCGACTCCGAGGGCAACGAATCGAGAGGCGTTCAGGAACAGCGTCAGGTCTGGACGGACAACAGCACTTTCCACGATTCCAACGGTTCATACACCGTTCCTCTTAAATTTTATCTTAAAAGCGGAGAAAACGTCGTAAGAATTTCTTCCGTTCGCGGCGTTTCCTATATTTCCGATATTTATTTCTATACCATTCCCTCGAATAACAGATATACGGACTATCTTTACGAAAAACAGGGCAGCGAAGTGAACTCCGCCGATGTTTCCGATTGGACGAGTTCCAAACTTCAAGCGGAATATCCGACCTCCAAATCCGACCCGATGCTGTTCTCCACTTTCGACAGCGTCCGCTTTCACCGAGCCTCCCGCTTCGACAAACATTAAACTTAACATAATCGGCGGTGAGCGTTGGGAGACGGTCGGACAGTGGATAGAATATACCGTCAACGATATTCCCAAGAGCGGTCTTTATAAGATAGCGATTCGTTACAGACAGAATCTTTCCGCAGGTATCTTTACTTCCAGAGAAATAACCGTCAACACGGGTGCCGAGGGTACAAAGGGCGAAAACTTTGACGAATACATAGTTCAGTTCCCCTACGGCGGCAACTGGGAAGTTACGACCCCGACCGATTCTTCTGGCGATGCCTCTCTTTTCTGGTTTGAAGAGGGAACGAACAAAATTCGTCTTAAAGCGGTAACGGGCGAACTTAACGACCTTATCAACGCCTGCGACGGAATAGTAAGGTCTCTTCAGGCCGATTATACCAAGATCACGGCTATTACGGGCGGCGAACCGGACACCTTCCAGGATTACGACCTTGCCGAGACCATTCCCGAAGTTATTTCCGACCTGAAATCTCAGGGCGATATGCTTAATCAGATATACGAAAAACTTCTTTCCGCTCTTAACGGAGAAGAGGGACAGTATACCGCGCAGATAAAGCAGATAGTAAACGAACTTTATGTAATGTACGATGACCCCGAGTCCATCACGACTTCCGGCGGTCTGAGAAACCTCAACAGCGCGATAACTTCTTTGGGAGACTTTGTTGAGTCGTGCAGCTTGCAGCCCATCGAAATAGACTACATTGAAGTCCTTCCCGCAGATGCGGAACTTCCCGCAGCCGAGGGCGACGCGGGCAAATCCATTTTGCACCAGTTCAAAATGTTCTTCGCGTCTTTCTTTCAGGATCTGAACTCCATAAGCGGTGAGGGACACCCCGAGTATGAAGAAGAAGTTGAGATCTGGACGACGCTTTCTCGTGACTATGCGATATTGACCCGTCAGATAATCGACAGAGGATTTGTAAATCAGTACGGAATTAACCTTACATATAAATTATTCCCCGGCCAACTTTCGTCTTCAATGCTTGCGGGACTTATATGCAGCGCGCAGACAGGTGTCGGTCCCGGTACCGTTCAGGACTATGCGGCGCGTCACTCGATGTATCCGATAAATACCTTTAAAACCCGCGACAAGGATATTTACAAAACGGATACGAAAACCGGCGAAAAGACATATCTGAAAACGATAACCGTTCCCGGCTTCAAGGATATAAAGGAAAGATACGACGATTCGTTCTGGAACGGCGTTACCGTTGAAATGTACCGTGAATACGGCAACGTTGACGCAGGTACGGCAAACCTTATTTACGGCGTTCCCGAAGTTCTTTCGTTCTCGCTTCTTTATTACCGTGAAGATATATTTGATAAGTATAATCTTACTATTCCCAATGTTTGGGACGACTACTATACTTATATCCCCACACTTCAGAAATACAATATGCAGGCGGAGGCTCCGCAGGCAGGCGTGATGATTTACCAATACGGCGGTTTGATGTATAAATACGATAACAGCCGACAGGCAAACGCAAGAGCGTCCAACATCGACAGCGACCTTTATCTTAAACTGTTTGATAAACAGAACGCTTTCTATACCGAATATAAATGCCCCATAACGATGGACGGACACTCCCGTTTCAGAACCGGTGAAGTTCCGATGATAATCGGTACGCTGAGCACATGGAAAAACCTCTATGCGCAGGCACCTGAAATCAGAGGACTTTGGAAGTTCCACATTCTTCCCGGCGTTGAACAGGAAGACGGAACCGTAAACAGAGAACAGATTCCGACCGTTACATACTCCGCAATTTACGCCGCAGGCGCAAACCATGACGGGGCATGGGAATTTATCCAATGGTTCAACGACTATGAATGCTCGAACGAATTCGGACGTGAAGTCGAAGCTCTTATCGGTCAGGTTGAGCGTTACGCTTCTGCCGTAAAAGAAGCATTTAAGATGGCGCCGTGGACTTCGGACGAACTTAAAGTTCTTATGGCAACATGGGACACTTTGAGACCCGCAGAGGTCTGCTTCGGCGACTATTACAGCGGAAGATACATAGGCTTTGCGCAAACGGAAGTTATCGTTGACGGTACGGGAGACGGTCATGCGACCATACTCGAACATATGCAGGAAATAAACAAGTCCATCACGCAGAAACGTGAAGAACTTAATCTTCCGGAATAAATTAAGGAGGAAGGCTGAAAAAATATGAAAATCACGGCACTCAAAAAACCGAAGTTTTTAAGCCCGAAGTTTTTGAAGAAATTCGAGAACCTCGACCTGCTCTTCTTCCTCGGTCCCTACATGGTGGTGTTCTTTGTTTGGACGATACTTCCCGTTATCGTTTCTTACTTCATCGCCTTTATGCAGTTCAACACAATTGAGTTTCCCGTCTGGGTCGGACTTCAAAACTATCAGAGACTGTTCCTTTCCGAGGAATACTTCACTCTCTGTTTGTCGAACTCGCTTGTTCTCGGTACGCTTTCGGGCGTTATCAACTACCTTTTCGCTTTCGGCTTTGCTTGGATACTGAACGAAGTTCCGCCGAAGCCGAGAACGATACTCACCCTTTTGTTCTATCTTCCGTCGATGACCGGCGGCTTCACCGTCATTCTCGATATGCTCCTTTCTTCCGACCGTTACGGCTGGTTGAACGGCTGGCTGATGCAGGCGGGCTTGATACAGGACCCCATTCAGTGGTCGAAAGAAACGGAATATATGCTACCGCTTGCAATTATCATCATGCTTTGGAGCGCGCTCGGAACACAGTTTCTTGTCTTTCTTTCGAGTTTGCAGGGCGTTGACAAATCGCTTTACGAAGCGGGCGCGGTTGACGGTATCTACAACAGATGGCAGGAACTTTATTACATAACTCTTCCCTCCATCAAAGGTCAGTTACAGTTGAACGCAATACTCACGGTCACGGCTTCGGTAAGCATTTCCGCTCCCGGCTTCTTCGGCACGCCGACGCAGGATTACAAACTGTTTACGTTGGCAATGCTGTCCGCGGACTATTCGGGGCGTTTGGAAATGGGTTATGTAACGGCAATATCAACTATCATGCTGATACTGTCAATCACGATAAACAAAATAGTCAACTATTTAATAGGTAAGATAGGTAAATAAGAAAGGAGGTACGGCAATGACCGATTCTAATGATGTAAGACCCGAAAAGAAAAAGAAATTTTCTCTTTTCAAGAAAAAAGAACAACTCGATGAATTCGGAAACCCGCTCGTCCTCCCGAAGAAGCGTAAGTTTTCCTATCACAGACTGAACCGTTCTCTCGGCGGGGACCTTGCCTTGACGATAGTCCTTTTCGTCGGCGGCGTTTTCATGTTGTTCCCGCTTATTTATTCCATATCGAACTCATTGAAACCGCTCAGCGAACAATGGATATTCCCCCCGAACCTTATCGTTAAGAACCCCACGTTTGAATGGTACATATCTCTGTTCAACTACATGGGCAACTCTATGGTTCCCATGTCAAGATACCTTTTCAACTCCATTTATCTTTGCTTTATGTGTACGCTTGTGTGCACGCTGTCCTGTTCTATGGCGGCGTATGCAATATCAAAGCGTCACTTCAAAGGTCAGGAGACCGTGTTCAAAATGGTCGAACTTTCGATGATGTTCACGGCGCCAGCAACCGGCATAGTCAGTTACGTCATCCTGGCAAACATGAACCCCGTTGACCATTACTGGACTCTCATCGTTCCCTGTGCCTGCAACTCGATGTATATGTACATCGTAAAGAACTATATGGACACGTTTCCGTCATCGGTTCTTGAAGCCGCCCGCATTGACGGCGCGGGAGAGTTCCGTATCTTCTGGGGCATACTGATGCCCGGTGTAAAACCTGCATGGATGACGGTTATCCTGTTCGCGGTTCAGGGCTATTGGAACATGGGTACCGGCTCGTTCATATTCAAAGAAGAAATGAAAGGTATTTCGTCCGGTATTTCGGCAATAACCTCAATTTCAATCAACAGAACCGGTATCGGCGGTGCGGCAAGCATACTGCTTATGATAGTTCCGCTTGTCACGTTCGTCATAACCCAAAGTAACGTTCTGGATACCTGCGCAACGGCAGGCATGAAGGATTAAGGGGGTGGCGAAAATGAAAAATCTGAAAAGAATTATTTGTGTTGCGATAACTTTCGCACTTCTGCTTTCCCTCTGCGTTTCTTCCTTTGCGCTTCCCATCAACGTCGGAATAACGGACAGTTATTTCTATAACGAAAACGCAACTCCCGTTGCGGCGCCCATTGCATACCGCCCGGTGACCGTTAAAGGTTCCGACACTTTCGGCGCAACTTTTGACCCGGTCGATCTGACAGTCGGCGAAGATTATATTTATATAGTAGACCGCGAACAGTGCCAGATAATCGCACTCAACACCGATTACTCCGAGGCGTTCAGAATTTCCACCCTCAAAGATTCGGAAGATTATCAGATTCCCGATATAGACATATATACATATCAGGACGACGGAACAAGAGTCGCGGACGCTTCTCTTAAAAACAGAAGCAAATACAACCTCTATCGCCCCGAGGGCATATATGTTGATACCGACGGAACTCTTTATATTGCGGATACGCAGAACAGACGTCTTATTGTCTGCGACAAAGAAGGATATGTTTCCAACGTTATCCAGTCCGTTCGTATTGCGGCTCTCGGAACAGATTTCCTGTTCAAACCGAAAAAGGTCGTCGTTGACAGCGCGGGAACCATTTCCGTTCTCTGCGAGAACTGTAACAAGGGCGTTATCCAGATAGATTCCACGGGTTCGTTCCAGCAGTTCTTCGCGCAGCCGAAAGTGGCGCTTGCCGCAACGGACTGGATATATACGATAATCGGCGCGTCCGCTTCCAAGAAAGCGGAGATAAGAGACGTTGCCGCAGAGTATGTAAGCCTTACGATAGATGACAGCGGATTCATTTATACCGCCGCGACCGACACCAAAACGGTCAAGGCAGTAAGAAAACTTGCAGCGGACGGTTCGGACGTTCTGAACTTTGAAGACGCAAAGTTTGAGAGTTACGGAGACGTAAACCTCGGAGTTGATGTTTCGTCCAAAATCGTAGATGTTGCAACAAATGCGTCTGCCGGAACATATACGCTTCTCGACTCATATATGGGCAGATTCTTTACATATGCGTCGAACGGAATGCAGCTCTTTGTCGGCGGAGGCAACGGTAACCAGTTCGGTTGCCTGAAAAACCCCGTTGCGATCGCCTGCTTTAACGATGATATCGTTGTCGCGGACGGAACCAACAAACTTATAACGATTTATGAGACCACGGAATACGCTTCAAGTATAATCTCCGCGCAGAAAGAATACAAAAGCGGCGATTACGAAAAAGCGGAAGAGTCATGGCTGCAGGTTCTGACTTATAATTCCGGAATGTATATCGCTTACGACACACTCGGAAAGATATACAAACTGCGCGGAGCAAATTCCGAGGAGGGAACTCCCGAGCGCAAAGAAAACTACGAAAAGGCGCTTCACTATTTTGAACTTTCCAACAACCTTATAGATTATGCGGAGTGCTACAAAGAACTTCGAAACGAAACGGCTTCCGAATACTTCGGACTGCTGTTCGGCGGATTAGTTGTTCTTTTTGTCGGCATTGTTGCGCTGATAATGATTCGCGGAAAACGTAAGAAGAGAGCCGAAGAGAAGAGGAGGGCAGGACTGTGACCGACAACGAAAAGAATATGGAAAACGAAGTCGAGAACACCGCACAGGCAGAGGTTTCTTCGGAACCCGTAAATGACGCGGCGGTCGAGCCTGTCGTTCCCGAAGCGGAATCCCCGCTCAAAAACAAAAAACAATTGCCTGATAACGTCTTTATGAAAGTTCTTCTTTTCATCTGGGCAAAGCTGAAACAGTTCGGGCTTGCGGTATGGGACGGTTTGAAACATATCCCGTATTGCTGTTACTGCCTGACCCACCCGTTTGAAGGCTTCTTCCGAATGAAAGAAGACAAACGCAAGCAGAGTATGGCTGCAACGATAATTCTGTATGCGCTGCTTGCCGTTTCCGCAATAGCAAAACAACAGTTGACGAGTTATATGTTCGCGAACGTCGAAAGTCAGCTGAACCTTGACGTTTTGAAAATGGTTTTTACAACTCTTTTGCCGTATATGCTTTGGGTCGTTTCAAGCTGGTGCTTCACTTCTCTTATGGACGGCGAGGGAAACCTTAAAGACATTTTTTGCGCGACCGCCGTTGCTGCCATCCCTGTTATAGCGGTTAACATCGTTCTTATCCCGCTGTCTTATCTCATGACTTCGGATGAGTCGAACCTTTACGATTTCATCTCGGCACTCGGAACCATTCTTATGGTGGCATATATGTTCCTCAGCATGATGTCAACACAGCAATATTCAGTGCTGAAAGCGATAGGAACAGCCATTCTTACCGTTGTCGGTATGGCGGTTATCGCGTTTGTCGTCATTCTTTTCTTCTACCTGATCCAGCAGGTATGGGGCTTCATCAGTTCCGTATTTTCAGAGATCTCGTACAGGTTGAATGAGTAAGGGAGGAAAGAAAACATGAAAAAACGTATAACAACTCTTTTACTCGCGCTTGTGCTTGTTGTTTCTCTTTTTGCCGCGGTCGGCTGCTCTTCCGATACTTCGACGGATTCAAGTTCCATGACCGATGCCGAAAGAGAACAGTACATTCAGGAAAAAATGGTGGGCAGCGGCAAGGTTCTGACCGAAAGCGAATTGCTTGACAACGGTTATGAACTTTCGACCGACGGCGAAACGGAGAACATGATAAAACTGCTCTCCACCGGTAATTACAGCCTTTACGTTGATTTCCAGAATGCCGATTTCATTCTTGTTGACGAGGGCGCCGGCACAGTTTATTCGTCAAACTCTTTGAAGACGACGAACAATAAGGGCGGAAGCGACATTCTGCAACTCGAAGCTTATGACAACACAAACAAGAAGTATAACTTCACAACGTCCGAGGACTGTGTTGAAGATCAGACCGCATTCAAGATAGTTCAACTGAACGACTCCACTATCCGTCTGGTATTCACCATCGGCAACGACTCGGACAAAGACCTCGTTCCCCCCGTTCTTTCGGAAGATACATACAATTCGATACTTTCCGCAATTCAGAGCAAGGCGGACGCAGAGACGGACACCGACACAAAAGCGGAATACGAGGCAAGAATAACCGACGTCAAGAACCTTTACAAGAGACTTGACCCGGATAACCTTTCTCTTGAAGACAGAGAAAAACTTCAGGGTATATATCCGCTTGTAACCGTTAAGACGATGTATGTTTCCCGTAACCTGACGGAGAAGCAGAAAAAACTTGTCAGACAGGCAATGGAAACTGCCGATTTCACGGTTGCGGACCTGAAACAGGAACTTATCGACGTTGAATATTCGGGCGAAGCGCGTGCCGTGCTTTTCACCGTTCCCGTAGACCTCACGCTTACGGACAAAGGGCTTAAAGTGAATGTTGACTCGTCACTTATAGTTTCTCCGGAAAACCAGAAACTCTATTCGATAGGTCTTCTTCCGTTCTTCGGTGCGTTTGTTCCGACCGGTAACGACGATGACGCGTTTATGATAGTTCCCGACGGTTCGGGCTCAATAATCAGAGCAAACGGCAACTATACGTCGGAAGCATACAGCGGAAGAATATACGGAACGGACGAATCGTTTATAAGAGAGCTTGAAACAGGACGCTTTGAACAGGCTCTGACGGGCTTCTTCGTTATGAACCGTTCGTTTGACGGCGGCTATATGTCCGTTATCGACAAAGGCTCTTCGATGGCAATCATCAACGCTTCTCCGACCGGCTCCTCATCGAGAGCGGCTTCGGCAGTTGCTTCCGCATACTATCAGCTTATATATAAGGAAAGAACATTCAGTTCGTATTCGGTTGAAGAAGATACTTCTTCCGACAGCAGCGACAGTTCGGGTTCGTCTTCAACGGCGACAACCGTTGAAAAGGGTGTTGTAACCGCAAAATATGATCCGACGACCGTTTTTGAGGTCAATTTCCTGTTTAACAGCGCCGACGACTATGAAGAAGACGTGAACGGTCATTCTTATTCGTGGTATGCGGTCAAATACAGAGAATATCTTATCGAAAACGGCAGACTGACATCCGAAAAACTTTCGACGGACAGCGTAACGCCGCTCTATATCGAACTTTTAGGCGCGATAAACAAGACCGAGTCCAAAGCGGGTATTCCCATCAACTCGATTCGCGCGCTGACCTCTTATTCCGACGCAAAAGAGATAGCGAACAAACTCTATGAGAACGGAATTCCCGGCGCGGCGCTCAATCTGCGTTACGTTTATTGGTCAAACGGCGGTTATGAAAACACCGCTTATTCAAAGATAGATACTTTGAAGCAGATGGGCACGGAAAAAGAACTGATAGAACTCCGCGATATGCTTGCGGGCAACGGTTCGAAGTTCTTCCCTTCCGCAGATCTTCTTTATCTGCATAAAGGCAATGTCGGCAACGGAATCAGTTATTCCGACGCGGCGGCAAGAAACCTGAGTTCGAGCATCGCAAGAGTCAATGAAAGAGTTCTTTCCACAGGCGCGCTTTCCTCTTCCACGGTCACGCGGAAAACAATTCTTTCTCCTGCGGTCATCGCGGAAATGGCAAATTCTTTGAAAACTTCTTATGAAGACCTTTTCGGAACCGAAATGAAAACGATTTCTCTTCTCGGAATGGGTAACGCGTTGAATTCGAGCTATAAAAACAACGCAGTATATACAAGAGAAGACGCAAAGACCGAACAGCAAAAAGCGCTTGAAACGTTTGCGGGATACAACATCATCGCGGATACAGGCAACGACTATGTTTGGAAATACGCAAAAACGATAATCGATCTCCCGATGGGTTCATCCGAATACCTTTCTTCAACGGGTTCGATTCCGTTCATGCAGATAGTTCTCCACGGTTACATAGATTATACCGGCGCGGCGTTTAACGTTGAAGCGGACTATACAAATTCCATTCTTAAAGCGGTCGAGACCGGTGCGGGGCTTTACTTCCGCTGGATGGGTGAAGACAACAGCATTTTCCAATATACGGATTTCACAAACTTCTATTCGCTGCATTATACCGACACGTTCAACGAGGCGATAGAAGCATATAAAAAGGTTGCCGAGTTCTGTGACCTTGTACGCGGTCAGACGATAACCTCCCACAAAGCGGTTGAGGCATATATCGAAAGCCCGTACATCGGCGACATTGAATCAGACAGCATCAGAACGGGTACGGGTAACGTATTCATGACGACATTCGAAAACGGAGTTCAGGTCGTTGTCAACTACAACAGTTACAACGTCGAACTCGGAGGCCTTGAAGACGGTAGGTATACCGTTGCGGGCAACTCATACGTTTACAGAACGGATGAGTATTCCGATTGGACAGTTCCGAGTTCATATCAAGCGGAGAAAGGAGGAAATAACTGATGGCTACACCGGTTCGTATCGAAAAAATGCCCAAAAGGCAGAAACATTCGCTTGAAAAGAAGATGAGTTATTACGGCTATATATTCACGGCGCCGATAATTTTAGGTTTCCTGCTGATGTATATTCCCGTTATAATCCAGTCCGTCATTTATTCTTTCTCCAAAATCTCCTATATTGCCGGCGCAGGTATGTCAACCGAGTTTATCGGTTGGGGAAACTATCAGGAGGTCATTCAGGCGGATGACGGAAAATTTGTTTCCACGGTTATCAGTTCGACGTTGGGACTTTTGCCTAACATTCTTGTCGTTCTTATCTTTGCGTTCTTCATCGCAACGGTTCTGAACCAGAATTTCAAAGGCAGAACCCCCGCCCGTGTTATTTTCTTCATTCCGGTTATCATGTCAAGCGGCGTTATCGCATATTTCGATAACCGTCAGTCAATGGTTGACACCTATACAAGCCAAGGCAAACTTGACGTCAGCGCATCTTCCAATTTTGACTATTCAACGCTGCGAAGCGTTGTTTCGGGAGCACTCAACAACGAAACTCTTTCGAATATAGTTCTCAACGCGGTTGACGGAATTTATTCGGTCATAACATCTTCGGGCGTTCAGTTCCTTGTATTCCTTTCCGGTCTTCAATCCATTTCCGTGAATATGTACGAAGCGGCAAAAGTCGAAGGCGCGACCGGCTGGGAAACGTTCTGGAAGATTTCGTTCCCGATGATAAGCCCTCTTATACTTGTAAACCTTCTTTATACGGTAATCGACCTCTTCCTCAAAAAGGACAATGAAGCCATCACCCTCATTGATACTGCATTGCAGACCGCATCGCAGTATGCGCAGGCTTCCGCGATGTCTTGGATCTACACTTTGATAATCCTTGCGTTTGTCGGACTTTCGTTCCTTATAGTTCAGAAGTTCATCGTTTACCAGGACTAAGGAGGTGCGAATATGGCAATGAAAAAACTCAACTTCGAGTCCGAAATAAAGGAAGCGAAGAAACTCACCTTCAAAGAAAAGGTAAAGAAAGCGTTCGACTTCAAACAGAAGTGGTACAATTTCAGACATTACGATTGGAAAAAGTGGGCGCGGAAAAATCTTACGCTTAACGGTATCGGCCATTTCGGTTGGATAGTTTTGCGCGCGATAATAGTTATAGGTCTGTGCTTCCTTATCCTTTACCCGTTCCTTGTCAAAGCCGTCGTTTCGTTTATGAGCGTCAACGATATAACGGACAGTACCGTTATGTTTATCCCCCGCGAGGGTTCGACGTACTTCATAAAACGTGCGGTTTACAGTATGAACTACTTCCCCGCATTGCTGAAAACGGCGTTGCTGTCGTTGCTTGTTGCTGTGGCGCAGCTCTTCATCAGCTGCGTTGTCGGCTACGGCTTTGCGAGATTTAAGTTCAAGGGCAAGAACGTGCTGTTCTTTATCGTTATTCTGACCCTTATCGTTCCAGCCGAAACGATAATAGTTCCGCTTTACAACCGATTTACATCGTGGGGCATGATAGACACGATATGGCCGGTGGTCATACTTTCGATATGCGGTCTCGGTCTGAAAAACGGTTTGTACATCTACCTTATGCAACAGTTCTTCCGCGGACTGCCGAAAGAACTTGAACAGTCGGCATATATCGACGGTGCGGGACCGCTCCGTGCGTTTTGGTCCATCATGCTGCCGAACGCATCGAACATGATGATAACCGTCTTCCTGTTCTCATTTACATGGCAGTGGACGGACACGACTTATAACGCAATGCTTTGTCCGAACCTGAATATTCTCGCAAACGTTGTATTGAATGTTTCCTCGGGTGTTACAGACAAAGTACAGGCAGCGGCGGTAGAGGACACGGCAACACTTCTCGTTATCCTGCCTCTTCTCATCGTATTCCTGTTCGCTCAAAGATACTTCATTCAGTCCATTGAGCGTTCCGGTCTTGTCGAATAATCGGCAAACGCAATCTTCAAAAGCAAAAAAACCGCAGACATTTCAATGTCTGCGGTTTTTTGAATTTACGGTCAGATTGTATATAACCGACCTGAAATTCCGTTAATGAATCTTTTTTCCGTTTTTTCAGATTGTGCCCGTTACAACAAGTGTTGTCGAACCCGGAACGGTTGTGTATGCGCCTGTTGTCGCGTCCTGCGTATAAGTCGCCGCAGGCACGGTTATTTTTCCCGCAACGGTGGTGAAAAGCCCTGTCGCCGCATCATAGGTGTAATCCGTGCCGGCGGTCAGGGCTGTTCCGTTCAGAGTTGCGACAATATTGGTCAGCCTCGGATTGAAAGTGTCCGTAAGCACAGCGTCCGTTGCTGCCGTATTTCCGAAGTTCTCGATTATAAACGTATATTCGATCGTTCCGTTTTCGGTCACGCTTGTCGGGCAAAGACCCTTGCTTATCCGCAGTTCGGGCGCGTCTTCGGTCGCAACCGTCTCTGTTGCGGTCACATCGGTAAGCCCCGTTCCCGTTATCTCAACCGTGTTGGTTATCGTTCCATCTTCTGCGGGCGGTGCGAAATCATTGGGCGTTGCGGTGTACACTATCGCTGTGTTGCCGCCTGCGGGAACCGTAAGCCCCGTTATCGTCAGCGGTGAAGTTCCCGCAACGGTAGGCGCCGCGACAAGATCTCCGTTTATAAAATATTTCACGGAACTTTCGTCATAGGTCAGCGGAACAAGCGTTGTTCCGTTGAACGTGTATGCCCCGAGATTGTCGGTCAAAGTCAGCGCCGAAAGTTCCGTCGAGCCCGAATTTGTAAGCGTGACGATATAGGTCACGGGTTCGCCGGGTCTGTATTCGTCCGTGACAGCCGTTTTCGTAACGCCGAGAACTTCCGCAATTTCGCCGGTGACGGTATTTGAAATAACCGTATTTCCTCCGTACGAAAGTGACGCTCTGTTAGTGAAAGTCGTTGCCATGTTTTGTTTTTCTCCTTTCCAGGAGGAACTTTTCTGCTCCTCTCTTTATATACTATGAAATCGGGAGCAAAATGTCAAAAAAGTCCGTCAGTTCGCAAATTTACGTTTTTTTCGGTTGACAAACGGCTTTTTCGGGTGTATAATCAATTAGATAGAGGATTTTTGAAAAATTGTAAAAATCCGCGAAAAAAAAGTATCGAACAGAGGGGCGGTGAGACAATAATGGACGATAGTCACAGTCGACGACGAGAAAATTTAAGGAGGAGTTTGAATGACTCAGGAAGAACTTTCCGAACTTCTGGAAAAGAAGGACTTCAAATCAATCCGCGCGTCGCTCGAAGAGATGAATCCGGTAGATATTGCCTCGCTGCTGGAAGATCTTCCCGATAACGAACTCGCCGTTACTTTCAGATTGATTGAGAAGTCTGTTGCCGCTGAGACGTTCTCTTATATGGACGCCGATCAGCAGCAGCTTTTGCTCACTATTTTTACCAACAAAGAAATCAAAGAAGTCCTTGACGATATGTTTACGGACGATACCGTAGACCTGCTCGAAGACATGCCTGCAAACGTTGTCAGCAGGATACTTGCGAACCTGGACAAGGACGACAGGAAAGCGGTCAATGAAATACTGCGCTATCCCGAGGACAGCGCGGGCAGCATAATGACGACGGAGTTCGTCGATCTACGCAGAAAAATGACCGTTAAAGAGGCATTCGCAAAAATCCGTTCGACGGGCTTGGACAAGGAGACTGTCTATACCTGCTACGTTATTTCGAACGACAGAAAACTCGAGGGCGTTGTCACCGTTCTTGAAATGCTTATGGCGGACGGCGATACCCATATCGAGGACATAATGGACGACAACGTCATTTCCATCAACACCCACGCCGACCGAGAACAGGCGGCGCAGATGCTGAGCAAATACAACTTCCTCGCGTTGCCCGTCGTTGACGGCGAAAACAGGCTTGTCGGAATAGTTACTTTCGACGACGCGGTTGACGTCCTCACGGAAGAGGCAACGGAAGATATGGAAAAAATGGCGGCTATGTTGCCCTCCGAAAGATCATATCTGAAAACCGGCGTATTCAGCACGTTCAAACAGCGTATACCGTGGCTGTTGCTTTTGATGATTTCGGCAACGTTCACAAGTATGATAATTACGAACTTCGAGGGCTATATCCGCGCGCTTGCGGGCGGGGCGGTGCTGATAGCTTTTATCCCCATGCTGACGGACACAGGCGGTAATGCGGGCAGCCAGGCATCGGTTTCCGTTATCCGCGGTCTTGCTTTGGGAGACATCGAACTGCGTGACTGGTTCCGCGTGCTGTGGAAAGAGATACGCGTTGCCGCGATCTGCGGAATAACGCTTGCTTCGTGCAATTTTGTCAAGCTTTTGCTTATTGACGGGATGCTGCTCCGCAACTACGACGTAACGCCTTTGATAGCGCTTATCGTGTGTCTGACCTTGCTTGCGGCGGTGCTTATCGCAAAGATAGTCGGTTGTTTGCTGCCGCTTTTGGCAAAACGTCTCGGCTTTGACCCCGCGGTCATGGCAAGTCCGTTTATAACGACCATTGTCGATGCGCTGGCTCTGTTGGCGTATTTCGGAATTTCCCTGCTTGTATTATCTCCTATAATATGAGGAACTGTTAATTTTTTCTTATCAACAAAAATAAGGGCAGTAAAAAACGTAAGTTTTTTACTGCCCCGCTTTAATTTTTGAAGTCTTGGAAAATATAGAGAACTATCTTTCTTCTATATCATAGGTGAAGTTGTATTCTTTCTGCAACTCCTTGACTTTTTCTTTGTTGTCCTCGATAAATGTCGGGCTGAACTTGGATTTTCCGTCTTTTGTGTAGTCCTTTACTATCTGTTCGAGTTTTGCCCAGCATTCCTCGTGTCTCGGTTCTTTTGTTTCATCGAGGTGTATAACAAACTCTCTGTGTTTCGGAAGTCTTACTTTCATATTCTGCGTCTCCTTGTTTTAAGGCTGATCTGTATTTTGATAATTATATTATACTTTGTATTTTCTTTTATTGCAATGGCAAATGTTTAACAATCGTCGGCAGGACTTGAAAAAACGGGAAATAAGTGCTATAATAACTCTATATACCGTTATTGGGTCCGGCAGAGAAAGGAGAGAAGCGTCTGTATGAAACTCGAATATTTTTTTCCGTCCGCGCGCGGCGGGGAAAACGATACCCGTCTTTGCGTTGAAAGCGGACGTGTTCTCGGCGTTCTTGCTCCGACAGGTTGCGGAAAGACCCCTCTTCTGAAAAGCCTTTGCGGGTTTGCTTTCCCCGAAGAGGGATACGTTTTGCTCGACGGTGAACCCGTAACGGACAAAAACAGAAGTCTCTTTTCGTTCGTTCCCGACCTTGATTTTTACGATGTCGGCGAGCGTGTCGGAAAGGTAGTGCGCCTGTTTTCATCTCTTTTTATAGATTTCGATTCATCGGGCGCGCATGAGGCTCTTGAATATTACGGCATTTCGGAAGCGGACAGAGTGAGTTCTCTTTCGGAAGCGGACAGGCAGCTTTTTCGGCTTATCCTCGGTTCCTGCCGCCGTGCGGACTTCTATGTTTTTGACGAGCCGCTGAGGAATTTTGACACCGAACGACGGAATGAGATTTTGAAAAAGATATTTTCGGAGAAAAAACGTGCGGCGTTTGTTGTTTCAACCTCCCGCCCTTACGGTGTCAGCGCGCTTTTTGACGATGTTTGTTTTGTCTTTGAGGGCAGACCGCGGCTTGTTTCCGATGTTCCGAGCCTTGTGGGCACTCTCGGCAAGAAACTTTCGCAGATCTTTTCGGAGGTGTACGGATGTTCCTGAAACTGTTTAACAAAGAACTGTACTATCTTCTGAAAAAAACGGGCGTAACATATATTGCGACCGTATGCGGCGCGCTTATATGTCTCGGCATCACGTCTCTTGCAAACGTGATGTACTCGGTCGAACCGGAAATGATGTGGTGTCTGCGGATAATCGGCGTATTCTTTTTTGCCGTTTCCGTTCTGCTCTGCATAAGCGTTCAACTGCTTGTCTTTATCCGCCGATTTACTTCAACGGTTATCGGAAACGAGGGCTATTTGACTTTTTCTTTGCCCGCCTCGACATATTCGATAGTTGCGGCAAAAGTCCTTGCAACGCTTTGCTGTTCGATGCTTTCTTTCGGACTTTGCGTTTTGAGCGCGTCTTTGCTTGCAGCGGTCTCCGACAATCTGAATTATGTTATTTCGTTTATAATGATGTTCCTCGGCGACATAAACTATCCTCTTTCGGTCGCGCTTGTCGTATTCTTCTTTTTGAGTCAGATACTTTCGGCGTTTTTTGCCGTGTGCAACGGATTCAGAAAACCGCGCCGCCGAATTGCTTCCGCCGTCATATTTGCCTCGGTCGGAGTTTGTCAGACGCTTTGTGTTGCGGTTGTCGGCGTTTGCGTTCACTTTTTTGCGCCTTACGCATTTTATATGGGCAGCAGTACGTTCTTCTTCTCTTGGGTTCCGAGCCTTATCGTTATCGGCGTCTGTGCGGTTTCGAGCGTTGTTTTGTACTTCCTGCTTTGCGCAAAACTCAAAAAAGGGCTGACGCTTCCCGAATAAGCGTGATATACTTGCAAAAGTAAGAATTTTATGATATACTGTGTCAAGGAATATATTTGGCATAAACAAAACCTGAAACGGAGTGAGAAAAAATGATAGGAGTAGCAGTTATGGGTTACGGCGTCGTAGGTTCGGGCGTTGTTGAACTCATCGACCAAAACAACAAGATTTTTTCGGAGAAAATAGGACAGGACATTGCGGTTAAGCATATTCTTGACGTCCGCGATTTCCCCGGCAACAAATATGAGAGCCTGATTACAAAGGATTTCAACGATATTTTGTCCGACCCCGAAACGGAAATAGTTTGCGAGACCATCGGTGGAGCGAAGGTCGCTTACGATTTCACGAAAAGGTGTCTTTGCGCGGGCAAAAGCGTTGTGACTTCCAACAAGGAACTTGTTGCGACACACGGCACGGAACTTTTGGCGCTTGCAAAAGAGCACGGTGTCGATTATATGTTTGAAGCGGCTGTCGGCGGCGGTATTCCCATAATCCGCCCGCTTATCAACTGCCTTGCCGCGAACAGGATAGACAAGATAGTCGGTATTCTGAACGGTACGACGAACTACATCTTAACAAAGATGATAAAAGAAAATTCGACGTTTGCAGATGCGCTCAAAGAAGCGCAGAGACTCGGCTATGCGGAAGCCGACCCCTCCGCCGACGTTGACGGCAAAGATACTTGCAGAAAAATATGTATTCTTGCCGACCTTGCATTCGGCAAAGCGGTCGAGCCCGACAAGGTATATACAAAGGGCATACGCGATATAACGCTTGAAGACGTTGCAACAGCCGAAAAACACGGCTGCGTTATAAAACTGCTCGGCTACGCCGAAAGACTTGCGGAAGGCAATGTTGCGATATTCGTCAGCCCCTGCGCCGTTAAAAAGGACAGCCAACTTGCCAATATCGACGACGTTTACAACGGCATAATGGTCGGCGGTGATGCTGTCGGCGACGTTGTGTTCTACGGCAGAGGCGCGGGCAAGTTCCCGACGGCAAGCGCTGTGTGCGGCGACGTTATAGATGTCGCAAGAAACTGCGGAAAGCATAATATATCATGGAAGGACTGCGGCGAAGATTTCGTTCGCGGAGCCGATGATATAGGGCTCAAATATCTTGAAAGAACGGATATTCTGATGCCCGAATGCTGATGTAGGGGTTAAAATATGAGTTTGATCGTTCAAAAATTCGGAGGTTCCTCCGTTGCGGACAAAGAAAGACTTTTTAATGTTGCAGGTATAATCTCCGACGCTTATCGCAGCGGCGACCGCGTTGTCGTTGTCGTTTCCGCCCAAGGGGACACGACCGACGACCTGCTCGCAAAAGCCGCGGAAATATCAGACAGCCCGTCAAAAAGAGAACTCGATATGCTTCTCTCGACAGGTGAACAGATCTCCGCTTCGCTGCTTGCCATAGCGCTCGGAACAATGCGTATTCCCGTTGTTTCCCTGAATGCGTGGCAGGTCGGGATAAGTTCGGACAGCAACTATTCAAACGCGAAAATCAAGAAAATAGATACGGAAAGACTATTCCGCGAACTTGACGGCGGGAAAGTCGTTATAGTCACGGGTTTTCAGGGTATCAACAAGTTTGATGACGTGACAACGCTCGGCAGAGGCGGTTCTGATACGACCGCAGTTGCGCTTGCCGCAGTTCTGAAAGCCGACAGGTGTCAGATATACACGGACGTGGACGGCGTTTACACCGCCGACCCAAGAAAAGTTCCGTCGGCGAAAAAACTGAAAGAAATTTCATACGACGAGATGCTTGAACTTGCGTCTCTCGGCGCGCAGGTATTGCATAACCGCTCCGTCGAAATGGCGAAAAAATATCACGTCGAACTTGAAGTTCTTTCAAGCTTCGAAAAAATCTCGGGAACCGTGGTCAGGGAGGACGTAAAAGTGGAAAAAATGCTTGTAACGGGCGTCGCAAAAGATACGAACGTTGCCCGAATATCCGTTATCGGGCTTGAAGACGTTCCCGGCGTCGCGTTTCGCCTGTTCTCGCTTATGGGACAGAAAAACATTGTCGTTGACATAATTCTTCAATCTATCGGACGAAACGGAACAAAGGATATTTCGTTCACAGTTTCCGAAAATCAACTTCCGCTTGCTGTCTCCGTTCTGGAAGACGTTTACGGCAAAGGCAGCGTTTCGGTTGAAAGCGATGTCGCAAAAGTTTCCGTCGTCGGAGCGGGAATGGAAACAAACGCCGGGGTC
>ERZ1026844.844-NODE-844-length-20264-cov-7.449849_pt1 | contig 20264 bp, 15 predicted proteins | sample MGYA00380152_ERZ1026844 | MGnify/ENA primary metagenome ERZ1026844 (study PRJEB33269, sample SAMEA4719788) | human gut metagenome | biome: human-associated habitat; feature: organic feature; material: feces | place: Cameroon | collected 2013-10 ... | reverse complement strand
CAGCGTAAGCGGATACGCCAGCGGTGAGTGCTGCTACAGCAGCCAGTGCGAGGATCTTTTTCATAATAGTGATCTCCCTTTGAAAAAATTTGCTTCTTCTTTTCAAAGTCGACGTCCATGAAAGCTCCGCTCGAGTGACCGTGTTTCCTCTGCTTGCTTTTCATGTCTGTTTCCTTTGGACCATGGGTCCGAAGCCTAGACTCAGGTCTAGTAGTAGGGTATCACACTTTCGACTTTGGTTCAAGGATGGTTTTGGCTCATACTTTTAGAAATTTCATGTATGTTTGCCAATCTTCTCTCCTTCCTTTTTAATCATGAAAATGCACAGCCTCTGATTTTCCTTGCATTTGTCGATACCCGGAACAGTAAATAACATTAAAATCATTTGCAGTATTAGATTTTCTCTTCTTGTAAGTATAGATAGGTTTTATAAGTTATTTTCTTGCAGAGGGTGCTTTCGTGAATCGCCCGCTTGAGACGATCTCCCCCGCTCTTTTTCATACCGTTGAGTTTGAAAGCAGGGATGAGTAGCTAGGGATTAGGGACTAGGAACTGGTGACTGGTGACTAGTGACTGCTGACTAGTGACTGGTGACTGGTGACTGGTAGCTAGGGATTAGTGGCTAGGGATTAGGTTTGCGATACGAGAAAACCGCTAGTTTCAAACCTCCGCGGCGCTTCTAATTTTTATGCGCCGCACCACCATTTCTCATTCCTCGTTTCTTCATCCATCCCACGCAAAAACGACCGTCTCTTACGAGCGGCCGTTTTTATGTGTATTACATGCTTAGGGAAACGCTGATTAAATCGCAGAATTCGATTTCACATGTATTTTCATGCAATGCTTCGTCATACTCCTCCTTAAATAGCTCGCTATTCGCGTCGAAGTATTCCTTGCATTGCATGAAAATATAAGAGTAAAATCGAATAACGATTTAATCAGTGTTTCCCTAGTTTTTTCAGGCAGTCGATGGCGAATCGTGCGTAGATGGCGCTGCCATCAGGGAAGGTGTCTTCGTCGACGTCGAAGGCGGGGTGATGGTGGACGCAGTCGATGCCTTTGGCCCGATTTCTGGCGCCTAAGAAGGCGAAGAGGCCGGGGATGGTTTCGAGGTAGACGGAGAAGTCTTCTGCGCCCATCTGTTTTTCCATGGGAACGAGGGCGTCCTTCCCCATGATGTCAGAAGCGGCCTTGCGCGCGATGTCATTCAGGTCTTTGTGCTCATTGATGAGGGGCGAGGGGCCGAAGCGGTAGGAGCATTCGGCGCTACAGCCGTAGCCTTCGGCGATCTTTGCGGCGCATGCTTCGATGAGCTGGGGAAGGCTCTTGCGGAAGGCTTTGTCGAAGGCGCGGGTGGTGCCGACGAGCTCGACTTCGTCAGCGATGATGTTGCTCTGGGTGCCGCCATTCATCATACCGACGGTGAGGACGAAGGTATTCTGCGGATCGTTCACGCGGCTGGATAGGGTCTGCAGACCCATGCCGACGGCTGCGGCAGCGACGATGGCGTCTTTGCCCTGGTCCGGCGCACTGCCGTGGGCGGATTTCCCATGGATCTTGATGACGAATCGATCGCTCGATGCCATGCGGGGACCGTCGTCGATGTTGACGGTGCCGGACTCGAGGGTCGCCCAGATGTGCATGCCGAAGATGGCGGAAACGTCAGCAAGTGCGCCTTTCTCGACGTAGTGGCGGGACTCGGTGCCGATTTCTTCTGCCATCTGGAAAAGGAGCTTCACGGTGCCGTGGATCTCTTCCCGATGCGCGGTCAGGATCTTCGCCGCGCCAAGGAGCATGGCGGTGTGGCAGTCGTGGCCGCAGGCATGCATGACGCCGGCATTCCGGGACGCGTATGGCTTTGTGAGGTCGGCTTCCTGAATGGGGAGGGCATCGATGTCGGCGCGAAGGGCGACGGTCTTGCCGGGATATTTCCCGTGGATGATGCCGACGCAGCCGGTGATGTCATCCCAAGACAGGATCTCGTCGACGCCCATCTTCTTGAGTTCGGTCATGATGTGCTTCGTGGTATTCACTTCATGATTTCCCAGTTCCGGATGGGAGTGGAAATAGCGGCGCTCGCCCACGATGTAGTCTTTTTCTGCGAGTGCCAGTGCTTTCGTGTCGATCATGCTTTCTCTCCTTTCAGGAAATCGGTGGCGAACTGGGCGAAGAGGGCGCTGCCCTTGTCCAAAATGTCGTCATTGACGCAAAAGTCTTTCGAGTGAAGCGGGAAGGTGGTGCCGTCTTCTTCATCGTGGTAGCCGAGGAAACAGAGGACGGAGGGGACTTTCTCCATGATGACGGCAAAGTCTTCAGATCCCATCTTCTGCTTCATGGAAGCGAGGACGTCTTCGCCATAGAGCTTCACAGCGGCCTTACGTGCGGTTTCGACAAGGAGCGGCTTGTCATTGATAGCGGCAGGCTCGCTCGTCTGGATGCTCATCTCGGCGGTGCAACCGAGCGCTTCGGCGGTGGCTTCTGCAAGTTTCTTCAAGGAAATCGGCATCGCGCGGAAAGTCTCGGGATCGAAGGTGCGGATGGTGCCGGTCATCTCGACTTTGTCCGCAACGATATTGAACTGGCCGCCGGCGCGCACGGTACCGATGGTGATGACGAGCGGACGGAGGGCATTATTCACGCGGCTCTCAAGGGTCTGTAGGTTCATGATGATGGCGCTCGCGGCAACGATGGCATCTTTGCCGAGGTGCGGCATGGAGCCGTGGGTGGATACGCCGTGTACGGTCAGTGTGAAGTCGGTACAGGAAGCCATGCGAGGGCCTTCTTCGATGCTGAAGGTACCTTTCGGGATCTCATTCATCACATGCATCGCCATCGCGCCGTCGACGTCTTCGAAGCAGCCATGGTCGACATAGTAGTTCGAGCCGTGGCCGGACTCTTCGGCGGACTGGAAAAGGAATTTTACAGTGCCTTCGAGCTCGTCTCTTTTGCGAGCAAGGAGCTTCGCCGCGCCGAGGAGCATCGCGGTATGGCAGTCGTGGCCGCAGGCGTGCATCACGCCTTTGTTTTCAGAGCAGTAAGGAAGTTCATTTTCTTCCGTGATAGGAAGCGCGTCGATGTCGGCGCGCAACAGCACGGTCTTTCCTTTCTTTCCGCCGCGCAGGGTGGCGATGAGGCCGTAGTAGTCATCAAAGCGGGTGACTTCGATGCCGAGGGCTTCAAGCTCCTTCTGGATGTATGCGGTGGTCTTTTCTTCCTGAAAGGACAGCTCCGGATGCTGATGTATCATGCGGCGATGGCGCTGGATCTCGGGTAGCAGCGCACTGGCTTCGTCTTTGAAATTCATAAGTTCTCCTTTATAGTACAAAAAGTGGCTGGGTTCAGGGTTAGCCCTGGGGGCGGCTCGTCCACTGATTGTGGATGAAAGCTCTGCCTGAATTAGGAATGAAGGTGGCGGCTTCGCCGCGAAGTATAAATAACGGCGATGCCCGAAGGTAGTATTCAAGTCACCAGTCACTCGGGGCTCCTAATCCCTAGCTACTAATCCCTAGCTACTAATCCCTAGTCACAAGTCACCAGTCACTAGCCACTCATTCCTGCTTTCAAACTTCATGGTTGTGGTGGCGGCTTCGCCGAGATCCTTCGACTCAGGTCGCAGCTGTTCTGGCATTCGTTATCTCACATACGACGTTTCGCGCCGCTCAGGATGACGAAACGGGGCGATGCCCGAAGGTCTCTTGATAGCAGGTTTCCCTCGTATCGTCAGCCTTCCCCTCGAGGGGAAGGTGCCCCGTAGGGGCGGATAGGGCACTGGCGGTATGAAAAACAGATGAGAAAAGCGGAGAGGTGCGCGGCACAGGTGGGGAAGCGTCGGTCCCTCGCCGCGAATGACAAAGATTTCTCGCTTCGCTCGAAATGACGATACTGGCGTCTGATGTCTCCTAGTCACCAGTCACTAGTCACTAGTCACTTATAATCCCTAGCCATTCATGACTGATCCCATCATCCCAGATGAATGAATCCGCCAGGGCCGAGCGGCAGGTCGAGGATGACCCAGACGGCCAGCATGACGAGCCAGACGATGGTGAAGGCGATGGAGTAAGGAAGCATATTCGCGATGACCGTCCCCATGCCGGTGTCTTTTTCATAGCGGCGAACGAAGCCTAAGATCAGCGGGAAGTAGTAGAAAAGCGGCGAGAGCGGATTCGAGATGGAGTCGCCGATGCGGTAAGCGACCTGTGTGACGGCCGGGTCATAGCCGAGGATCATCATCATCGGGACCATGACAGGCGCGAGGATCGCCCATTTCGCAGAGGCAGAGCCTATGAAGATGTTCACGATGGAGGACACGATGACGAGGCCGATGATGAGCGGAACGCCGGTGAAGTTCAGGTCCTGCAGAAGGCCTGCGCCTTTGATGGCGAGGACAGCACCGAGGTTCGACCAGGCGAAGTAGCTGGTAAACTGCGCGCAGAAGAAGCAGAGAAGGATGTAGGCGGAAATGTCTTTGAATGCCTGAGAAATGTCGGCAAACATATCCTTATCGTTTTTGTATTTCCCGGAAGCAAAGCCGTAGACAGCGCCCGGGATGAAGAGAATGACGGTGATGGTCAGAATGATGCCGGACATGAAGGGGGATTTCCCGTCCATGATGGAGCCGGTCTTCGGATCGCCCAGGATCGGATGATCGCCGAGGCACATGAAGAGGAGGACGGCAAGTCCGATCGCGGTCGCGATGAGGGCTTTTGTGACAGCGGCTTTCTTCTTCGGCGTGAGTTCCATCGTTTCCTTATCCAGCTCATACTTGGAAAGATCCACACCCGCAAAGCGCGGTGCCATGAAGCGTTCGGTGACGAAGGTACCTACGAGAGAGAGCGCGATGCAGGATGCCACGAGGAAATAGTAGTTGATCGCCGGAGATCCGGTGTAGTTCGGGTCGATCATGCGGGCGGCCGCTTCGGTGAAGCCATAGGCCAGGGAGTCCGACATGCCGATCATCATATTCGCGCAGAAACCGGCTGCAACGCTCGCAAAGGCGCAGAATACGCCAAGGAGCGGGTGACGCCCCATACTGAGGAAAATGACGCCAGCCACAGGCGGCAGGACGACGAATGCTGCATCGCCTGCGACATTGCCATTGATGCCGACGAAAATGATCGCAAAGGTGACGATCGCCGGAGATGCGCTCCCTAAGATCTTCTGCATGAAGGCGGCGAGGAAACCGCTCTTTTCCGCGACGCCCGCGCCGATGACGCAGACGAGTACCATACCGAGCGGAGCAAATCCGGAGAAATTGCTGACGGCTTTCGACCAGATCATGCGCAGACCGTCGACGGTCAGAAGATTCACGACTTTGATGACTTTGTGTGTGCCCGGATGCACCGCTTCGGCTCCCATGGAGGCAAAGACGGCAGACAGCACGAGTACGATGCAGGCCAGCAGGATAAAGAGCGTGGCCGGATCAGGCAGCTTGTTCCCCGCCACTTCGACGGTGTTCAGGAACCTGTCCATCAAGGATTTCTTTTTGGTTTCTTCCATAAGTAACTCTCCCATTTGAAATGCCCATAAAAAAAATTCTGCACACGAAAAAACTTCCGGTTGCAGAATCTTCATCGATGGGTTTGTGAAATTGTTCGGCTTGAGTATACACTAATTTCCCATAGAAAGCAAGTCTCACAAGAAAGCCCCCGCCGTCTTCATCTCCGTATCGCAGACGGTCGAAAGGAAACGGTCGAGGTAGCGGGCACACTCCGTGAAAAGGGATGCGGAAATCGAGCCTTCGAAAGGGCTTCCCCAGCGGTAGCCGCGAAAGCGGGTGAGCAGATCTCTCGCTTCCTCGGAAAGGACGAGCGGGTCTTCTATGGCTTCCGTAGGATCGTAACCGGCGGAAGCCAGAAGTTTGACGGCGGCGATGAAGGCAATGACGCGAGGATTTCTCTTTTCCGCCGCGCGGGCAGCGGAAAAGAGGATGTCATAGGCTTCATCTTCCTTCTGCCCCACGGGATAGAGGGCAAGCACCAGCTCGATCACATAGTACCAGCAGGCCATGTCTTCATAGGAAATCTTCATCATGTCGAAAAGAAGGCGGCCCTCATACTGGCTGATGACACCATACTCGGGATACAGCGCTGCCGAAAGACGGACGTGGGCAAAGGAAAGGAGAATGCCTGTCCCGCACCGATTCATCACGGCGCGCGGAAGCGTCAGACGGATGAGCCCCATCTCGCGGGTAAAGAGCGAGAGGCTCCGCCCGCCTTCGCTACCCTTGGCAGCGCGCAGGACGATCCCTTCGAGATTTCGGATTTTGGGTGTTGGCATGGTCGGGTGTTCCTTTGATGATAGATTTGGGGTTCCGGGTGCGCTCGTGGGGCGGCTCGCCCCTTGATTACGTTTGAAAGCTTTGCTCGAATGAGGAATTAGGAATGAGGAATTAGGAATTAGGAATGAAGGTGGCGGCTTTGCCGCAAATATATATGGGGCGATGCCCGAAGGTAGTATTCAAGTTACAAGTCACTAGTCACTCGGCACCCCCTAATCCCTAGCCACTAATCCCTAGCTACTAGTCACTAGTCCCCAGTCACTTTCTCCGCTTTCACGCGGACGATGCGGAAGCCGGAGAGGCGCAGGACGGTGAAGCGCCAGCCGGAGAAGTCGACGTGGTCGCCCACCTTCGGGATGCGCTCCAGATTGGAAAAGACGAAGCCGGCGATGGTGGCGCTTTTATTTTCTCCCGCGAGATCGATTTCCAGCCGATCTGATACATCTTCGAGAATGACGGTGCCGTCAAATTCATACGTCCCGTCTTTCTGACGGACGATTTCATAGGGGACATTTTCCGCAGGCTGCGGGATTTCTCCGATGAGCTCTTCGACGAGGTCATTCAGCGTGACAAGGCCGGAGGTGCCGCCGTACTCATCCACGACGACAGCGAGGTAGATGCGTCGGTTCTTCATGAGCTGGAGCAGCGCCGGCGCGGGCATGACTTCCGGCACAGTCAGGATTTCACGATTGATTTTCTTCAAAGACAGCTGGCCAAAGAGATAGCCCTGCAGGAGGTCTTTCACATGGATGAACCCGATGATCTGGTCCCTGTCTTCGATGCAGACCGGATAGCAGGTGTGGTGGCTCTTCGGCAGCACGCGCCGCATGGCCTCGGACAGATCCTCACCAAAGTGGAAGACGACGATCTCATTTCTGGGGATCATAACATCGCGCGCCATGAGGTCGAAGAAATCAAACGAATTCTTGATGAGGGTATTTTCGAGCGCATTCAGGCGGCCGCTCCGGTGGCTCTCTTCGACAATGCAGCGGATCTCATCTTCGGTGTAGGTGAAATTGACTTCATTGCGAAAGGGAATCCCGCGCAGGCGGAAAATGCGGCGCGTCACAAAAAGGCCGGCCTCGACAAAGAGACGGTACAGGTGGCGGTTCAGACGGATGACCCATGTATGCGAAGCGAGGATGGGCAGCGGGTCGACCAGCGCATGCGCCCCGGGGAGAAGGATCGTCCCCACCCAGTACAGCAGAAGAAGTCCCATGACAAGGAGCGCGATGAGGATGTACACGCCCCATTTCCATTCGGCCCAGAGTTCCCCGCCCAGAAGCGATTCCGAAAGGACGAGGCTATGGCTCACCAGCGCAAGGAGAGAAATCCCGAGCACGGCGCTGCACAGCACGAAGGAAACCTGCGTACCGCCAATGATCTGCGATGTGCGCTGGTAGAAGGGTGCGACTTTTTCGATGAGCGCCGGATCCTGCTCGTCATTGTCTTCGATGTATTTCTTCCGCATGCGAGCGAAGGAAAAGTTCACCATCGTATTGTTGTAATTGATAAAGGAAACGACCAAGATGACGAGAAGCCAAAGGCCGATCCATTCTATATGAGAAGAAATAAGTCATCCACTCCTTTTTAGGCTGTCGGGTTCAGGTTGATGGGTTCAGGGTTCAAGGTTCAAGGTTCGGGGTTCAGGGTTAGCCTCGGGGGCGTGCCGCCCTTTGATTACATGCGAAAGAGGTTCAGCGGGTTCAACAGGTTCAGAGGGTTCAAAGGGGGTGGTGCGGCGCATAAAAAAATAGAAGCGCCGCGGAGGTTTGAAACTAGCGGTTTTCTCGTATCGCAAACCTAATCCCTAGCCACTAATCCCTAGCTACCAGTCACCAGTCACTAGTCACTAGTCACTAGCTACTCATCCCTGCTTTCAAACTTCAGGGTTCAAGGTTCAAGGTTCAGGGTTAGCCCCTGAGGCGGCTCGCCCCTTGATTGAATGAGAAATTAGAAATGAGAAATGCGAAATGGTGGGGCGGCGCATAAAATAATGAAGCACCGCGGAATTTTGATAGTGTTTCGCGCTATCGTCATCCCGAGCGTAGCCGAGGGATCTTTCTTGCACTGCGGTCAGTATCACATAAGCACCAGTACGGAAACGACGCCTTGGTGCTACGTATTTCTGCTTTCACACATCCTTCGTTTAGCGGTCTGCAAGAAAGATTTCTCGCTTCGCTCGAAATGACGATACGAGGATACCATTTGCGCAGCTATCAAGATTTCCCAATCCCTAGTCACCAGTCACCAGTCACTACTTATGCTCTTTGTACCCAAGTTCCCTTAGGATATAGTCCTTGTTCTTCCAGTCCTTGCTGACCTTGACCCAGAGGTCGAGGAAGACGGGAGCGCCGATGAGACTTTGGATCTCTTCGCGGACTTCCTGTCCTGCTTCTTTGAGGACGGTGCCTTTCTTGCCGATGATGATGCGTTTCTGCGAATCACGCTCGACATAGATCGTGCAACGGATGTAGACCTTGCCATTTTCACGTTCATGGAATTCTTCTGTGAAGACGCCGATGGCGTGCGGCACTTCATCGCGTGTGCGCGTCAGGAGCTTTTCGCGGACGATCTCCTGCACGATGTTTCTCTCCGGCTGGTCGGTCACCATGTCATCGGGGAAGTACTTCGGGCCTTCGGGCAGGTACTTTTCCACCATCTTCATGAGGACATCCAGATTCTCTCCCGTCTTGGCAGAGAGCGGGACGATCTCGGCAAACTTGTAGATCTTATCGTACTGCACGAGCTTCTTCAAGAGCTCGTCCTTGGAGATCAGGTCCGTTTTCGACAGCGCAAGGATGACCGGCACCTTGCGGTCCTTCAGGAGGGAAATGATGTAGCGGTCGCCCGCACCCAGCGGATCGTTCACGGCGCAGAGGAAGACGATGAGGTCGACCTCGTCCAAAGCGTCCATGGTATTCTGACGGATCACTTCGCCGAGCTTGCTCTGCGGCTTGTGCATGCCGGGGGTGTCCAGAAAGACCACCTGGGAATTCTCGCCGTTCCATACGCCGGTGATCTTATTTCTGGTCGTCTGTGCGTGAGCAGACACGATGGAAATCTTTTCCCCCAGAAGGGCATTCATAAGTGTGGATTTACCGACATTCGGCCGCCCGACAAGAGCGACAAAGCCGGAGTGAAATTTGATTTCGTTATTCATAGAGTCTCCTAAATAAAGATGGCAGGGTTCAGGATTAGACCACGGGGCGTGCTGCCCCTTGATTACGCTTGAAAGCTTCAATTGAATGAGAAATTAGAAATGAAAAATGCGAAATGGTGGTGCGGCGCATAAAAATCAGAAGCGCCGCAGAGTATACATAGGGCGATGCCCGAAGATGGCATTTCAGTCACTAGTCACTCATTCCCGCTTCTTCCCTTTCGATCTCCCCTTCGGTCATCATGCGGGTGATGCCGCAGGCGGAGAGGATATCTTCTTCTGCCTTTCGCATGGCTTTCTTTTCTTCGGGGTCATAATGGTCATAGCCAAGAATGTGAAGGAAGCCGTGAACGGAGAGGTAAGCCACTTCGCGTTCCGTGCTGTGTCCGAATTCTTTGGCCTGCTGGATGGCACGATCCAGATTGATGACAATGTCTCCCAGCTCTGTTTCTTCCTCCGGAATGTCCTCCTCCCCTTCATTCAGCGCAAAAGAGAGGACATCGGTCGGCGCATCGACATTGCGGTAATCGCGATTCAGCTCATGGATGGTATCTGCATCACAGATGAGGACGCTGATTTCTGCCTCTTCCGGCACCTTCTGCAGCTCTGCGCCCTTGGTAAGGACGGTGTGGATCAGCTTTTCGTAATTTTCGTCGTAAAATTTCATATCACTGTAATTGATCGTGATTTCCATGGTAACACCTCCGAGATCATGGATTTTCGAATGGAAAGTCGTGGGTTCAAGGTTCAAGGTTCAGGGTTCAGGGTTGTGGTGGCGGCTTCGCCGCAAATAAAGATGGGCGATGCCCGAAGGTAGTATTCAAATTACAAGTTACAAGTCACTGGTCACTCGGCACCCCTAATCCCTAGCCACTCATCCCTAGCTACTCATCCCCGCTTTCAAGGTTCAGGATTAGCCCATGGGACGTGTCGTCCCTTGATTGCGAATGAAAGCTCTGCTTGAATGAGAAATTAGAAATGAGAAATGCGAAATGGTGGTGCGGCGCATAAAAATCAGAAGCGCCGCGGAGGTTTGAGACTAGCGGTTTTCTCGTATCGGAAACCTAATCCCTAGCCACTAATCCCTAGCTACTAGTCACTAGTCACCAGCTGCTCTTTTTCTTCGCATCTTCTTCGTAGGCATGAATGATCGCCGCCACAAGATCGTGTCTGACGACATCGTCTTCATTGAAATAGACGTGCCCGATGTCTTTCACATGCTTCAGTACGCGCTCGGCATCGATGAGGCCGCTCTTGACATGAGGGGGAAGATCGATCTGCGTGGTATCGCCATTGATGACCATCTTCGATCGGTGTCCGAGGCGTGTCAGGAACATTTTGATCTGCTCGATGGTGGTATTCTGCGCTTCATCAAGGATGATGAAGGATTTCTCGAGCGTGCGTCCGCGCATGTAGGCGAGAGGCGCGACTTCGATCTGGCCCTTCTGCTGCAGCCGCATGAAGTCTTCGGGACCGAACATATCCAGCAGTCCGTCAAAGAGAGGGCGAAGGTACGGATTGACCTTTTCCTGCAAATCACCGGGAAGGAAGCCCAGCTTCTCACCGGCTTCGACCGCCGGACGGACGAGAATGATGCGCTGGACATCGTGATTTCTAAGTGCAAAGGCAGCGAGTGCGACAGCGAGGTACGTCTTGCCAGTCCCCGCGGGGCCGATGCCGAAGGTGATGGAATGGTGACGGATGGTATCGACGTAGATCTTCTGTCCCACAGTCCGGGGGCGCAGCGGTGCGCCCTGCTTGGTGAAATTGATGATGTCGTCTTCCATGTCTTCGAGCAACTGCTCTTTGCCTTCATCCAAGAGGGCCATCACCATCCTGACCTGCCGCGCAGAGAGGCGGATCCGCTGACGGATCATCCGCCGCAGTCTTCCGATCACGCGCATACTCTGATCGACTGCCTCTTCCTCGCCCTTGAGCCGAATGAGATTGCCGCGGGCAAAGATGTCTGCGCCGTAATGCTCGCCGATGATGGCAAGGTATGAGCTGTCCCGCTCCAAAAGCGCGCCGGCCTCCTCGCGATCATTCACCATGATCTGTTCTGTTTTTTCTGCCATGAAGTTCCTTTCGTGTACCAATACCATTTCTTATGTCTCACCGCACAAATCTCCGCACGGCCTTTCCGTCGATATAGTCGCAGCACGCCCCCTGCATGATACCGCGCTCTTCCATCAGGGCGTCGATCCTTTTCTTGACGTCCCACCACGGAGAGCCGCCATTGACAGCGAGGGTATTCCCGCCCGAGGCGCGGCCGACGATGCGCTGGATGACGATGTCGGGGCGAAGATAGGAAAGGAAGAGAATGACGCGCTCCATGTATTCCTCCATCGAAGAGAGCGTGACCTCGCCGGCTTCATACATATGCGCGAGCGCCGTATCCTTCACGATATATAAGGAGTGCAGCTTCACCTCTGTCACGGGGAGGACGGAGATGAGCTTTGCCGTCTCGATGACGTCTATCCGGTCATCCCATGGAAGATCTGCGATGACATGCGTACATTGCCCGAAGCCATAGCGCCCGATACGGAGCGAGGCATCTATGTATTCCGCGACACCGTGGCAGCGGCCGATCTTCTCGAGGGTATGGGCATTGCTGCTCTGCAGCCCCAGCTCGATCGTCACATCCTTACCATAGGTATCTGAAAGCTCTTTCAGGATGTCAAGGTAGCGCTCGTGAATGCAGTCCGGACGTGTCGAAACGTCGACTCCCACCACATCGGGATGCTGCATGGCTTCCTCCATCCAGCGTCCAAAATCGCAGGGCGGCGCGTAGGTATTTGTAAAATTCAGGAAATAGGCGATGAATTTCTTCGCCTTGTACTTCGGCCCCACATGCGCGATGCTCCGGTCAAGCTGGCGGGTGATCTTCATGCCGACCGCCTTCGTCTCATAGTCCGCTCCGATCGAGCCACAGAAGATGCAGGGCGCTTTTGACAGCGTACCATCGCGGTTCGGACAGGTCACAGGGAGCGAGATCGGGATCTTGTAGACCTTCTCGCCGTATTTTTGTTTCAAGAAATCAGAATAGTTGCGATAATGTTCCATAGTTAATAAGTTCTACCAATTGAGCGGATTCGACAGTGTTTCTTTAGCCCCTTCCTTGGGAAGGGGCTGACGAGCGAAGCGAGTCGGGGTTGGCTCCCGCATGAAGTAAAAATCCACCTGGGGAGATACTGATTCCATCGTTGTCCGATTGAATCAGCGTTTCCCCAGCTCGGCTCTCCCTGCCCTTCGGGCATCCCCCCTTCCCAAGGAAGGGGGTAGGACGGTTCGCTGCATATTACAGTCATTATATAACAAATCTCGCCGCTGTGCATTTACAATAGGGAAATGCTTTTGTAAAATGGAAGAAACACAAGTGGATGCAGGAGCCCTCTTTCCACAGCATTGCACCTGTTATATCCTCATCCCCAGTCACTAGTCACTTCCATTCACGAAAGAAGCCCAACCATGCTCACTATCCGCACCGCCCAGCTCGACATCCTGCCTGGGAATATCCGCGCCAACTGGGCGCTCATCGAAAAAGAGATCGCTCTCGCCAAAGAGGAGGGCGCTGACCTTCTCGTCCTTCCCGAGATGTGTCTCACCGGTTATCTCATCGGAGACCTGTGGGACCAGAATGCCTTCCTGCGCGAGGCAGAGCGATACAATGACCGCCTCCGAGAAGCAGCCCGGGACATTATGATCGCGTGGGGAAACGTCGCCATCGACTGGACAAAGACGAATGACGATGGCCGCCCCCGAAAATACAACGCCGCTTTTCTCGCAAAGGACGGCGCATTTCTCTCCCCGGAAGGACTGCATCGTCCCTATGCGTTGAAAGCGCTGCTGCCCAATTACCGCTGCTTCGATGACCGTCGCTATTTCACCTCTCTTCTCGCCCTCGCGAGAGAAGAAGGCTCGACCCCCGAAGAAGCGCTCGCGCCTTTTGTGATTTCCCTCCGCGGCGAAGTGATCCACCTCTCGCTTCTCCTCTGCGAAGACAGCTGGGATGAAAATTACAGCTTCTCACCCATGGATGTCCTTGCCGCCAAGGGCACCGATCTTTTCCTGAATCTGTCCGCCTCTCCCTTCACGCTTTCCAAAAATGAAAAACGCCACCGCATGCTCTCCGCCAAGCTCTCCCGTCTCCACGTCCCGATGCTCTATGTGAACCGCCGTGGACTGGAGAACAACGGCAAGACCTGCTACACCTTCGATGGCATGACCGCCGCTTATGGAAAGGACGGCAGGCTTCTTGCCGAAGCCGCTCCCTTTGAAGAGGCCCGTAGCACATTCCATTTCGAAAGATCCACCGGCGCGCTCCTTCCCGCCTCCCCCATGCCGCCATGGCAGGGAGACCTGCTTCTTTTCGCCATGCGCTACGGCGTCAGAAAATTTCTCTCCGCCATCGGCGTATCCAAAGTCGTGATCGGCGTCTCCGGCGGCATCGACTCCGCGGTGAATGCCGCGCTCTACCGCTCCGTCCTTCCCGCAGACCACCTGCTCCTCGTGAATACGCCGACGCGCTACAATTCAGAAATGACGAAGGCGCTCGCCAAAGACCTTGCGACGCGTCTCGGCTCGCCCTACCTCACCATCCCCATCGGACAATTCATTGATGAGACGGCAAAAGCACTGGAAGGCCTTCCGATCTCTTGCGGGCGCGAGATCCATCTCACGAGCTTCATGAAGGAAAACATGCAGGCGCGCGACCGGAGCAGCCGGATCCTTTCCGCCCTCTCCGCTGCCTTTGGCGGCATCTTCACCTGCAACGCCAATAAAACAGAAACGACTGTCGGCTACGGCACACTCTACGGCGACCTCGCCGGTGCATTTGCCGCGACCGCCGATCTATGGAAATACCAGATCTACCACTTGGGCCGCCTTTTGAACGACTGGTATGAGAGCCCCGTCATCCCGGAAGGCATCTTCACCGTGAAGCCCTCCGCCGAGCTCTCAGAAAAGCAAGACGTCACCAAAGGCATGGGCGATCCTCTCATCTATGAGTACCATGACTATCTTCTGAAGAGCTTCGTCGAGCCATGGCAGCGCCTCTGCCCGGAAGACCTCCTCACTTGGTACGCAGAGGGAAGTCTCGAGGCGCATATCGGCTGCCATGTCCGCGTGCAAGACCTCTTCCCGACCGCCAAAGCCTTCACCGAAGACCTTGAACGCTGGTGGGCTCTCTTCTCCGGCTTCTCCGTCGCCAAGCGCATCCAGACCCCGCCGATCCTCGCCATGAGCCGGCGCCCCTACGGCTACGACTTAAGAGAGTCCCAGGTCACGCCGTACTATACGGATGCGTATCTCGCGCTGAAAAGGAAGCTCGGAGTGTAGGAAACGGAAATCTTTCAGACCTTGAACGTGTTCCTGCAGGACTTTCCGAGTTTCTTCCCTCCTTATCCGAAAATCACAAACGAAAAAGAGATGGAACCGAATGCATTTGCATCCGCTTCCATCTCTTTTTTTGACCTGATCGGGATGAAATATCACTCACAGCGCCATCATCCGTTTCCGAAGCTCTGCGAGCCTTTCCATTTCCATCCTCTTCGGATGGGTGATCAGGAGCGAAACGGGCTCCTCTATGAAGGGCATGAGCTTTGCGATATGCTTCTCTACGGTCTGGATATTCCAGTAGGTGTGGAGGGAGTGCTCCGTATCAAAGCGAATCGTGCATTTCCCGTCCAAGTCCACGAAGATGTCATGAAAAGAGCCGAGATGCACATAGCCAAGCCCAGGCGCCTGCCGCGAAAGCTTTAGCTGGACGAAAAGACTGTCCGCATCATCGCCGAATCTTACGGCCGTCCCGCGCCGTTTTCCGAAGAGCCTTCTCTGCGTCCTCATGCACTCGCCATAGGAGCGTGACAGCCGTACCATCGCCGTCTCGACAGGGCAGGGCATGTGGATCAGTCCCCAGTCATTCCGAATCGCCAACGTATCATCTACGCCGGAGCGCTTCACCGGCACCAGCGCTCTCATTCCAATATTGCACATGCTGCTTCCTCTCTTTCAGCACGAACGTCTCTTCTCTCGGAAATATTGTTCCCTGAACATAAGTATAGCAAATGAGCGTTCGATCGTCAAGAAAAGCAGGAACGTTCTTTCGTTCCTGCTTTTGGGTTGGCCAGGGATTAGAAGTGACTGGTGACTAGTGGCTAGGGATTAGTAGCTAGGGATTAGGTGTCTCGAACGACTGGTGACTAAAAAACTAGAAGACATCAGACTCCCGTATCGTCATTTCGAGCGAAGCGAGAAATCTTCCTTGCAGACCGATAAACAATGCATGTGTGAAAGCAGAAATACGTAGCGCCAAGTCGTCGTTTTCCTGCCTGTGCCTATGTGATACTAACCGCAGTGCAAGAAAGATCCCTCGGCTGCGCTCGGGATGACGATGCGGGAAAAGGATAGCCCCAAAAGTTTGAAAGCAGGGATGAGTGACTAAGGATTAGGGACTAGGGGACTCCCGTATCGTCATTTCGAGCGAAGCGAGAAATCTTCCTTGCAGAGCGATAAACAATGCATGTGTGAAAGCAGAAATACGTGGCACCAAGTCGTCGTTTTCCTGCCTATGCCAATGTGATACTGACCGCAGTGCAAGAAAGATCCCTCGGCTGCGCTTTCGATGACGATGCGGGAAAGGGCTACCCCAAAAAGTTTGAGGGCAGGAATGAGTGGCTGGTGACTAGTGACTAGGGTAACTAAGGAAACACTGATTAAATCGTTGTCTGATTTTACTCTTGAATTTTTATGCATAGCGAGGAATAGGGGGCGCGAATAGCGAGCTATTTAAGGAGGGTTATGACGAAGCTATGTATAAAATTTCTTGTAAAAGCTGACTCTGCGATTGAATCAGCGTTTCACGAGGATAAATCATCCGCGATCAAGCCCCTTACTCCACGATTTCAAACTCCGCGCGGCTTCCCTTCTCCGCCGGACTGACCTTGAGGCGGGCATCGATGCGCTCCTCGAGCTCAGGCACATGGGAAATGATGCCGACAAGACGGCCGGTGCTCTGCAGATCGATCAGTGTATTCATCGCGCTGTTCAGTGCTTCCGGATCCAGCGTGCCGAAGCCTTCGTCGATGAACATGGTATCGAGGTGTACGCCGCCCTGCCTTGCCTGCACGACATCGGCAAGCCCGAGGGCAAGTGAGAGGGAGGCAAGGAAGGTCTCTCCGCCGGAGAGGGTATTCGCCGGACGCGAACGGCCGGTGTAGCTGTCAGAGACCTCAAGAGAAAGGCCGCCCTTATTCGCTGCGCCCGTCTCCTTCATGCGATGAAGCGAGTAGCGGCGATGGCTCATCTCAAGGAGACGGTGATTTGCCGCCTCCGCGACCTCGTCTAAGAGAACGCCCAAGACATAGCGCTCGAGCGTGATCTTCGTGCGGCTGCCACGGGTGAGGTCATAGAGCCCCTGCGCAAGAGACAGTTCTTCAGAGAGCGCGTCAAGCACCTGCGCCATGGCTTCGGTGTCCTTCGCGACTTTTTGCAGATTCTTCAGCTGGTCAGCAAGCGAGCGGCTCTGTCCCGCCGACGTAGTGAGACGTTGCTGCAGCTGGTTATCTTCCTGACCGAGCGCGGCCATGTCGGGGCGTTTCGACCCGCCTGTCACGAGACGCTCATCCGCGATGGTTTTCTCCGTCGCTTTCAGCTCGGTTTCGTAGTCGGAAATCGATTTCTCCATCCGCTCTTCTTCTTTGACGCGAGCATACCAGACCTTGCAGTCATTGCGGTCCGCAAAGCCGGCTCCCCTGGCTTTTTCATCCAGCGCATCCGACTGCGCTTTATAGTCGGCTGCCAGCTTTTCCCGCTGGGCCGTGGCGTTCTGGAAATTTGCCTCCGCGCCGCCCCATGCGGAAAGGAGCGGCTCTTTTTTCTCCTGCAGCGCTTTCAGGGCTTCTTCCCATGCCGTCACGGCCGCAAACAGCCGCTTCACTTCGTTTCGAAGGAAAATGGGACTGCGGTAGGCTTCCGGCAGATCGGAGAGGCTTGCGAGCTTCGCTTGGGCATTCCCCATCTCGGTGATGGCGCTGACGTATGCCCCCGCCGCATAGGTGCCCGCCAGATTTCTGGCATTCTCGTAGTCTTTCGTCGCCGTTTCTGCTGCTTTCTGTGCCTTTTTCAATTCGGTTTCCGTCGGTAATTTTTCCTTCGAAACCGCTGGATGCGGATGATGCACGCTGCCGCAGACCGGACAGGGCGCGCCCTCTTCGAGCTGGCTCGCCAGAATGGCCGCCTGACCGAAGATGTAGCGCCGCCGGACCTCTTCGGCTGCTTCGCGCGCGGCTTCCGCCGCCCCGCGGCATTTCTTCTCCGTCTCCTGCAATCTGGCAAGCTCCGTTTCCGCTTCCTTGTATTTCTGCGTGTAGCGCTCCACATTGCGCCGCGCCGCGCCGTACTCCTTCGCCTTCGGCTCCCAGCCCTGCAACTGCGTGATGGTTGTCTTCGCCCTTTCCATCTCCGCGCGCTGGCCTTCGAGCTTCGTCTCAAAGGCGAGCAGCTGCTCCTTTTCTTTCGCATAGCGATTTCGCTCTGCCTCGGCGGTATCCCTCGCGGACTTTGCCGCCTTTCCTTCTGCCATGATGTTGTCAAGCATATCAAAATACGCCGCAAGCTCCTTCGCCCGGCGGATGCGAACCAGATCCTGCTTTTTATGCTCGATTTCCTCAGCCTTCATAAGGAGCGACGCCTGCTGCTTCTCTGCCTTGTCCAGTGCCTGAAAATGGGAATTCAACTGCGCGGCCTCGCTGTACACCTTGCGGAAATCCTGCATCGCGCTTTCCGTTTCCGCGTGTACCTTCTTCGCATCCGTGAGCTGCTGCTCCGTCTCCGCAGCAAGGCGGGCGAGCTCCGCCGCATCCTGTGCGCCGACCGCATGGTATGTGGTCACGAGCACCGTTTCCTGCTCTTTTTTCTTCCGGTACAGCGCATCGGCGCGCTCCTTCAGCTCATATTGGAAATCCGAAAAACGCTGCGTCTTGAAGAGCTGCTTCAGGATGCCCTCTCGCTCTTCGGCCTTCGCGACGAGGAGCTTTCGGAAATCCCCCTGCGGCAGGAGGATGACCTGACAGAACTGATTCGCATTGAGCCCGATCAGCTTCCCTGCCGCCGCCTCGACATTCGTGCGAAGCGTCGACATCTCCTTCCCATCGACCAATTCCGAGAGCGAGGCCTGCATCGCTGTCTTTGTCTGTCCCTTGCCTCGCTTCTTATCGATGAACTGCTCGGGTGAACGGCAGGCACGATACGTCTTATCGCCGATCATGAAGTCAAAAATGACTTCCGTCTTCTGATCCGGCCCTGCATAGTCGCTTCGCATACGCGCGCCGCTCCGATCGCCTGACGTCTTCCCATAGAGCGCATAGCACATGGCATCGAGGATCGTGGTCTTGCCCGCCCCCGTCGGCCCGCAGATGAGGAAAAGATGCCGCCCATCCAGCTTTTCGAAATCGATCGTCACTTCCCCCGCATAGGGGCCGAAGGCACGCATCGTCAGCTTCAAAGGTCTCATCGCTCTTCCTCCTTCTTGTACACCGCTTCCCAGCAGACATTGGCAAGCGCCTCTTCCTTCTCCGACAGCTCTCTCTCTCGGAATTCGCTGACAAATGCACGGAAAATATCCTGATCGCTCATGTGCTCCAGCTCGATATCGCGGCGGCCGCTGTCCTCCTTATAGCCCATGTTCTGCTCGACGCCCAGTGCATTCTTGTACTTCTCGCGAAGCTTTGGCATCGCATCGATCACAGGCAGCTCATCCGTCAGGATGACCTGCAGGTAGTCCTCCGAGGCCTCCCTCTTTTCGCTCATGAGCTCGGCGAATGTCCCTTCCAGCACACGGACCTGATGGAGCGGCGAAAGCTCACGGAAATCTGTCTCGACGCTGCCATCCTCTCCGATCGTTCCCACGATGACGCCCTTATGCTGCTCCGCCTCATCAAAGGAATACCGCATGAGGCTGCCGCTGTACTGCACCCTTTCCGACTGCTTCTGCGTCCTCTGGTGCCGGTGCAGATGTCCGAGCGCTGCATAGTCGTAGGCATCAAAGACACTGTCCGAGATCCTGTCATAGCCTCCGATCGAGAGCGGCCGCTCCGACTCGGAAGGCGTCCCGCCCGCGGCAAAGACATGGGCGAGTGCCACCTTCCTCATCGAAGGATCGGGCAGGGCAGAAAGAAGGATCTCCGAGAGCTTCTTCTCCGCCTCCTCGTAGCTGTGAATGTCTTCCGCGCCGGAAAGCCCCTTCTGATTCATCATGACGCGCACGCGCGCCGGCTCGGCATAGGGGAGCGGCACAAAAGCCACCTTCCCCCATGCATCCTCCAGGATGACGGGATGCACACGATCCAGCGGGCCGAAAATATAGAGTCCCTGATGCGACAGGAGACGGCTCGCCACCGCGAGGCGCTCCGCACTGTCATGGTTCCCGCTGATGACGATCAGGGGAGTATGTCGCTTCCCTACGATCTCCTCTGTCATGCGGTCGAAGAGCTCGACCGCCTCCTCCGGCGGGTATGAACGATCATAGACATCCCCCGAGAGCAGAATGACATCCGGCCTCTCTTCATCGACAAGCGGAAGGAAGCGGTGCATCAAAAGCCATTCCTGATCCTCTGTCATGGCATGCTCTTTCAAAAGCTTTCCCAGATGCCAGTCAGCCGTATGGATAAATTTCATGGTACCTCCTCTTATGAGCCTTTAAGAAACACGGATCTGTCATTATTATAGCCTGACGCACAAGGCCGGGTAAGAGAATGGCTGTGCGCTTCTCCCACACAAAAAGGCGATGTGAAATAACGATCATCTCATTTTCGCGTTCCATCTGCCGCG